>ERZ778024.3998-NODE-3998-length-9964-cov-4.464628_pt1 | contig 9964 bp, 5 predicted proteins | sample MGYA00375754_ERZ778024 | MGnify/ENA primary metagenome ERZ778024 (study PRJEB29350, sample SAMN05389827) | bioreactor metagenome | isolation source: Thiocyanate bioreactor | place: South Africa: University of Cape Town | collected 2014-02-18 ... | reverse complement strand
CATCCCCCGAGGGTCGCGATTTCAGCGCAGACATCCCCCTCGCCCGCCCCGCCGGCCCCCCGGCGCGTGGTCATCGACCCGGTCTCGCGCGTGGAAGGCCATGGCAAGGTCACGCTGCTGCTGGACGAACACGGCCGCGTGCAGCAGGCGCGCCTGCACATCGTCGAGTTCCGCGGCTTCGAGAGCTTCATCGCCGGGCGCCCCTACTGGGAGGTGCCGGTCATGGTGCAGCGCCTGTGCGGCATCTGCCCGGTCTCGCACCACCTGGCCGCCAGCAAGGCGCTGGACCGGGCCCTGGGCATACGCACCGTGCCGCCCACGGCCGATGCCGTGCGCCGCCTCATGCACCACGGGCAAATCCTGCAGTCGCACGCCCTGCATTTCTTTCACCTCGCGGCCCCCGACCTGCTGCTGGGTTTTGACAGCGACGCCACACAGCGCCACCTCCTGGGCGTGGCCGCGGCGCACCCCGACATCGCGCGCCAGGGCGTGCTGCTGCGCAAGTTCGGCCAGGAGCTGATCCGCATCACCAGCGGCAAGCGCGTGCACGGCACGGGCTCCATCCCCGGCGGCGTGAACCGCCACCCCACGCGCGCCGAACGCGATGCCCTGGCCGCCCAGGTGCCGCAGATGCTGGACTGGTGCGAGCAGGCCGTGGCCTTGATCGCAGGCCTGCACGCCCAGGACCCGGGGCTGTATGCGCAGTTCGGCCACGTGCGCTCGCGCTGGATGTCCCTCGTGGGCGCGGGCGGTGCCATGGATCTCTACGACGGCAGCCTGCGCGTGTGCGCGGCCGACGGCGCCGTCACGCACGACGGTGTGGACGTGCAGGACTACCTGGGCCTGATCGAAGAAGCCGCCGAGCCCTGGACCTACATGAAGTTCCCCTACCTGCGTGCGCTCGGGCGCGAGGCCGGCTGGTACCGCGTGGGTCCGCTGGCCCGCATGCACACCTGCAGCCACATCCCCACGCCGCGCGCCGAACACGCCCGCCAGCGCCTGCTGGCGCACGGCCCGGTGCACGCACTGCTGGCCACGCACTGGGCGCGCATGATCGAAATGCTGCACGCCATGGAGGTGATCGCCGACCTGCTGCAGGACGAGGCCTTGCTCGGCGGTGCGCTGACCACCCCCCTGCCCCCGCAGCCCGGCGGCGAACGCAGCGGCGTGGGGGTGATCGAAGCGCCGCGCGGCACGCTGATCCACCACTACACGCTGGGCGACGACGACCTGGTGCGCTGGTGCAATCTCATCGTCAGCACCACGCACAACAACCAGGCCATGAACGAGTCGGTGCGCGCGGTCGCGCGGACCTATTTCGACGGGCGTGCCATCACCGAGGGCCTGCTCAACCGCATCGAGGTGGCCATCCGCGCCTACGACCCCTGCCTGAGCTGCGCCACCCACGCCCTGGGCCGCATGCCCCTGCAGGTGCAGGTGCTCGATGCCGCGGGACAGGTGCTCGATACCGCACTGCGCCATGGCGATGACCGCACCGAACGCATCGCCGCCGCGCCCCGGCAAGGTCCGGCCTGATGCGCCCGCCGCTGCTCATACTGGCCGTGGGTAACCCGAGCCGCGGGGACGACGCCCTGGGTCCGGAGCTGCTGCTGCAGCTGGAGGCCGCGGGCCTGTCGGCCCAGGGCGATGTGGAATTGCTCAGCGACTTCCAGCTCCAGGTGGAGCATGCCCTGGACCTGGCCGACCGCCACGCCGTGCTGTTCGTCGATGCCGCGCACCCGGGCACGGTGGCCGGGGTGGCGCTGTACCCGCTGCTGCCCGCCCTGCAGGCGCCCAGGCACAGCCACGCCCTGTCCGCCCCCGAAGTGCTGCAGGTGGCCCAGGGTCTGGGCCTGGCCCTGCCCGCCGCCTGGCAACTGGCCTTGGAGGGCCAGTGTTTCGCCCTGGGTGCCGGCCTGAGTCCGGCCGCCCGCAAGCACCTGGCCCACGCCCTGCCGCAGGTACAGGCCTGGGTGCAGGCGCGCCGCGCCGGGCTGGCGCCCGCGACCACACGGCCAGAGTCCCTCAGGGCGACACCGCCCCCTGCCCCTGGTGCTGGCGGATGCGCTCATACAGTGCCTGTGCGGGCAGGGGACGGCTGAACAGGTAGCCCTGCATCAGGTCGCAGCCGGCCTGGTGCAGAAAGGCGCGCTGCGCAGTCGTCTCGACGCCTTCGGCCACGGTCTGCATGCGCAGGCTGCGCGCCAGGCCGATGATGCTGTGCACGATGGCGGCGCTGTCCTGGTGCTCCATCATGTCCTGGACGAAGGAGCGGTCGATCTTGAGCTGATCGATGGGGAAACGGCGCAGGTAGGCCAGCGAGGAATAGCCGGTGCCAAAGTCGTCCACGGAGAGATCGACCCCCAGGGCCTTCAGGTCCGCCAGCACGCGCGCGGCCTGGTCGGCGTTCTGCATCACCGTGCTTTCGGTGATCTCCAGCTTGAGCTGGCGCGCCTCCAGCCCGGCCTGCTGCAGCGCCTGCTGCACGCTCCCGACCAACTGGTCGTCGCGGAACTGCCGTGCCGAGAGGTTCACCGCCACACGCAGCTCCAGCCCCGCGCGCTGCCACTGGCGCGCCTGCTGGCAGGCCGTGCGCAGCACCCACTGGCCGATGGGCACGATGAGTCCCGTCTCCTCGGCCAGAGGAATGAAATCGGCCGGCGAGACCAGGGTGCCATCGTCCATACGCCAGCGCAGCAGCGCCTCCACATCCGTCACCGCATCGGTGGCCAGGTTCAGCAGGGGCTGGTAGTGCAGCAGCAGCTCGCCGCGCTCCAACGCGTGGCGCAGGCGCGCTTCCATTTCCAGCTTGTGCAGCGCCTGGGTATTCATGTCGGCGGTGTAGAAGCAGAAGGCATTGCGCCCGCTCTCCTTGGCGCGGTACATGGCTGCATCGGCGTTGCGCAGCAGGGTGTCGCAGTCCTCGCCATCGGACGGATACAGACTCACGCCGATGCTCACCGACAGATTGACCTCGCGGTGGTGCAGCGGTATGGGACGCGCGATGTCGTGCAGCAGCCGGTCCGCGCGCAGCATGACCTCCTGCGGTCCGGCCAGGTCGGCCAGCACCACCACGAAGTCATCCCCTCCCATGCGCGCCGCGGTGTCGCGCTCGCGCAATTGGCCCGACAGGCGCTGCGCCACGATGCGCAGGATATCGTCGCCAAAGGCGTGCCCCAGGCTGTCGTTGATGCGCTTGAAATGGTCCAGGTCCAGGTACAGCACGGCCACCGCCCCGTGGTGGCGCCGCGCGAAGGCGATGGCCAGGTCCGTGCGTTCGCGCAGGCGGTTGCGGTTGGCCAGGCCCGTGAGCTCGTCCTGGTTGCTCTGCCGCTCCAACTGCTCCTCGTAGCGCTTGCGTTCCGTGATGTCGTTGAGAATGCCCACGAAGTGGGTGACCTCGCCCTGGGCATCGCGCACGGGGGCGATCGACCACTCGTTCCAGAACAGCGAACCGTCCTGGCGGTAATTGCGCAGCGTGGCATGGCCTTCGCGCAGCGCGCGCATGGCGGACGCCAACTCGTGCACCCCCGATTGCTGGCGGTCGCTGCCCAACAGCAGGTCGGTGCCCTGTCCGAGCGCCTGCGGGGCGGCGTAGCCCGTGATGCGCTCGAACGCCGGGTTCACATAGATGATGCGCTCGCCTTCGGGCTGGCGCGCGATGATCATGATGCCGTTGGCCGACGCCGCGACCGCGCTGGCATTGAGGCGGCAGGATTCCTCGCTGGCCCGCAGGCGCTCCTCGGCCTGCCGGCGCAGCGCTTCCTTCTCGAAATGGGACAGGGCAAAGCCCACATCGCTGGCCATCTCGGCCACGAGGCCCTGCAGTTCGCCATCGAAGAACCCGGCCTCACCGGCGAACAGCGTGAAGCTGCCCACCACGCGCGCGCCGATGCGCAGCGGCAGGCAGGCCCCGGAGCCGAATCCCTGGCGCCGCAATGCGCCATGCAGGTGCGCGAGCGCCGGCTCAGCCAGCACATCGTTGCACACGAACGGCGCCAGCGGCGCGCACGCAGGGTCGAGGATGCTGAAGGGCACCGGGTCCTGGGGCTCCGCGGAGGGCGCGGCGCACTGCGCCACAGGAACCATGCGCCCGGTCTGCCCATCGATCCAGCCCACCCAGGCCATGCGCAGCCCGCCGCGCTCCACGGCCACGCGGCACAGGCGCTCGAAAAGTTCGTCGCGGCCGCTGGCGTGGACGATGGCCTGGTTGGTTTCGCTCAGCGCCGCATAGAGCCGGTTGAGCCGCAGAATGCGCTGCTGCGCGGCATCGAGCTCCTGCAGGCGCCGCTCCAGCTCCAGGCTGCGCTGCTCCAGCTTGTGTACCAGCACCTCGCTGTACATCTTGAGCATGGAGGGCTCTGACAGCAGGGGTGGGCGTGCCTCGGCCCCCTGCCGCGCGGCCGTGGCCAGCATGCCGTGCAGGCTTTCCATGAAGGCTTCGGGCTCGGAGGGCTTGACCAGGAAGGCATCGGCCCCCATGTCCAGCGCCAGCCTGCGGTCCTGCGATTCGGTGTAGGTGGCGGTGTAGACCATGAACGGGATGCCGCGCAGCGCCGCATCGGCCTTCCATTCACGCAGCAGGGAGAAGCCGTCCATGACCGGCATCAGCAGATCGCTGACGACCAGGTCGGGCGCCCGCCTCCGGGCCAGCTCCAGCGCCTGCTGGCCGTGCAGCGCCTCCTGCACCTCGAAGCCATGGCCCTGCAGCAGCATGCGCAGCAGGTAGCGGTTGTCCTCGCGGTCGTCGACGATCAGGGCCAGCATCAGGCGGCTCCTTCGATGTAGCGCTCCACCTCGTCGGCAAAGGTCTGCGGGTCTATGGGTTTTTCGATGTAGCCATTGCAGCCGGCCGCCAGGCAGCGCTCCCGGTCACCGGCCATGGCATACGAGGTGACCGCCACGATGGGGATACGGCGCAATTGAGGGTCGGCCCGCAGGGCCTGGGCCACGGCATAACCATCCATGCCGGGCAACTGGATGTCGAGCAGGATCAACGCCGGATCGGTCCGGGCCGCCAGGGCCACGCCCGTGGGCCCATCCTCGGCATGCACCATGTCCCAGCCACGCGATTCAAGCAGGAAATTGGCAAGGTAGCGGTTCTGCGCGTTGTCCTCGATCAGCAGGATGCGTTTGTTCATGCGGCTTCCTTCATGGGCACGGCCTGCAGGGGCAGGGTCACGGTGAAGGTGCTGCCCTGCCCCCAGGTGCTGCGCACTTCTATCGTTCCTCCCATCAGACCCACCATGCGCTGGCAGATGGCCAGGCCCAGGCCCGTGCCCTCGTGCTTGCGCGCCAGTGTCGAATCCACCTGCCGGAACGGCTGGAACAGCAGGCCCATGTCCTCGGACCTGATGCCCGGGCCGGTGTCCGAGACACTCAGGCGCACAGCCGCCTGCGGCAGAAGTGTCCCCGCAGGCCGGAAATCATCGATCCGTTCGGCGCGCAGCGCAACGGTGCCATGCTCTGTGAACTTGACGGCGTTGCTCAGCAGGTTCAGCAGCACTTGTTCGATCCGGCGTTCGTCGCTCACCATCGCGCCCAGGTCCGGCGCAGCGCTGATCTCCAGTGCCAGGTGCTTTTTCTCGGCCAGAGGGGCAATGAGGGCCGTCACCTTCTCGATGGAACGTGCCAGGTCGAAGGGCGCGCAGCCCACACGCAATTCGCCCGCCTCGATCTTGGAGATGTCGAGCACGTCGTTGATCAGCGCCAGCAGGTGGCGTGCGCTGTCGCGCACCATGCCCAGTTGCTTGCCCTGCTCGGCGTTCAGCGGCCCGGCCAGGCCCTGCAGCAGGATGCCGGTGAAACCGATGATGGAGTTGAGCGGCGTGCGGATCTCATGGCTCATGGTGGCCAAAAAGGATGATTTGATGCGGTCCGCCGCTTCGGCTGCCTCCTTGGCCTGACGCAACGCTTCCTTGGCGGCGCGTTCAGTCGTCACATCCTCCATCACGCCCACCAGTCCACGGGAGATATCCGAAGGATCCAGCGCACGTATGTAGATGCGGCTCCAGAACAGACTTCCGTCCTTGCGACGCATCTGCTCCTCGCGCTGGTGCGTTGCCCCCTGGCCCGCCAACGAATAGATGAGGCCCCCTGCCTGCTGGTAGGCTTCTTCGGACGTGTACCAGTTCTGGGGAGTCGTGCCCAGCAACTCGCCAGGACCGTAACCCAGCATCTGCTCCAGCTTGCCATTGCAGCGGCGCACCACCCGGCCCTGCAACAGCACGATGCCCGAATGGACAGCCTCAAAAATGGCCTCCTGTTCATCGTGGGCAGCCTTGAGCGCCGCCTGCGCCTCCCGGATCGGGGTGATATCCACGATCACCCCCACCATGCCCGAGGGCTGACCGTCTGCACCCCGGAATCCGCTCACGGCATACAAAGTCTGGTGCACCTGCCCGTCTGCAAAGGGCATGGCGGCCTCGCGCGCTATGCGGCTGCCTTCGGCCAGAACCTGTGCATCCTCGGCTTGATAGGCCTGCCGGTCGGAAAGGGGCAGGTAGTCAAGTTCCAGCACCGTCTTTCCTACAAACGATGCCCGCTGCACACCAAAAACGTCCTCGTAAGCCTTGTTGCAGCCGCGAAAGCGCAGGTCGGGCCCTTTGTAGAAAATGGGATTGGGAATGTGGTCGATGATGGCTTGCAAGAAGGCGCCCAACGCGGCCAGCTCAGCCGTGCGCTCCTGCACGCGCAGCTCCAGTCCCTTGGCATGGGCCTGGGCCTCCTGGTACAGCTGGGCGTTTTCCGTGGCCAGCGCCTGGATGTCCTCGTTTTTCCTGCGAAGCTGCGCCGTGCGGGCCGCCACCTGACTGCGCAGCACCCACAGGCCCGCCACACTGGCCAGCAGCAAGACGGTGGCAGCAGAGACCAGGGGCAGCAGCCAGGCGGGCGTCGCCGCGCGCACCTCGTCGACCGACCAGCGCCGCAGCGATTGGTAATACAACGAGCCGGAGTCTTTCTTGAGGGCCACGAGCTGCCGGTCGATCGCCTGGAGCAACTGCGGCCTGCCCTCCAGCGGGGCGGCAAAGTACAGCTTGGACGGGCTGAAGATGATGGCCGTGTCCTCCAGCCCATAACGCAGCGCATTGCGTACGCCGAAAAACCGGTTGGTCACCACGGCATCAGCCCGCCCCTGGGCAACCGCGGCAAAGGCAGCGTCATAGTCCGGCTGCGGTACCCAGTCCACGACCAGGCTGAAGCTCTCGGCCATTTGCTCGAACTGGCGCTCCTGCATCGAGCCCGCCAGCACGGCCACGCGCCGGCCCTCCAGGTCCAGCATCGAGCGCACCCCTGAGCCGCGGCGGGCATAGACCTGGTTCCAGCTCGACAGCACCGGCTCCTGGTGAAAGGCGTAGAGGGTTTCGCGCTCCGGGGTGCGTGCCACGTCGGGCATCAGATCGATGTCGCCGCGGGCCAGGCGCTCCAGGCCTTCGGCCCAGGTGCCTGGGACGTACTCAATGGTCCAGCCTTCTCTGGCGGCAATGCCCTCCACCAGGTCCACGAAGATGCCCTCGGCCTTGCCGGCGGCAGACAAGCCCACCTTGGGGCTGTTCTGGTAGACGCCCACACGCACCGTGTCCGCCCCCCAGGCGGACAGGCCCAGCAGCAGCGCCAGCAGGCCCAGCGCAAGCATGCGCCCTGCTGCGCCAGCGGCGCGCAAACCCCTCCAAGCCCGGCATGGGAACTGCATGGCACGGTCCTCCTCGGCGGATGATGGCTCACCTGCTGCTCGTGCGGCAGTGACGGGACATGATACGCCGGCCCCGTGCTGGCTGCGCGGTGCACGCGCGGGCAGGGAGCGCCCCTGGCAACACGCATTTACTGATCCGCATCAATATCCCGCAAACCAGCCCGCCGTCCCAGGGATTCACCCGAGGCCGTGCCCGGAGGCGCCGCCCCTAGACTGTTCCTGACCTGCGCCACGGTGGCCGCAGGCCTGTGGACGGGAGATTGCCTTGCAGCCGACCAACACCACCCACCCCGGCTACTACCACAAGGTGGTGGATTGCCAATGGGCCTGCCCGGCGCACACGCCGGTACCGGAATACATCCGCCTCATCGCCCAGGGCCGTTACGCCGACGCCTACATGGTCAACTGGGTGGCCAACGTGTTCCCCGGCGTGCTGGGCCGCACCTGCGACCGTCCCTGCGAGCCCGCCTGCCGGCGCGGCCGGGTCGAGCAGAGCAACGGCGCGCACCCCGAGCCTGTGGCCATCTGCCGCTTGAAGCGCGTGGCGGCCGACCACAAAGCCGACGTGCGTGCGCGCATGCCCGTCATCGCGCCGCCCAATGGCAGGCGCGTGGCCTGCGTGGGCGCCGGACCCTCGTCCCTGACCGTGGCGCGCGACCTCGCGCCCCTGGGCTACGCCGTGACGGTGTTCGACGGCGAGGCGCAGGCGGGCGGCTTCATGCGCAGCCAGATCCCGCGCTTTCGCCTGCCGGAATCGGTGATCGACGAGGAAACCGGCTACATCCTCAGCATGGGCGTGGAATTCCAGGGCGGCCAGCGCGTGGCCTCGCTGCGCGACCTGCTCGCGCAGGGCTACGACGCGGTGTTCGTGGGCAGCGGCACACCGCGCGGGCGCGACCTGGACCTCCCCGGGCGGCGCGAAATCGCCGAGAACATCCACATCGGCATCGATTGGCTGGCTGGAGTGTCCTTCGGCCACATCACGCACATCGCGCCACGCGTCATCGTGCTCGGCGGCGGCAATACCGCGATGGACTGCTGCCGCTCGGCACGCCGCCTGGGCGGCACCGACGTCCAGGTCATCGTGCGCAGCGGTTTCGACGAGATGAAGGCCTCTCCCTGGGAGAAGGAAGATGCGCTGCACGAGGGCATTCCCATCCTCAACTACCACGTGCCCAAGTCCTTCGTGCACGACCAGGGGCGCCTGACGGGCATGACCTTCGAGATCGTGCGCGCGGAGTACGACGCCCAGGGCCGGCGCAGCCTGGTGCCCACGGGTGCACCGGACGTGCTCGTACCCTGCGACGTGGTGTTGATCGCCGTGGGCCAGGAGAATGCCTTTCCCTGGATCGAACCGGATCTGGGCGTCGCCTTCGACCGCTGGGGCCTGCCGCAGCTCACGCAGGGCAGCTTCCAGTCCACGCTGCCGCAGGTCTTCTTCGGCGGCGATGCGGCCTACGGCCCGAAGAACATCATCACCGCCGTGGCCCAGGGGCATGAGGCGGCCGTGTCCATCGATCGCTTCCTGCGCGGCGAGGACGTGCACCAGCGCCCCGCGCCGCACACCCGACTGCTCTCGGCCAAGATGGGCATCCACGAGTGGAGTTACGACAACGAGGTCTCCCATGACGCGCGCTTCAAGGTGCCTTGGGCCCAGGCCGAGCAGGCGCTGGCCGACATCCGCGTGGAGGTGGAGCTGGGCTTTGACGCCGCCACGGCAGTCAAGGAGGCCTCGCGCTGCCTGAACTGCGACGTGCAGACGGTGTTTGACGCCCATGCCTGCATCGAGTGCGATGGCTGCGTGGACGTCTGCCCCATGGACTGCATCACCTTCACGGCCAACGGCGAAGAAGCGGACCTGCGCGAGCGGCTCCGCGTCGAGATCGCCACGCTCAAGGCCCGCACCGCCGTCCTCTTCCGCCGGCAGACGAAGGACTTCCAGGATGTCGTCGAGGGACAGAGCCGCTTCGCGCTCCTCTGCATCCCCAATGGCATTCCCCTGGACGGCGGCGTGCTGCTGAAATCGGGCGACGTGATCATCGGCGCGATCTGGGCGGCGGTCGCACTCGTGCTCATCGGCGAGATCAGCCTCGCGATGATCGGCGCGGCGCCGCCGTTCGCGTTCTGGGCGACGGTCATCGCCGTCGTGTTCGGCGCCGGAACGGCTCTGGTCGTGGGGATCCTGCGAGCGCTCCTCCGTCAGGCGACGACGCTGCGCAGCGAACTGGAGGAGGTCGTCTGATGGCGATCCGCATCGACATCGACGGGATG
>ERZ778024.3994-NODE-3994-length-9986-cov-3.602960_pt1 | contig 9986 bp, 10 predicted proteins | sample MGYA00375754_ERZ778024 | MGnify/ENA primary metagenome ERZ778024 (study PRJEB29350, sample SAMN05389827) | bioreactor metagenome | isolation source: Thiocyanate bioreactor | place: South Africa: University of Cape Town | collected 2014-02-18 ... | reverse complement strand
ATCGAGCCGCCGCCTGCGGCCACGGTATGGATCAGCATCATCGGTGCACGCACGCGAACGCCAGCCACTTCCGTCTCAAAGGCGCGCTCATATTCGCCGTCAAAATGCGCCACATCCGTCGAGGTGCCGCCCATGTCGAAGCCAATGACATTGGCAAAGCCCGCCTGCTCGCCGGTCTTGGCAAGGCCAACCACGCCGCCGGCGGGGCCAGACAGGATCGCGTCCTTGCCCTGGAACATATCGGCCGCCGTCAGACCGCCCGACGACATCATGAACATGACGCGCGCGCCGGTACGCTCAACATCGAGCTCATCGCAGACCTGGCCGATATAGCGACCCAGCACCGGCGAGAGATAGGCGTCGATGACGGCGGTATCGCCGCGACCGACGAGCTTGATCAGCGGCGAGACCTCATGGCTGACCGAGACCTGCTCGAAGCCGATGGCTCGCGCGATTTTAGCGACCGCAGCCTCATGAGCCGGAAACTTGTAAGCATGCATGAAGACGATCGCGACCGAGCGATAGCCCTTGGCGAGGAGATCACGCAGCGCCACTTCTGCGGCCTTCTCGTCCAAAACAAGCTCGACGGTGCCGTCGGCAAGCACGCGCTCTCCGATCTCGACGACCTCTTCATAAAGCGCTTCCGGCTTGACGATCTCGGTCGCGAAGATCTTCTTGCGTTCCTGATAGCCGATGCGCAGCGCGTCGCGGAAACCCTTCGTCGTCACCAGGGCAAGACGTTCGCCCTTGCGCTCGAGCAGTGCATTGGTAGCGACCGTCGTGCCCATGCGGACCTCGCCGATCGCCCCCTCGGGAACCGGCTCGCCCTTGCCGAGGCCAAGATGGAGCCGAATGCCGTGCACGGCCGCGTCACGGTAAGCCTCGGGGTTCTCCGAAAGAACCTTGCGGGCATGGAGAGCGCCAGATGGATCGCGCCCGACAACATCGGTAAAGGTACCGCCGCGATCGATCCAGAAATCCCAACGACCCGAAATGTTCTCCGACAAACCCGCCTCCAGCAGCACGACGCCAACAACGATGATAATATATCGATAAATCGTCAACGTTTTGTCGTCAACCCGAATTGGATTGGATACCCAGCGAATTGAGCATGTCTCGGCATTCGCAGTTCTATGGTTACAATCGGGCTAATGGAGCGAATAGGCAATCAAGCAAGAACGACGAGCCTACACGCCGCCGTTCTTGCAGCTTTTCTGCGAATCTAATGTTTGAACCGCCGCTAAGCGCCTTAGCTTTTGGCAGCGTCGATAATCAAGGCAGCAACCTCTACCGGATGCGACGCGAGAGAGGCATGGCTTGCATTGAGCTCGATCTGCTTCACCGGATTCATGCGTGCCGCCATCATCCTCTCATTGTCTGGATGAATCATGCGATCCGCCGTGGACACCTGATAATAGCAGGGTTTCTTCCTCCAAGCCGGGTCGGAAACGGTATTGCCGAAGGTGCTGCCAAGCGGCGCTTTCTGCGTTACGGCCATGACGAGGGCTTCATCCTCCGTCAGATCCTGGCAGAAGCTCTCGCGAAACTTATCCTGCTTGATCCAGAGATAGCCGTCGCTGTCGGGAGCGATGTTTTCAAAGGCGGCCGGAGGCTTTGCCTGGCTGATGCCGCCGGCGCTCTCGCCGGCATCCGGCGCGAAAGCCGCGATATAGACGAGAGCCTTCACATTCGGCAGATCTCCCATTTCGGTGATGACCTTGCCGCCGTAGGAATGTCCGGCAAGGACAACGGGGCCGGAAATTTGCCTGACCATCTGTCGGGTACGTTCGGCATCGTTTGCCAGAGATGTCAGCGGGTTTTCGACCGCGTGCAGATCGTCATAGCCAAGTCGTTTCAGCTCTAGGATAACCTTCGACCAATGAGCCGCCCCACCCCAGAATCCATGCACCAATACGATAGCAGGTTTGTCAGACATTATCTTCCTCCCAGTATCAAAGGACAACAGGCCCCTGGGTGCGGCACCGCGAAAGCGATGTCGTCACTATTGCCTCTCGGCCGGCTTATGCTTTGCCAAGTGCGATCCAGGGGAGTAAAACGATAGGCCTCGGCCCAAGAATACGTCAACTTCTCATTGGTTGCTTAATGTTAATGCAAGCCACCAACGCCGAGTAGACTCTCGACCGCGTGATGATCCCGCGCCAGCTCTTCGGGTGTGCCCTTCCAGGCAAGCCGGCCACGCTCCAGAATGATGACGTCGCTTGCAAAGTCGAGCGCGCTCTGGATGCGCTGCTCGACCAGCAGGATCGTCATGTCGCCCGTCTTGGCGAGCGTGGCGAAGGCGGCCATCAGCTCCTCGCAGATGACCGGGGCAAGTCCTTCCAGCGGCTCGTCCAGAAGCAGGACCGAGGGGCGCCCGAGGATCGTGCGGGCAGTCGACAGCATCTGCTGCTCGCCGCCGGAAAGCTGGCCACCCAGATTGCGGCGGCGCTCCTTCAGGCGCGGGAACATGTCATAGGCCTCTTGCAGGGCGCTCTTCGGACGCGCCTTCAGACCGACGGAGAGATTCTCTTCCACCGTCAGCGTCGGAAAGACATCGCGCGTCTGCGGCACATAGCCAAGGCCCTGATGGGCTCGCCTCGCGCTCGGCAGGCCGGCAATATCTGCAGAGCCAAGCCGGATGCGGCCATCATAGCGGCGAGTCTGGCCGGCAAGCGTTGCAAGCAGCGTGCTCTTGCCCATGCCGTTGCGGCCGAGCACGGCAAGACGGCCACCGGCCGGCACGGAAAAGGAAACTCCTTCCAATACCCGCGTCGGCCCGTAACCGGCCGACAGGTTTTCGACTTCAAGCGGCGTGGCCGGCATTGGCGTAGCTCCCGAGATAGGCTTCGCGCACACGCGCATCCTGTGTCACGTCTTTCGGCGAACCGTCAAAGATGATCGTGCCGGCGGCGAGCACCACCACACGCTTGGCGAAGCGGAAGACGAGATCCATGTCATGCTCGATCATCAGCACGGCGAGATCGGCGGGCAGATCCGCCAGCGCCTGCTCGATGCGGCCAGTATCGCTCTGCGGCACGCCGGCGGCGGGCTCGTCGAGCAACAGCACCTTCGGCTTCAGGGCCATGGCAACGGCAATCTCCAGCAACCGCTGTTGGCCATAGGCGATCTCGCTGACCTTGCGATGCGCAAGGGTCGCAAGACCTAGCGTGCGGAGCAATTCCTCCGTTTCGGCCATGACGTCGGCCATGGACAGAAAATTGCCGAACATGCGGCCGGAACGGCCCGTCCGCTGCAGTACCGCCATGCCGATATGCTCGGCGGGCGTCATATCCTGGAACAGCCGCGTCACCTGGAACGAGCGCACCAGCCCGCGCCTGACACGGCCGATGGCATCGACCTTATTGACGTTGTGTCCAGCGATGCGGACCTCACCGGAATCGGCAGGCAGATTGCCTGTTACGAGGTTAACGAAGCTGGTCTTGCCGGCACCATTCGGGCCGATCAGAGCGACACGATCTCCCGGCGCCATCGACAGGCTGACATTGTTGGTAACAGTCAGACCGCCGAACGCCTTTTTCAGATTGATGACCTCGAAAATAGCGCTCATGTCCTTGCCTCCCGGCGGCGAGCCAGGTAGGCGGCGGCGGTGCCGTAGATCCCCTTGGGCGCGAAGAGGACGACGAGGATGAGAAGAGCGCCGACAAGCGTCAGCCAGTGGAAGGGATTGGCGGCAGAGACGTAATCCTCGAACAGCATGAAGATCAACGTGCCGACGAGCGCGCCAAACAGCGATCCCGTACCCCCGAGCACGAGCATGACCAGTGCTTCGGCAGATTGCGTAAAGGAGAGGCTGTCGAGGCCTACGACCTGCGTCGAGATCGCGGTCAACGCCCCGCCAACGCCGGCAACAGCGCCGGAAATTACATACATCTTGATCAGCGCCATCTTTGGCGAGGCACCCATGGCACGGATGCGCAGCGGGTCCTGGCGAATACCGCGGCAGAGCATGCCAAAGGGCGAGCGCACCAGAATTCGCAGCAGCACGAGCGTAATCAGCAGTAACGCCACGCCATAGATGTAGGCGGTATGCCCATAGAGATCGAATTCGAAGGTGCCGAATAGCGGATCGGCCGATATGCCCGACAAGCCGTCGCTGCCGCCTGTCCAGCTCGATGCCTTGTTGGCGAATTCGTGGAAGAGATAGATCAACGCGATCGATAGCACGAGTTGCGGCAATCCATGCGCTCTGAGGATAACGACGCCGCAGATCAGGCCGGCAACGGCGCCGGCGACGATGCCGGCAAGTGTCATCAGCAGGGGATCGTTGATGCCGTAATGGGCTGACACAATGCCGGCGGCATAGGCGCCCGCGCCGAACAGCGCGGCATGACCGAGGGTCGCGACGCCGCAATAGCCGGTGACGAGATCGAGCGAGAGCACGAGGAGCGCAATCGCGATCAGCCGGGTGAGGAGAGCGAGGTTGTCGGGAAACAGCAGGTAGCCGGCGGCAGCCACCACGACGATGACCGCGACCGCGATCAGGTCCTGTCCGAATGTACGATGTCTGGTCACGGTCGGCGCGGCCTCTCTTTCAAGGGTCAAAGCCATGTTACTTCATTCTCCCGGCAAAGCCGCGCGGGAAGACGCAGACGATGGCAATGACGGCCAGATAGAAGAAGAACTCTCCATATTCCGGCATGAGATAACGGCCGGTCGTATCGATGCACCCGAGAATGAGGCAGGCGAGCAGCGCGCCCGAGATGGAGCCGGCGCCGCCGACGGAGACGACGACGAGGAACGTCACCATGTAGCGCAGTGCATAGTAGGGTTCGACGGGCAGGAGTTCCGCACCCACGACGCCGCCGAAGGCTGCAAGCCCGACGGCAACGGCGAAGCTGACTGCGTAGACCACTTCCGTTCGCACTCCGAGCGCGGCCGCCATTGCGGGATTGTCGACGGAGGCGCGCAGCTTCACGCCGAAGGAGGTTTTCTCAATCGTGTACCACAATGCCAAAGCGACGATGAGGCCACAGACGATCGCGAAGATGCGATGGGTGCCGATGGTCCGAAAGCCGAGATCGACCGAACTTTGCAGGGCCCCGGGCAGCGGTATGGTCTTCAGGGTCGGGCCGAAGACATAGTTGGCAATGCCGATGATGCAGAAGGTGATGCCGATCGTCATCAGCACCTGTGTCAGCTCCGGCGCACCGTAGATGCGCCGATAGAGCAACCGCTCGATCGGAATGGATATGATGACCGTGCCGACGACGGCCAGGAGAACCGCCGCGCCATAGCCCAGTCCCAGGTCGCGCGCCGCATAGGACGCGATGTAGCCGCCGATCATAGCAAAGGCGCCATGGGCGAGATTGACGACGCGCATCAGACCCATGGTGACGGACAGGCCGATGGAGATGACGAACAGCACCATGCCGTAAGCGAGGGCATCGACTGCTATGCTGAGCACGGTTTGCATTGATATTGCTGGTCCGGTTGTTGTTGCGCGGCCGCTGTCGTCACGCGCCTGAACGGCAGCTCCCGCTCAGGCGTGTGACATTCAGGAGCGCTTACTTCGCGGCGGCAAGGCCGGGATCGCCCTGCTTTTCGAAGGTCTGGATTTCCTTGTTATAGTACTTGCCATCGCTGCCCTTGGCGACTTCGCGCAGATAGATGTTCTGCGTGATGTGCCGGCTTTCCGCGTCGATGGTGACCGGCCCGCGCGGGCTGACCCAGGACAGGCCCTTCACGGCGTCGACAGCCTTCTGCGCATCCTGCTTGCCGCCGGTCGCCTCGATCATCTTATAGATGACGTGCATGCCGTCGAAAGCGCCGACGGCCGGGAAGGTCAGCTCGGCCGGGTTGCCGATCGCCTTGTCGGCGGCGGCAACGAAGGCCTTGTTTTCGGGCGAGTCATGCGAAATCGCATAGTGGAAGGTCGTTTGCATGCCGAGCGCCGCGTCGCCAAGCGCCGGCAAATCGGATTCCTGCGTGAGGTCGCCAGGCGCGAAGAGCTTGATGCCGGCCGACTTCAGGCCATTTTCGTTGTAAGCCTTGACGAAACCAAGGGTCGTCGGACCGGACGGCAGGAAGGCGAAGACGCCCTGCGCGCCGGAATCCTTGATACGCTGCATGATCGGGCTGAAGTCGTTGGTCGACAGCGGCATGCGGATCGCCTGGACAACTTCGCCGCCCTGCTTCTCGAAGCCAGCCTTAAAGGCATTTTCAGCATCGACGCCCGGACCGTAATCGCTGACGACGGAGATGACCTTCTTCACGCCGGCGTCATAGGCGACCTTGGCGATCGGCGTCGAGGTCTGCCAGGTGGTAAAGGAGGTGCGCACGACGAGCGGGCTCTTGGTGACGATCGCCGAGGTCGCGGCATTGAAGATCACCATCGGCACGTTCGCCTGCTTGAGGATCGGCGTCACGGCCATCGCGTCCGGCGTGAAATAGAAGCCGGCGAGATACTGAACCTTTTCCTTGACCACGAGCTCCTGGGCCAGCGCCTTCGACTGTGCGGGATCGGCCTGCGGCACATCGCGGTAGATCACCTCCACCTCGTCATTGCCGACCTTCTTGCCATTGATCGCCATATAGGCGTCGATACCGGCCTTGAAATTCTTGCCCTGCAATGCGAAGGGGCCGGAAAACGGACCGATGACACCGACTTTGATGGTATCGGCATAGGCCGCGCCGCCAAGAGCAACAGCCGCGATGGCGGCCAAGACAAACCGTTTCATTCTTTCTCCTCCCAGCGGCTGTTTCTTGTGCCGCCCTTGATCGTTTAATTCCTGATCACCCCCAATTTCTCATAGGAAATGGTGATGTAAAATGAAATAAAGCCTTCCATCCATATTCATTTGGTTATGAATATCGACTGATACCTACTCCGTTGTCGTTCCCAGACGCTTGACCGAGCCGATCAATTGCAGGGCATGGCGAAGCGACGCCGCCGTTGCCACGACCATAGGCGGCAATAGCAGCCATTCCAATGTCCAGGCGGCGCCCGAACGTTCCTGCTCGTGCACGAGCGACTGATGGATGCCCGAAAGCTGCACCGCATTGAAACGGGCGAGCGTGACCAGCGTCTCGGCGGCAACCGGATTCTGTTTATGCGGCATGGCCGACGAGCCCCCGCCGCCGGCAAGCTCAATCTCGTCGCCCGCCTGCGCCAGCAGCGCCACATCCTGACCGATCTTGCCGAGACTGCCCGAGATCATCGAAAGCAATCCGGCCAGTTCGGCTATGCGCGCCCTCTGGCTTTGCCATTGCGGCTCATCCGTCAGGCCGAGCGCCTGCGCCAGCGAGCTCCTGATTTCGGCCGCTTGTGGCCCGAATTTTTCGAGCGTACCGGCTGCGCCGCCGAACTGCAGCGGGAAGGTCTCCTGCGTCAGCCGATCCCGATATTGATCGAGCGGGTGGCGCCATGCCCGTAGGCGATCAGATACGGTGATCGCGATCGCCGCCTGCATCCGGGTGTGGCCCATGAGCCTGTTCGATCCGAAACGCTCATCCAGTTTGGCAAGCGCGGACGAAACGGCGAAGAGACGGCCGCTCAGGATAAACGTCGCAGCCTTCAGCCGCATCATCAAGCTGGTGTCGATGATATCCTGGCTGGTGGCGCCGAAATGCACGTGCCTGCCCGCATCGTCGCCAATTGCCTTGCGCAGCTGCCTGACAAGATCAGGCACGACAACGCCATCCGACGTTGTTGCCGTCTTTAAACTCTGCAGATCCGGCTCGAAATCCGCGCAAACGTCGGCGATATGCTCCGCCGCCGCCTGCGGGATCACCCCGTGCTGCGCCTCGACCTTTGCAAGCGCCGCTTCAAAGGCAAGCATCGAACGAACATCGACCTTGGCGGAGAAATAAGCGGCAATCTCCTCGTCACCGAGAAGGCCTGACAGAAAGGCATGGTCGAAGGGAGAAACGCTCATGATCTATATATCGAGGAAAACAGTTTCCTTGTCGCCCTGCAAATGGACATCGAAGGTGTAGACCGAGCCTTCCTTGGCTGCAATCAGGGTCGCGACGCGATCCCTATGCTCGATGCGCGCAAGCAAAGGGTCTTCCGCGTTCGCGGCGGTCTCTTCCGGAAAATACATGCGCGTGTGCAAGCCGATATTGATGCCGCGCGCCACGATCCAGAAGGTGATATGCGGCGCCATCTTGCGGCCATCCTTGAAGGGGACGCGGCCGGGCTTGATCGTCTCGAAACGGAAAACGCCGTCGGTCGAATTCGTCGGACAACGGCCCCTGCCGGTAAAGTTCGGATCGGCGGTACCACGCAGTTCCGACGGGCTGTTGTAAAGCCCGGCGCTGTCGGCCTGCCAGATCTCGAGAACGGCATCCTTGACCGGCGCTCCGCCGCCATCGAGGACCCTGCCCGTCACGGTGATGCGCTCGCCAAGTGTCTTGTCGTTGACCATGGCGGAGCCGAGATCGCTCTCGTAGACGCCGCCGATCTCGCTATAGTTTGGCGTGAGGCCGATATGGACGTAAGGGCCTGCCGTCTGCGACGGCGTTTCCTTGAGATAGCCGAGTTCCTGTACCATCAATTGCCCTCCAGCCGGTTTTCGAACAGGGTCGAACGGCGACCGCGCAACACGATATCGAATTTATAGGCGCGGGCATCCATCGGGATCGTATTGCCCCAATCGAGCGGCGCAATCAGCTGCTCGATCGCCTCTCTGTCGGGGATCGTGCCGACGATCGGACATTTCCAGATCATCGGGTCACCCTCGAAATACATCTGCGTAATCAGCCGCTGCGCAAAGCCATGGCCGAAGACGGAGAAGTGAATATGAGCCGGCCGCCAGTCGTTGACGCCGTTCGGCCAGGGATAGGCGCCGGGACGGACGGTACGGAAAGCGTAATGCCCTCCGTCATCGGTGATGGCGCGGCCGCAGCCGCCGAAATTCGGGTCGATGGCGGCCAGATAGGTTTCCTTCTTGTGGCGGTAACGCCCGCCGGCATTGGCCTGCCAGAATTCGAGCAGGGCACCCGGAACAGGCCGTCCGCGCTCGTCGAGCACGCGGCCATGCACGATGATCCGCTCGCCGATGGCGCTTTCACCGGGCTTGGCGAAATTGTGGATCAGGTCGTTGTCGAGCTCGTTCAATATGGAATGGCCGAACACCGGTCCAGTGATCTCGGAGATCGTGCCGTCGAGCGAGAGCAATGCCCGCTGTGGGGACCGCAGGACCGAGGTCTTGTAGCCCGGCGCAAAGGCCGGCGGATGCCAGGCTCGATCTCTCGCAAAAAAGGCGCCCGTCTCGGGCTTGCTGTTGCTTCTATCGGACATGTCTGCCTCGCTTCATGCCGCCCTTTCGGCGTCCATCTGTTCAAAAACCTGCTTGGCGATCTTGATCGCGTGGTTGGCCGCCGGCACGCCGGCATAGATCGCCACATGCAGGAGCGCCTCGCAGATATCGTCGCGCGTAGCACCGGTGTTGCGCGTCGCGCGCACATGCATCGCCACCTCATCGTCCTGTCCGAGCGCTGCCAACAGCGCGATCGTCACGATGGAGCGCTCTCGGCGGGTGAGCGTCGGGCGTGACCAGACATGCCCCCAGGCTGCCTCGGTAATCAGCTCCTGGAAAGGCTGGTCGAACTCCGTCACGCCCTGTTGGGCACGATCGACATGGCTGTCGCCGAGCACGGCACGGCGCGTCGCCATGCCCTGCAGATAACGCTCGGACGGCGTGGCATTTTCATTCATGGGGCTTGTTCTCCACGCAGGACGACGTCGATGAAGGCACGGATGACTTCGGTCAACGCCTCGGGTTGCTCGACGCAGGGGATATGCCCTGCGTCCTTAATCACTTCATAGCGCGCATTCGGAATGAGCTTTGCCGTCGAGAGCACCAGCTCGGGCGGGGTCGAGCCGTCCTGATCGCCGACAATGCAGACGGTGGGCACGGCAATCTTGCCAGCGGCCTCGGTCAGATCGGCATCGCGAAGCGCGGCACATGTTGCGGCATAACCTGCGGCAGGCTGACGTGTCAGCATGTTGCAATAGCCAGCGA
>ERZ778024.3991-NODE-3991-length-9992-cov-5.471269_pt1 | contig 9992 bp, 7 predicted proteins | sample MGYA00375754_ERZ778024 | MGnify/ENA primary metagenome ERZ778024 (study PRJEB29350, sample SAMN05389827) | bioreactor metagenome | isolation source: Thiocyanate bioreactor | place: South Africa: University of Cape Town | collected 2014-02-18 ... | reverse complement strand
AAAAAAAAAAAAAAAAAAAAAAAAAAAAAAAAAAAAAAAACTTTTTTCGAAATGTACAAAAAGAAGAAAGAAAAAAATTGAATAAAATTACAATTTTTCCATGTGCAAAAAAAGGAATTAATTCTTCAAAAAATTGAATTAAGGAAGAATCAGTTTCTTGAAGTAAGGTTGAAAAAACATTTTGGGTAAGTTTAAGACTGTAATTAATGAGTTCATTTGGTCTAGAAATTTGAATGAATGAGTAATAATTAAAATTAACTAGAAGTAAAATTAAAGAAAAATAAATCAAATATACAATAGATCTTGTGTTGCTTGAATGTAAAAATGAATAGTATCAAAGTGAGCAAATAATTGTGTACTCTCTTTTTTTGAAATTGAGTTGGAAACTAATAATTTTCTACAAAGAAGGCTAAATTGAAAATCATCAAATTTTTCTTCTGAAAATGAAAACACAGCATCCAAAAGGAATATTATCAAAGACATTTTCTAGTTGGAAAAAGAAAGAAAAGAAAAAGATTAAACGTGAAAAAGAAATTAGGAAAACAAAAAATACTTTTTGATCTTCAACTAAAAAATATTCGTGTGGAATAATTTGAAGGAAGGAAATAATTTGAGAGATAATAGTAAAATTATCTTTTTCTATTATAATTGGAGAGTGTTTTTTTCCAAGAACGAAGATTTCATTAGGAACTTTTTGTTGAAGAGTCGTTTGAAGAAATTTAAGGATAGGATGTTTTTTGTTTTTAGGAATGGTCATTAAACTATCAATACTTGTTTGAATTAACTTGAAAATTGAATTAGCAACAATTGGTCTGATTTTGAGAATTTCATAAAAGTTATTGGTATTAAGTAGCCTTCTAACAATTACTAAAAGAGATTCTTGATCCTTTTGTTTTAAAATCACTTGCAAGAGAATATCAATCTGTTTTTGAAGAAGTGAAATAACAAAATTAAATTTAAAATCAATATTAAAAAAGCAATATATAAAAAAGTAAATAAATAAAAAAACTTACAAATTTTTCTAACTGTTCATCTTCTAAAAAATCAGATAATACACTTAAATTACAACAATACAATTCAAAAAGACTAATTTCTAAATTTGATAAAGAGATATTAATTTTGTTTCCATTCCATTGAGCAGATTGATTTAAAGGATGATGTTCTACAATTTCTAAGTAAGTATTAAAACAAAATTTGAGAAATTGATTTCTAGTTTCTGATGAATCATCTCTTTTTTTCATTCCAAATATACACATTTCTGACATCAAAAAAAGAAAAGAGGATAATTCTTTTGAAAGAGATGAAGTAAAACAAGTATCTAATAACTGTAAAACTTGAAATTCTTGATCCAATGAAAAGTTTTGATTTAAGTAAGTTTGAGAAATAAGTGAGAACATTAAATGAAGGGAGTAAGAGGGAAATAAACGTAAATTTACAAATCTTATAATTGGGTCTAAATTGGGAGTTGAGAGACTTTGTTTTTTTTTGGATTTTGAGGTATTTTCAGTTTGATGACAAAGTGAGGAGATAATATCAAAACATGGTGAAATATAATTCTCATAAAACCCTTGAAATTCTTTATCAAAAAGTTCTTGTTGAGTCTCTAATATCCGTACTTTGTTGAGGAAGGAGAGTAAAAGTGATAAGATGATTGAACATTGTTGAGATTGAATATGGAGAGGTATAGAGGTTTGAGCTTGACTTTTATCTGAAGAGACTTTTTGTTTTTTACTTGGAGTTTTACTTGATGAATCATTTAATGAATCTACAAAATTGGTTGAAATTGGGAGGAGTTCAAGAGTATGAGAAAAGAATTTTCGAAGTAAATGGATTCCTTGTCCTGAAGGAATAAAACTAAATGCATTTGAGAGTTCATTTAAAGTTGAATTGGACCATTCAACAAGACGTAAAGTGGTCTCTTCTTTCAAGACTAAGAATAAAGAGTCAAATGAGATATCTAATTGACGTAATTGAGAGTAAACTGTGATTAAATTTTTTTCAAGTGATTCTTTTTCAGGGCTTAATGAACAAGTTAATAAGAAGCTCCAAAGATCTTGAAGGTTTGGTTCAAGTAAATAATGATTCAATTGAATTAATTTATCCAGAACTAGACAAAGGATATCATTGAAATTAAAATTATCTAATACTTGTAAATCATCATTTTTCACTTTGTTAATAAATAAACATCCTTTCATTTGTAATAAAATCTCGGAGGAAATGATTTGAAGAAATTCTGTTTGTTCTTTTGAGATTTGTTCATTAGTTACTTGATAAATCCGAAAGTCGATTAAGATATTTAAAATTTGAGCTAATAATGATAAAGAATGATATGATTCAATATCTTGAACATGAATTTGAGTTTTTTCTAAAAGTTCGACTTTTTGATTTGATTTTTTTTCTTTTTTTTCCTTTTGAGTTTCATTTAGATTTGTTGTTTCATTAGTAGATTCGTCGTTCTCTCCTTTATTTTTCTCATTCCAAGATTGAGCAAAACCAAAAGTAGTACAAAGTTCAATAAAAAAGCTAAACTCTAAAGATCTTTTTCCTGAAAGTTGATTTGGTTTTGTGATTGAAGATTTTGTTGAAATTCTTGAACTTTCTTTTTGAGCTCTAAATTTTTGAATAGAAGTAATATAATCTGAAAAGAGGGTTGGAAGATAATTTAATACTGCCATTTTAATTTTTTGATCATAATCTTTTTTGCTTTCATTTTTATCCTCTTTTGAATTTTTATTTTCCTCTTGTAAATTTCCAAATAAAGTTGTTGAAAGAAGTGAGAGATGGAATTCATGAAAAAGATCAGAGTGAAAAAGTCCTTCTCTAAGTTGTCTTCTAATTTGTTCTTTTAATTCTAAATTTGATGTCCAACTCATTGAGATAACCAAAGGTTCAAATAATTTTGTTGAAACAATTGAAAGAATTTTCTTTGTTGAAGGGAATTGATTTAAGACGAGAGAAAATTTTGTCAAGAAAAATCGAACAAGAGATTCAAAATCTCTCAAATCCTTTACAACATGTTTTTTTGTTAAAGTATCTTGATGAGTTGAAAGTAAAGTGACTAACATTGGGATCCAATTTTCAATTGTTGGACGAAATGAATCTCCAAATGAATCAAATAAAACTTGAAAACATTGATGAATCACTCCCAACATTTTCCAAAATTGAAAAGGATCCTCTTCATTTGAAGTATATATTTTGAAATAATTGAAGAATGCTGTTACAACTTGAAGTAAAGGTGCTCTAATTGTTAATACATTTTTTTCAATCAAACTTTTCTTTAAAAATTGTAGTAAAAATGTCCAATAATCTATATCTAAAAATGGTGGAATTCTACTCTCGAGATTTTGTTCTCTTTTCTCATTTGTAAACCTAAGAATTGCATTACAAAGCCATTCAAATAAGAATTTTTCTTTCCCTGGGAATGGTAATTGGTCATCAAGGAAAGCATCTCTATTATTTATTTATTAATTGATTGATTGTGTAATTATATTCGTGTCTTAATACATTTCAATAAGAAAATAGTTTGGTTCAACATTGACAATTCAATAGTTAACAATTCCATGGATAAACAAAAGGAAAATGAAATTTGAAAAATGAAATAAGACAAAGAGATATGAAATAGAAAAGATGAGGAGTCATAAAAAAGAAACTTTAAAGTAAAATGAAAGAAGATATATACCTGGCTAAATGTAACTTCTCAGAGCTGGAAAGTGAAGATCCTTTCAAATCTGAGACGAGTTTCGTCGCCATGTGTTTTTTTTTTTTTTTTTTTTTCAATTTTTAATTTTTTTTTTTTTGGTTTCAAGTTTCAAGTTTTTTTTTTTCTATCTCAAAAGTTCTTTCAGATACCTTCAAAAGAAATTTCGATTTTTATTCATTTATTTATTCTTTTAATAATTCATTCATTATTATTTTCATTTTTTTGTTTGTTGAGAAACCCATTTTATTTTTGATGATTGATTTGACTCGATTTGTTTTTCTGAAAAAGTTTGAAAAAATTGATAATCAATGACCAAGGCTTATGAAGGATTTTGTGGAGTGATTGATTGGAAAATGAATTTCAAAAAATAATGATTATTGAAGAAAATAGAAAAATCTAACTTTCAAATGAGTCAATCAAACACGATTGTTACTGTTGAGCAGAAAGTTTTTGAAAATGTGAAAAAAATTGTTGCATTTCTTTAAAGATTTTGAAACAAAAAAAAAAAAGAAAAAAAATATTGGATACCATAGTTCAATCCCTTTTTTTCTTTTTTCCTTCCAAAGTCAAAGAGAAATAGAGTCAAAGATAAGGTGAATTGTTTATTTTAACAATGTTGGTTGTGTGGAATCCACTATTTTAACAAAAATTATGTTTGTGTCTACTGCTTTCCTTTATCTTGTTGAGCTTTTTGATTCTTTGCATTTTCAATGATTTTTATTCTTTCAATCTAAGAGGTTAACAAAGAAAAAATAAGTCATGGAAAAGAAAAGAAAGGTAAAGCAAAAAAGAAAAGTTGAAAATGAAGTTAACCTCTTTCCTTTTGTTTAAACATTCCGAAAAGTCTTCATAAAATAATTGACATTGAGCTGGAATTTCTGCCTAAAAAAAAAAAAAGAATAGAAAAGTTAGAAATTAAAAAATTGAACACCTTTTTTTTTATTTGATCTTCAAAGAGCAATATTAATATTCAATTTCCTAGGACAATAATTGATCCCATTTAAAAAGTAAAGAAAGGAAAATATAAAATAGAACAATGAAAAAATGAAAAAGGACAAATAGGAAATGATTAAAAAGCTAAAGACTTTGACGTTTCAATTTAACTTTAACTCAAGAGTTCAAATTAAAATTAAAGGATGAGAAAAAGCAAAAAAGCAAAAAAAGAAAAGATATTGAAATCGATATTTAAGAAAGAAAGATCAATCAAAAATGGATCTCAACATTGAAGAGAAAGGAACCACATATAAAAAAATTACAAATTTTGGTTAATAAAGGATAATAAATGAATGAATACCTTTTGCAAACATTTGTTGAGATCTTCATAGAAAGGGAAACATCTTGGTGTTCCTCCTCTAACACTCACTCCAGACGACATGTTTTTTTTTTTTTTTTTTCCCTATCAATTATAAAAAAGGTCACAAGTCCCAACCATTTTCTAAGCACTTATTCCCTTTTTTATTTTGTTATTTTGTTATTTTCCACTTTTCATTCAACCACAGAACAGAATCTTTTCAAATCCCTTCAGTTCAGTTCATTTAATTGATATTGATATTGATATTAAATGAACTGAAAAACACTGGAGTATGATGCTTTGAATTGAGGAAATATTCATTCAATTAATTGGACAATTTAGAAAGTTTTGGATTTACGGATCAAAAGTGCTGTGATTGAAACAAAAAGCAAAAAATTTTGAGGAAACCCAAAATCCAATACTTTGAATATGGATTGAAAGAAAGATTGAAAAGGTGAAGGAAATGAAGAAGTTGACAAGTTGAAGATCTGAAAAAAAATTTTACTTGATTTTATTCTTAAATTCGTGTTGAAATTTAGATAGTATTTCTTTTTTGTTGTTGTTGGGAAACTATGAATCACTTTAGTGGTTTTGATACATTATTTTGAGATTTGAAGAAGTTTGAAAAGTTTTGCTTTTTTCATTCCTCCTGGAAAATATTTTGAGTTTGAGAATTATTGAACAGAATTTGAGAACATATTTTCGTTGGTTGTCTTATGATCTGCAGGGTTTGGTTTTGATTCATAAATTGTGATGACAGGATTTCTTTTATGCTTTGTCATTTTTTTAAAAAAACATTTAGAATAGATTCAAATGAACAAAGTAAATGAAAAATAAGCAAAATGAAAAAAGTCGAAGAAATGAAACCTCTTGAAAGTCCCCTTTTAATCCAATAAAATTAATTTTTGTTTCATCACTTCCAAAGTTATCAGGAAAGTAAATAACAATAGAACTAACTCCTTGAAATTTTGTTATTCTATTGATTTATTTTTTTGGTTTGAAAAAAAAAAGGGAAAATTGAAGTTTTTCAATGAATTTTTAAAAAACCTAGTTTGATATTCTAAATCTCCTGTCATATCTTGATTGAGTTCCCATTCTTGAGTTGGTTGAATTGAATCAACATTATCAAAATCAATATCTTCTCGATTAGTAAATCTATTTTGTGTATGTTCAAATATTATTAAGTCAAAAATAAGAAAAGAAAATCTGAATAAAGTAAAGAAAAGAAGAAAAAAAAACATTTTCATAGTTTTTGGACTTGATCCTGAATCTCCTCCCATAACAACAATTGCTTTTAGAGTCACAGTTCCAGTAAACCTTATATTTAAGTGAGTAAAATTGTTGAAAGAAGAGATCATAAAAAAAGAAATAGAAAAAAGAATTTTACGAAACAAAAATGATCATTTGCTCGTCACAATCACTTTCAAGATACTAAACCATTTTGTTTTTTATTTAGAACAATAAATTAAGGAAGGAGATAAAAGGATAAAGAAAAGAATCAAAAAGGAATTAAAACCGTCGTGACATTTCTTCTCGTCGACCAAGAACGAAAACAATTCTTTAGGATTGTATTGTCTCCATTATTCTTTGTGTTCAAAGCACGAAGTTTATCAGTATCTATTTTAGTATATAATGAAAATTCAAGTCCTCTTTCATATGAATCATGGTCATCATCGTCTCCGTGTCCATGAGAATGTCCATGGGAATGCCCATGAGAGTGACTATGATGTTCTGAGTGGCAAGACATTTTTTGTGAAAAAATTTCTCTCGATTTTTTTTTTGTTTTTCCTCCATTTTTTTCAAATTTTTTTTTTTTTTTGATTTTTTTTTTTGTTTCTGAAACTGAAATAAAAGAGAAACTTGAAAATGAAAAGAAAAATAAAAGATTTTGTTGGGAATTATTCTACATTATTTTATATATTTAAAATCCTCCTCTTAATCTCAAGACTAAATGAAGGGTTGATTCTTTTTGAATGTTATAGTCGCTCAATGTTCTTCCATCTTCCAATTGTTTGAGTTTGATATTGAAATAATCCCAAAGAAGAAAGTCAACATGATGAAATAAGATTTTTTTTTTTTTTTTTTTCAATCAAAGTTGTTTTTGAATTTAATTATTTTTTATTTATTTTTTTTTATTTATTTTTTTTATTTATTTTTTTTCAATATCAAAAATTAATTTTTCACTTCATTTAAAGATAATAAAGTTTTAAGATTCACATTTCCTCCTCTTTCTGCTCCAGATGTTGCAGCTAAAGTTGAAATTTGATTTAGTTGAGCAGTTGTTAATCTATTCTCTCCAAAAACCATCATTTTATTCGCTTGTTCAACAGTAAGATTTCCAGGTGTGCCATAATTTCCAAAAAATTCGGAGATAATTTTACAAGCATCATTAATTTCTTCTTTAGAAGGGAGAGTTGGTGATAATGTTTTAAGAAGGGCTTCAAATTTATCAAATGTAATAGTATCAGTTAAAGTTGTTGAGATATTAGCTTGTTTGAAAACAGAAATAGTTGAAGGAGATGTTGGGTTAATTCCTTGTGCATTTAGAATTAAATGTAAATCCTAAAAAAAAATTTTGGTTTTTATTTTTTTGGGAAAAAAAAGAGGCAATAAAAAAAAAAAAGAGAAAATAAAAGAAATTGGAGTTTAACATAAAGATATCTCTTTAAAGAGAAGTTTTTAACAGATAGTCAAAGAAAGAATTGGAGAAATGAACTGAAATAAAAAAATAAAATTTGACCTTAATAGTTATCGTTTGTGAATTGTTTCTGTCAAAATAATTAAAAGCATATTGTAATGAGAACTGATTTGTCAATTTTGGAAGATCCACAGGAGTGAAATCAACTGAAACCTCTTCTTCTTTAATTGGTGGTGGTGGTGGAGGTGGAGGTCCACTAATTAGTTCTTGAGGTGTATCTTCACTCATCTCTCTTTGTCTCTAATTGTTTTTTATTTTCCTTTTCAATTTCTTGGTAAAAAAAAACTTTGAAAAAATGGCGGAAAATTGGAAAAAAACAAAGTCATTGCTGCACGTGAAAAGTAAACAAACAAAAAGTTGAACTTGAAGCATTTTGGGTTCTGATTCTTCTTTTTTTACTTATTCACTTTTCTAATTCATTAAGATTCATTTTCTTTTTTCTTCTTCTTTTTATCCTTTTGATTTGATTTTTAGTGTAAAAAAAAGAAATGAAACAACAAGTGATTCAGGTTGCAAAGTCTACCTTGAGGTACCTTTCTCATTTTCCTTTATCCCATTTTCCTTTAATTCGAATTTAAAACAATTAGTTAATTAATTTCGATTTTAATTTTTTTTTTTTTGAATTCAGAACAAGGGATAACTTTCAGATTTCTTTTTTGAGATCCCCACCATTGAAATCAGAGTCAAAGCTTTGTGTGTTTTCTCATGCGACTGGATTTTGTAAAGAGGTTCAAATTCAATTCATTGAAGAATTTCTTTCTTTTCTTTTTATGTCTTTAATTGAGTTTTCTCTTTCCATTTCGATTATTGTTTCTTTTTTAGTTATGGATTCCATTTATTGAAGAATTAAGAAGATTAGGAAATACAGATGAACATATTCTAATTGATCAAAGAAATCATGGAGACAGCGGTGTATTAAATCGAAAACTTTTAGGTTGAATAATTTTTTTTCCATATATTTTTTTTTTTTTTTCAAATAAAAAGTTAATTTTTTTTTTTTGAAATAGAAAATGGATATGATTGGAGACAAAGTGGAACTGATGTTGTTGATGTTGTTCAACATTTAAATTCTGATAAAAATAGACAAGTTGTTGGAATTGGTCATTCAGGTTCTTTGTTTTCAAAAAAATTTTTTTTCAAAACTTTCAATTAAAATTTCAAATTAAAAACAATAATAATAAAAAAATCATTTAAGGTGGTGGAACAGCAACGTATGAAATAATTAATTGTTTGGTTGTTTTTGAAATTCTTTATTAATTTGTGCAAAAAAAAAAAAAAGAATTTTAGCTGAGTTAGCTAATCCTGGTCTTTTTCAATCTTTATACTTAGTTGAACCAATTTTATTTCCAAAAGAAATTAGTGTTAGTCCAAAAAGTGCTCATGCTTTGAGAAGAAGGAATTACTTTGAAACAAAGTAAACAATTTTTTTAATTTCACCTCAAACTCAACCCAAAAAAAAAACACAAAAAAAAAAAAACAATAATAATAATGTATTATTTAGAGAAGAAGCAAAAAATTATTTTTCAAAAAAGTCACTCTTCAAAGTTTTTACTCCACAAGCATTTGAAAGATATGTGGTTTATATTTTTTTCTTTTTTTTCTTTTTTTTTTTTTTTTGAGTACTTTGCTAAAACAACAATTAACAACAGGAAGATGGACTTCGTCAAAAAAGTACCTCATTAGGTGATGATTCAAATGAAGGATTTGTTTTGAAATGTACTCCTCAACAAGAAGCTGTCATCATTTATTTTTCTTCTTTTTGAAAAAAAATTAATTTTTATTAAAAAAATTAGTTTACTTTTGAAAAAATTTCGATGCTTGGATTATTAGATGAAGTTCATCTATTGAATTTACCTGTTCATATGGTCTGTGGAAAAGATTCTGATACAATGTAATTTTATTGTGATTTTATGTGATTTTATTGATTTTATTGATCAACTTTAGAAATTTTGATTATCTCATGAATTATTCAACTATGATTTCAAATTCAACTTGTGAAGTAATTCCAAATACAGGACATCTTGTTCCTTTTCAAGATCCAAAAGCTCTTGGTTTGATATCTTTTCATTTCTTTTCAGAAGAAAATTTCGAAAACTAAAATTAAATAAAATTTTTAGCAATCTCATTAATAAAGTGGCTAAATGTTTCGAAGACTTTTAAATCACATCTGTAAAATACAAAAAAAAAGCAAATGAAACAAAATAGATCATTACTTTGTTTTTTTTCTTGCCAATGATTCTTTTTATAGATTTTTTTTTTTTTTTTTTTTTTTTTGTTTTTTTTTTTTTTTTTTTTTTTTTTTT
>ERZ778024.3985-NODE-3985-length-10001-cov-6.344360_pt1 | contig 10001 bp, 9 predicted proteins | sample MGYA00375754_ERZ778024 | MGnify/ENA primary metagenome ERZ778024 (study PRJEB29350, sample SAMN05389827) | bioreactor metagenome | isolation source: Thiocyanate bioreactor | place: South Africa: University of Cape Town | collected 2014-02-18 ... | reverse complement strand
GGAAGAAAAAAAAAAAAGAATTTTTTTGCTTCGCTTTTTATTTGAAAAAATTTTTTGAAAGAATAGGAACATCTAGCAGATAATCGACACTTTTTTTTTCTTTCCAAAAACCTCTTCTTGAAATTTGAATAGTTTCAGTGATTGATATCATTCAAAAAAATGGAAATGATTCATTCATTAGTGAAATGAAAAGAAGAGGAAATTATTATAATGTTTTTTTTCTTTCTTTATCTTTTTCTTCGTCTTTTTCTCTTCGAATAATTTTAAAGAATAAAATAATAAATAAATAATAAAATAAAATAAAATAAAATAAAGTTTAGAAATCACAGTGTCGAGGGATGAGAGTATTTCAAGAAAAGTTCAATGTGGGAATGGTCAAAGCTATCTCTGACTTTCGGGTTTGACCATTTTTCCTTGCAAGTCTTATTCATTAATTAGTCCCTTTAAACGTTAAACAATGAGCTATCAAGACATAATCCTTGATGAACAATGGTTTACAATCTCACCAGCAGAATATGCGATACTTGGAATTGGAGGATTTGTTAATTTTGTTAATTTGTTAGTGGCTTGTTTTATTGTTTATCATAGAAAATATGGTCTGAATTAATTTTTTCAAACCAACTGGAAACTAACTATTTAATCAACAGAGATTTTTTGTTCCTTGTATCAATATTAGATGAAGTAAAATAATATTTATTTAATTGGCCATGAAAAAAAGAAACAAGAAGATTTATTTATTTATTTTTATTTTGTTTTCTATTTTCATTTTTTCTTTCTATTCAGTCCCGAGGAACAATCAATTCTCATAAAATTTTAAAAAATTGCTCTGTCAATCTCAGTTTGACCGTAAAGAAGAAAAATAGAAGTCAATGAAAAATTCTACAATTATAATTCAAAAAAAATTTGAAATAAATTGAAATCTGGCAAAAAAAAAAAAAGCCTGACGGTTGGAAAAAAAAATATGACGCTTTCTTGCGCAATTAATTATTCTTTCAAACAAAGACAAAACTCTGTGAAACACTCAAAGTATAATATTATTTCCAACTTCTTCCTTTTCATTTCCATTTTCATTTTCATTTCATTTGCTTTGTTTGTTAAAATTGTTTTTTTAAAAAAAATAAGGTTTAGGAAATGGAAAGGGTTACTGTGCGAACTCATGATGGCTTTGGCTATTCAATTGCAACACATTTGTTGACAAAGAAGAATGTTGAAAGAATTTATTTAATGGAAGGGAAGGACCCTGTATTAGTTCATACACAATCACTTGAAGTATGTTTTTTGAACCAATTTTTTTCAAACCTGTTAACATAAATTTATGTTTCGAATTAAAAAAATAATTAGGTAGTAAAACCTGATGAGACAGGAAAGTATACACCTTCAAAACAAGAAACATATGTTGTTCTCCCTGAAAGTGTTGTTGAAACTGATTCTGAAGATATTGATCATATGGATCATGAGAGATTAGAATTATTTAAAAATGCTCTTCAAATGTTTATCAAAGATAATTATCATCCAATTCATCCTGAAGTTTTTGAATTTTCAAAGGTAAAATTTTCATTACTTTAACCTTTATCATTATTTTAAAAAAATAAATCAAATATAATAAGGATATTTTCACTCCAGAAATACAAAAAGCTATTGAAACAAATCAATTTGATTCTCTTCTCCCATTAATAAAGAAGGAAACACCAACAGATATTTATTCATTAAAAGTTTTCCAAGAGGAATTTTGTAGGTTTGAATTTTCTTTTTCTTTTTATTTATTTATTTTTTGAAATAATTTGAAAAAAATCATATTATTAGGACATTTCTTGAAGAAATTGAAAACTTTGAAAACTCTGGGGTTCCTATTTCTCGTCCTAATAGTATGAATAATTATGGAGTTATTTTAGAAGATATGGGAATGTCTCCTTTGATGGATAGATTGGTAATTTTTTTTTTTCAAGAATAAGAGGAATTTATTGTTTTTATCTCTAACTTGACTTTTTTTTTTTTTTTTTTAGCTTCTTGATTTCATCTCTCCACTTGCAAAATTACTATATCCAAATGAAGAAACAGTACAATCATTAGATTCACATCATAGCTTTATTGTTTGATTTTGATTGATTCTTTTTCTTTTTTCTTTTTTTTTGAAATTCAATTTTGAATTTAATTTTATTGATCAATATAAAGGTACAATATAAATTAACTGAGGATTTAGACTTAGGTTTCCATTATGATGATTCTGATATTACTTTGAATGTTTGTCTTGGAAAAACTTTTACAGGAGGAGATCTCTATTTCAAAGGATTATTAAAAGATCCTAGTACGCATTCAGAACATTTTACTTTTTCTCACACACCAGGTAATTTTTTTTTTCAAAAATTTGTAATTTGTAATTAATTAATTAATTCAAATAAAAAAATCAAAGCTCAAGGTCTTCTTCATATTGGAAAACATCGTCATGGTGCAAGTGCAATTCAAAGTGGAGAAAGATACAATTTAATTGTTTGGGCAAGATCGAATCAACATAGAGCTTTGATGCATTCACACTCTCATTCACACTCGCATTCACATTCACATGGAAATTGTGATCATCAACATTAAAAATCTTGACACCTTTCTTTCTTTTTCAAGTTTATATTTCATTTGCACCTCAAACAAAATAATGACTTGTAAGAATTTCACAATGGAATGAAACCTAGACAAAAACAAAAATTAAAGATCTCGCCACCTCATCTTTCCTATCTAGAAATCTAGTTCATTGATTACTCTTTTCTTTCCTAAAGAGCTTTAGTTTTGAAAAAATAAATAAAAAAATAAAATAGTTTGAAGATGAGAAATGAAATCAAATCAAAAATAAAATAAAAAAGAAAATAAAAAAAGAAAGAAAATGAATCAACAATAAAAGGGTGTTAAGTTGAGGAATTGAACCCAAAGATCAAAAGAAAGAAAAAAAGTTAAAAAGGGGAGAAAGCATTCCATTCATGTTATATTGAGAATTCAAAGAAAAACAAAAACACAAAAAATAAAAATAAAAAATAAAATAACTTATCTTGGTATTACAACTTTTTCCTCTAAACATTCAATATCTATGAGTTTAAACCTTGAATCTTGATTGAAACAAGTGTGTAAAATGTTGAGTTGATGGGTTGGGAACAAAGAACTAAAGAGTGAAAAGATTCGCTTTTATATTGGATTCAATTTGAGTTTTGAGTTTGGATTTACCAAAGCCCAGTTCTCTTGATGAAATTTGGTTGTGATGTAATTAATTTTTTGTTGGAGTTTTGATTTTTCCCTTTTTTCCTATCTCAAATACCTTTTACTCTATTCTCTATTCTACTTCTTAACCCTCCATAATACACTTCTTATATTCAAACACAACTCAAAACAAACATCAACAATTCAAAAACTAACTTACTAATTCAAATTTTAATTGAAAATTTTTTTTTTTTTTTTTTTCTTTTTTTTTGGTTTAATAGATAATTATTAGTTAGTTATTTGGGTGAAGATTACAAAAAGATTAAGAAAAGAATTATAATTTTTGTTGCTTTTGGATTCCCTCTCTTCTCCCCTTTTTGTTTGATGTATTTTATTTTAATTCTTCTGATTATTATGTTTTTTATTTGATTTAATCAATTTTTGTTGGTTGTTTTGGTTTTCAAGATTGAATGATTTTTGATTGATTTTCTAAGTTTTTGTTGGAAAGAAATAATAATTATAAAAAAAAAATTTTTTTTTTAAAGTTTTCTGCGGAAAATCCAAAGCATAACACATTTTTTCTTTCTCTCTCTTCTTGTTGAAAAAGCATAAAGGTTTTTTTCTTTCTTATTCTTCTTTCTTTCAAATTAATGCTTCATTTATCGAATTCAATTCAGCTTCTTTTAAGTGTTAATTTTTTTTTTTTCAAAAAAGTAGTGCTTTTTTCACTCGAGACGCATAAGAAAAACATAAAGGATTAGCAAACAAAGAAATAGAAGAAGTAGAAGAAATAGAAGAAGAAAAGAATAAAAATAAAGAAACAAAAAATAAATAACAAAGTAAACAAATACAATGTCCCAACCCTCTCAGAATACTACGAATACTACTCAAGATACTCCTCCTACTACTCAAAATACAACCCAAAATGCTTCTCAAAATTCTTCAAAAGAACAAGAGATTGTAATTTGTCGTATTTGTGAGAATCAAGTCTCATCTTACCTTCTCGAGGATCACTCTACATATTGTCAAATAATTAATAAATGTTTAGCAGATATCGATGGTTTCAATGAATTATTTGCGACAATGATAACAACAGTAGAGAGGAGAACAAATAAGATTCCTTATGTTGGAAAGAATGAAGAACAAATGTCAGATCAAATAATAATGAAAACTATTTCTGATGCTGCAAAAGCTGGACTTGATTTAGATAAAGCTGATGATGTCAGTTTGTATGTTCAACAATTTCGAGGACTCAAGGATATTCATGTTAACGATATATATTTACTAACAATGATTACTAGTGTCGTTGATACACTGGAAGAAAAGGCTAAAGCATTACAAAAAGTTCGACACTTGACAACCACAAAAGCAGCATGTCTAGTCGTACCGTCTGACAAGGTTTTACAACCAAGGATTGATGACTTCATGATTCTCAAAACTTTAAGTCATGGCTCATTTGGTAAAGTATATTTAGTAAAGAAGAAATCAACTAGGGATTATTATGCTTTAAAAATGTTAAAAAAGAAAGACTTGGCTAGAAAAAATCAATTAGATCATGTGATGAATGAAAGAAAATTACTGACGATGATCAATAGTCCTTTTGTGATTAAGTTGTACTATTCTTTTCAAACTGTCGATTCATTGTATATGGTTATGGAGTATGCTAATGGTGGAGATGTCTATATGTTATTAACAACTGTTGGTGTATTAACAGAATCATGGGCAAGATTTTATATTGCTGAAGTTGTCCTAGCTCTAGAGCACATTCATTCCTTAGGAATTGTTCATAGGGATATTAAACCAGACAATTTATTAGTTACATCGACAGGACATATTAAATTAACTGATTTTGGTCTTTCAAGAGATGGTTTAGTTCCAAAACATGTTTCTCCAAAAGGTTTAATGAAAGATTTTGGTCAAGGATCAGAGGTATTTTTAATTTTTTTTTTTAATTTTTGATTTTTAATTTTTAATTTTTTCTAAAATCTTCTTCAAATTTAAAATTTCACAATTCCTATTTTAATTTAATTTAATTTAATTTATTAATTTATTTATTTATTTATTTAGGTACCAACTTTAGAAAAGTTATGGGATAGATTTATGTCTGTAAAACCAGATCGTCAAGGTTCAAGATTAGAACAAAGAAAATCAACACATCAAAAAGCAAGAGCAGCTTCTAAAGAGGCATTATATTCTTATGTTGGGACACCAGATTATGTTGCACCAGAGGTACAATACTTCATTTTTTTTTTGGTGATTTGAATAAAAATAAAAAATAAAAATAAAAATTTCCAATATAGGTTATTCTAGGAAAAGGTCATGATATGAGACTTGATTGGTGGACAGTTGGTGTTTGTCTTTATGAATTTTTAGTTGGACTCCCACCATTCTTTGAAGATGTTTGCTTCATTTTAATTTTAATTTTTAATTTTTTAATTTCTTATTTTTCTTCAAAATATTTTAGGATTTAGAAGATACTTATAATAATATTTTGACAAGGACAATTGAATGGCCAGCTGATATTAGTCCAGATGCAAAAGATTTAATAGATAAATTACTTACTATAGATCCAAATAAAAGATTAGGAGCTAATGGAGCCGAAGAGGTTTTGATAATTATTTTTTTTTTATTTTCTATGCTTCTAAATGCAATACAATGATTTTATAAAATACATAATAAATACAAATCAATTATAATAAACAAATTTAGGTAAAGAAGCATCCTTTCTTTAAAGGAATTGATTGGGATAATCTTTATCAAGCAGAAGCTTCTTTTATTCCTTTTGAATCTCACATTGAAAATACTTCTTACTTTCATAACTCAAGTACAGATGATCGTGAATCAGTTGTTCCTACATTTGAAGATCTCGAACATACACAAACTCAACCCCCTCAACATCAAACAGAAGCAGGATTTGATGCATTCCAATTTAAAAATTTAGCATTACTACATGAAATTAATATTTCTAAAGCTAAAACTGTTAAAGAAGCAACTTTATATCTTCCAACAGCTTCTATGGTTGCAGATTCAACAAGTCAAAAACAAATTGTATTAAGTGATAAACCAGTTCATTGTCTTGTTGTTGAAGATAACCCAGTTACTCAATTATTAGCGAAAGCTTTAATGAAACAATTAGGAATTTCCATGACTCAAGTGAATTTTTTCTTTTTTTTAAAAAAAAAATAACTCAAATTAAATTAAATCAAAATTAAATAAAAGGCAAATAATGGATTTGAAGCCGTTCAAAAGGGTACTCAAACTAAATTTGATATTATTTTTATGGATATTATGATGCCTGGAATGGATGGAATGGAAGCAACCAAAGTTTTAAGGTGATTTTCTTATTTTTCTTAAATTCCATTAAACTTTTTTTCATTTTTTCTCATTTTTTTATTTCTAGAACCGATGAGAAGTCATTAAATAAAAAGACTCCTATTATTGCTTTTACAGCATTATCCGACTCTCCAACTCAAAATTATATGAATGTTGGAATGAATGGACTTCTAGCAAAACCTTTTACTAAAAATGAACTGTATAACATCCTTCAAAAATGGCTTTCAAATGATAGAAAAGATAAGATTCATCATTAAAATATATAATAATTAATAAATTTTGAAGATTAATATTGAGACATTTTATTCAAAAATTTGAAAAAAGCAATGATTCTATTATTCTATTTGTTCTATTTGATTTCTTTCATTTCCCTTGATTTCTTGCAGCTTTGAATCTTGAAATTCTCTTTGGTTGCTCCTTTATTTTTTTTTATTTTTTTGTAAGAAATTTTTCACTCTAAATAAATAAATAATACATTTGGTGGAGTTTTTGGTTGTTCTACAGGTCGAGGTGTGAAACGAGTTTCCCTTTGTTTCATGTATTCCTTTTCAATCTTGTGGCATTAAAAAAGAAAAAGTCAATAAATAATGTCCAAAAAATAATAATAGAAAATTTAAAATAAAACTAAAAATATTAATTCAAAAGACTTTACCTCACTGAGATGTAAATCATCTTGGTCATTCATTTCTGCAAGATTATGAAATTGGAGTTGTTCTGGAGCAAATACATCATCTTCAAGTTTTATTTGTAGTGTATCATCATGAGTTGCTATTTGCTTATTTGTTTCCTCTTGAACAACAACATTTGTTGGTGGATTCGTACTCTGATTTTGATTTTGGTCCTTGTTTTGATCCTTGTTTTGGTTTTGATTTTGATTTTGATTTTTCTTCCCTTTTTGTTTCTTTTTGTTTTTCTTTGCAAGTTTTGCTTCTAACTTTTCAGTTTTTAATAAATCTTTTTGAATAACTTCTTCTGAAAATGAGACTCTTTTCTTCTTTTTTAATTCCTCGGAAGGTTCATGAATTTCCTCTTGTTGTTCATCATGATCTTCTTCTTCTTCTCCTTCTGTTGAGGAAGCTGAGTTCTCAGATGATTCATGTTCTTTTTGAATGTCAGTTTGAATTCCTGTTGTCTCCCTAATACTTAACATTGTTGTAAAGATATCACTTGGATTTTCTATTTTGAGAGTCTCAAAGTTTATAACTTCAAATGAACTTTTCTTCTCTTTTTCCTTTTCCTTTTCCTTTTCTATTTCCTTTTCTATCACCACCATTTCTTCTTCCTCTAATTTTTCAAGTTCTTTTGCTCGTTTTGCAAAAGCTTCAAACTCCAATTCTCTCAACTTTTTTTCATCTATTTTTTCTTTTTTTTCATCTACTTTTTCCTTTTTTTCATCTATAACCTCTTTTTTAACTTCTCCACTTTTAGGACTTTGTTTTAATTGTTGTTTGGGTTGTTGTTTGGATTGTTGTTTAGACTGTTGTTTAGGTTGTTGTTTGGGTTGTTGCTGTTGTTGTTTAATAGGTTGTTGTTGTTTAGACTGAACTTCAAATGGATTCTTTGGTTTATCTTTTTCAGTTGGATACATTGGAAGATTTGAAGAAATAAGATTAGAGTTTGCATCATATTCTTCAGCAATATTGACTAAATCTCCTGTTGTCCCTTTGATTTGATGAACAACTCCTATTTTTTCATTTAATTCTTTCAACTCTTGATTTTTCTTTGTCATATTCTCATCAATTTGTCTCTTTCTCCGACTAATAATATCAACAGCTTGAAATGATGTCCTTTCTACAAACCAATTATCTCCTAAACTTACAAGTATTTCATTTGTATGTACAATTGATCCAGGGAAAAATGCGACCTTGCTCACAGGAACCATTATATCATGGCTTGTTTCCTCAGGAAGCTTTGTTAACAACTCTTGAAGTTGATTATATTCTTGTTTCATCTTCTCCCATCCCGCTAAATGGTCTTTGGCTTGTTGAATTTGCTATACAAGTTTTATATTTATTTTATTTTAGTTTATAATAAAGAAATTTGAAGATCTCTCAATTGTTTCAAAAGAATTAAGTCTCTATACTCTTAATTGTAAACTATAAAACGAAAGACAATATTAAAGAATTGTAATAGTTAGAACAATAATTAGAAGACACACAAGGAATTAGAAAGCAATTGGCATTTCTAAAGAGATATGGAACAACAATTACAAATAAAAATGAAAACAAATAGAATGAAAATGAACAGAAAATTAATAGAAGAATGCGTTGAATGAGTTGAATTGGTTTAATGAGCTACAGTTAAGAGTTAAATGAATGGGTTGATGTGTAAGTTAATAAGTTAGTTCATGAATACTTACAAGTTGAATGTTTTTTTCAGCAAGAGGGATATTCATTTTATTGGAAAAAAAAAAAAAAAAAAAAAAAAAAAAATCTCTTTTTCAGATTCAATCTCTTCTCTCATTTACATATTGAACTAATTTTATTCATCAACTTAAAATAAATAAATTCATTCAATTGAAATCTTTTTATCAATTTTTGTATTAATTTTTTTAAACCAATTTTGTGTCAATTTCTTGATATTATTTTTCAACAAAAAATTCGATTGATGGATGATAATAGATCCATCAATTAAAATTTGAAATTCTGAATGAATAAATTGTTCCACTTCGCAATAATTATTGTAAAACAGAAAAATTTGATAAGATTAATTGGGAGATAATTCATTAAAATTTCTAAATTACATCTCTTGTTTGATAATATGATTTGAAAAATGGATTTATAACATTTTATCAATTTTTGAGGCAATCTCTTGAAATGTTGGTCTTTGAAGTGGATCTTCATTCCAACATTGTTTCATTAATTCAATTAATTCTTTTGTTCCTATTTCACCATCTTCATTTGGAATTGGTGGCTAATTATCGGTTATTATCCTTTTAATAAAGTTCAAAAATAAAATAAATTATAAAATAAATTATAAATGTTACTCTTTCACCTGATCTAACTTTCATTTCAATTTCATGATTTGGTAATCCTTCCCAAACTTTTTTCCTTGTTAACATTTCCCAAATAATAATCGAGAGTGAATATACATCTTCTTTTGCTTCAATCTATTCATATTTATTGGCTTCAAAAAAAAAGAAAAGTTTTTTTAGAAAAAAAAAGTAAACGAAAAGTACAGAAAAATCTTGAATCCTTTTAAATCTAGTTCGATTGAATGCTTCAGGTGGTGCATAATGAATTGAAAGTCCTTGATATTCTTGAAATTGTTGATTTTCAATTTTCTCCATTTTTTTATCAATTTTTGCAAGTCCAAAATCACAAATAATAGCTATCGTCAAAGTTATTATTTATTGTCAAAAGAAATGAAAAATAAATAAATAAATAAATAACCTGTTAAAACATATTTCCCGTTTGAAATTTGATGTTGATCTAATAAAACATTTGCACTTTTCAAATCATGATGAATAATTCCTAATTCTTGAATTG
>ERZ778024.3983-NODE-3983-length-10007-cov-5.149719_pt1 | contig 10007 bp, 9 predicted proteins | sample MGYA00375754_ERZ778024 | MGnify/ENA primary metagenome ERZ778024 (study PRJEB29350, sample SAMN05389827) | bioreactor metagenome | isolation source: Thiocyanate bioreactor | place: South Africa: University of Cape Town | collected 2014-02-18 ... | reverse complement strand
TAGTACTAAAAACTTCATGGATAGTTTTTTCTATTATCTCGCTTTCATTGTATGTAGGGATTATAACAACTACCTTCGCCATATTTTTAAACTCCATTTTTATTCAAACCCATTCGAAACGTGCCCCCGGAGCGTGCCAAGGTTTAATGCTTTAATCCGTTACTAGTGTCTATTCTTGTGAATTAACAATTGTATTCCTCTACCTTTCTTTATATCACGTTTTTTCAAATAATGATTTTGCATTTTGATGAAACGCTTCTTACGGGTCCTGTGGAAGAACTGACAAAAGTTGTATTTCAAAATAAACCCGACAATTCAATTAATTTTTAATCAAAAACTCTAAAATAACTGTAATATTTTTTGTTTATCAATGATACCTTATTGCCTCTTCAGTAAAAAGGGGAGGGTTGGGGCTAGAACTCCTGATATAAAATGAAAATTAATACATTATTACTTAGAGTTATAAATGCAGATGTAAATGCAATTGCAAATGTTTACCTGAGATTAAGCAAAGAACTGGTAATCTTTGCGCCATTAATACATACGGATGAAAGTATCCTCCTGTGGATTCGTAATAATCTTCTTCCTGAAGAGAAAGTAATTGTTGCTCAAGAAAGGGGTATTATTATTGGTATGATGTCATTAACAAATGACGAGGGAACAGGACGGATTAGGCAACTTTATATTTATCCCGACTCTGTTGGTCAAGGCGTTGGAACATTAATGATTAAAAGGCTAAATCGATTTTAGGTTCTCCATTACAGCTTTATACGGGGTCCTGTGGAATAACCACCAAAAGTGTTAATTCTGAATTAAACCGGCTACCAATCTGTAATAAGCAAAGATGGAAGTTTAACCCTTAGTTTGCATAATCAAAAGATAACCTTATCAAAAGCCATTTAGAAAATTTCATTCAATGTAAATTTTTTGCAAAATAAGTTGAATTAGAAAAAAATAAAACATCTTTTTTGTATAATATCTGGGCAGAGCAATATGAGTTTAACTATGTTAATAGAGCTTACATTGTATCCATTGTCCCCTATTTAAGAGGTTTATCATGCATGTTGTTTTGTTATTAGGGTCATCAACCGCAGGAAAATCATCACTGTGCAGAGAATTGGTTAAAACACATGAGTGGAAATCTTCGAGTATTGATGAAATGGTGGATAAAATTGTTAATATGAGTCCGAGTAATCTCAAATTATTCATGCTTGAGAAACTTAATGCATCGGGTGTTATACAAAACCTTCAAACACTAATGACTGAAGATGAACTTGTAACATTATGCAGTAGAGGGGTACTTACTATATCCAAAGGCAGTCATTTAATTACAACCCATGGATTTCCTAATCCCTTGCTTCCTAACCTCGAAGACGTCCTAAAAAAGGCGGGATTTATAGAAAGCGAAATATCTAAACTGGCTAAAGAGTTACGTTTTGTTACCAAAATCGATGATCCTACGGTGATGCTTTATGATGAGGTGTTCGATAAGGGCAATTCTGGGCAATCTATTGTTATTGATCTTGTGCCAAATCCAGATGAAAGCGCCAAAGAATGTTTAGAATATTTTAAAAAGCGTGCCCAGCAATATCGTGAAGAAAACCCAAGCGAAACATTAACCACTTCTATAGTTTTTGCTTATTGCCCAGTGCAGAAATTAAGTGAGCGTATTCAGGAGAGAAATCGTAAAGCGGACATCGATAATCCTATGGATAAACGGGAAGGATTATTTCCATTTCATCAGTTAGCAACGTTAGTCACGGCAGATAAATTATTTGATGATTCTTCTGAGCACGTTCTCTCAAGAAATGAATTGTTTTATATGGTCAATAAACATGCCAATACAGACAAAAATGGTGACTCCTTATTTTTAGAAAACCCTGTTGACATTGATGCGCTACAACAAAGTCACCACGAAGAAGTACAGATAGTAACCACCTCAGATCGGGTGGTCAAACTGCAGATCAACGATGATTCTCTGGAATTATCCTCCGATGATTTACCACGCATAGGCTCTAAAAAAACTATTGAGGAGTATAGTAAGCTAGCTAATCGGTTTGGTTTTTTTGAAAACCAAGAACGTGTTTCGCTTAATATTTCCAAAGGCATCGATTTTGATGCTGTTATTAATACTGCAAAAGGGAATCCTACCACACTCGCTAACGAATTTTTAGAGAAATTGGAAAAAAGTAAAATATCCCTTGAACATGTTTCAACACTATAAAAGTGTTGGCATAGGTTTCTTTATGATTTAAAATCAATCAATTAATCTTAATAATCAACATCAAGAGCTTTACCATGGTTTCATATTGAAAGGAGAGGGGTTAAATATTACTTGTTCTTGTTCCCCCTCTTCCGTCCTTTTAGGTTCTATATCCTTATTAGACTCAGTTTTTTCTTGTTTAGAGGGTTTATAAGGTTTGGGTTCCATTGAAAGTGGATTTGGAGCAAGAGTTCGCTCTTTTGTGACTTCATCTTTTTCTTGTGCTTTCGGACTGGGTATGGGCACTAAATTATTTGCTAGTCTTTGGATAAATGCATCGTATAGGGCTAATGTGGGCATGGTAATACTAAGAGAACGTATGTTTCCTTCCTCATCTTGAATGAGTTGTAAACAATCATCGTAAAGATTATTCTCTTCTTTAAATTCATGGAATTCTTTTATAATCGCTTCCATGAATTTTTTTAATTCTTTACTTTGCTCTTCAGTTAATTCCTTAGGTTCACAAAGCAATTTAATCGTAAGGGTCTTTGATGCGCGATCACTATCAACCAGCAATAGTCCTTTGGCAATCAATTCAGCAATTATTTCAGGGTCAAAACTAGATTCTAAATCAAGTTCTTCTGAACCAAACTCGCCTATTAATCCATCCGTAGTCTCAACTATGTTGCGTGGTCGAGCTAGAGATCTATCTTCACTTTGGCTTGCATTTTCCTCAGATGTCTTATCAGAGGAGGCACTATCACCTCCACCGCCGCCACCACCACCTCCATGTCCAGAACAAAGACGTTTAGGTACAATTTCTTTAAAACAAACCTTGCAACGTACTTTTGCTGTTTCATCAGCAGACTCTTTTTTTTCTGCCTCTTTATTTTTTTCTTTTGCTTTGGTTAATAGTTGTAACGTGAGTGTAGCTGAAGATATTTTTGGTTCTTCTGCTGTAGTTGATTCAAAGATAGGCCGATGTTTTCCTTTGTCTTTTTTCATGAAGAAACCAATTTTAAATCTGTAATAATAGAGAAATTATATGTGAAATTAGTTCATTTAATTCTTTTTGCTGGAATTTTTACATTATTTTTACGGAAGAAGCTGTAATACTATAATAAATCTTCCTAAACACTGTGACACCTAATGTTCTACTTTATTATCACCATACCTTTTTTATTAGTTATCTTAAAACTTCTACTAACCAATATACTTGTTCCCCATTTCAAGAAAAAAGAGCTAAAAAAACAGTTAAGTCAGAATACAGATTGGTCAAGAATAGAAAAAAGGATTGGGATTTTGGAGACACTTTACAAAAAGGCTCGTGCAAAATCCTCTTCGATAAGGTATCGATTATTACATTTGATTCAAGATAAGGAGTTTATTTATGGAGAAATCGATTTTTTGTCGTTTTATACCATTCTTGAGCGAGCCACCCCTTCCACTCAGGATATTTTTTTTGACTTAGGTTCGGGCTCGGGAAAAGCAGTATTGAGCACTATGTTATTTTTTAATGTTAACAAATCTATTGGTATTGAGTTGTTGCCACCTCTGTATGAGCAATCGAATACCCTGCTTAAAAAGGCAATTCAACGATTTCAACAAATTGATGTTGAGAAAGAATACCTACCTCAAATGGAGCGCATTCAATTTATCAATGACAGTTTTTTACATTACGATTTTGGGGATGCTAGTATTATTTATGTGGCAGCCACTTGTCTTACTGATGCGACCTGGAATGAATTAATTTCAAAGATGGCTTGTCTAAAATCAGGAAGTCGAATTATTGTGGTCACTCGAATAATACATCATGAACAATTTGAACTTATTTATCAGGGCGTAGAATTAATGAGTTGGGGGCTATGTCCAGTTAGAATATATAAAATCATACACTAAACCGTTTGGCTGAATACAGCCCATAGGAAGTATAACTGAGAAGGAGTACTCCATAAACCAAACTCATTCCAGGAACAGCGAAATTACCGCATCGCATAAAAAAGAATAAAACCAAGGTAGGTGTTGCAGCTACAGCTAATAGACGACATGCGGCTTTAAATGGGAGTTTAAAGCTGAAAAAAATATCAGAAAACAACTGCACCAGTGCAGACAGTAAAAGTAACATAACCCCAAAAAAACCAAAATAAAATAAAATTATGCAGGGAAAAATAAGGATTTGCATCAACGTATTTAATCTGGAAATCCCAGTGGAATGAATCCACTCTTCGCCAGAGAGTATTCCATTAAGCCCTTTGTCAAAAGTACGTATATAAATGGGGTTGCCAATGTTGCTTTTAACCAAACCTAAAAACTGTTTATAGCTAGGCGGTCTTAAAATCATTTTATTTTTGGTGATTAAAACCGTGAGTTGAGGGTATGCCTGATTCATATCAGACACTGTTCCTGTCGTATCGATTATTGAAACCACTTCTCCCTTGTTGTTTTTTATTAAATAGGGCATAGGTTGATCGTAAGTGATCTCGCCATTTTGCATGGTCAGTAGCGGGAGTGACTGTATGGGGAATAGAATCTCCTCCTTAAAAAAATGATTAAATTCTACGATTACCCGTCCAGATAAAGGAATGGCCCCCAAAATAATGAGGAATAAAAGATACCCCAGACCCAATCCCTGCCAACGCTTCACCACATCGGAATATAAAACAGAAGAATAGAACGAAGCGTAAAGAGCTTTACTATATTGTGATAAAGCAAAAAACCAATGATATAATCGTTCGTACATTAGTACCTCTTGGAGAATACTATCATTAGCTGTATTTTCCTGTATAACCAGCTCATGATGAGATATTTATTTTCTAATTGAAGTATCAACCTTTTTCTCCGATAGAAACATTTCGAGAACGTAAGTACAGATACAACGTAGTTTTAGAAATATCCAACTGTTCAGCAATTTTTTTAACAGGGATGGTTCCATTTTTATAAAGAGCTTCAGCAATAGCCGCTTTTTCCATTGCTGATTTTGACATGCCCTTGGGTCTTCCTCCTTTTCTTCCTCGAGCTCGAGCTGATTTTAACCCCGCTTGAGTTCGCTCTCGGATTAATTCACGTTCAAACTCTGCCAATGTTGCGAAAATACCAAATATCATCCGTCCCTGGGCAGTTGATGTATCAATTGGATCGTTCAGACTTATTAAGCCAACTTTTTTTTCAATCAATTTATTGGTTAAGTGAATAAGGTGAGCCAGATTCCTGCCAAGTCTATCCAGTTTCCAAATAACCAGGGTGTCATCTTCCCGAATGTTACGCATAATTTCTTCAAGCACTGGTCTTGCCGTTTTTGCACCACTGGCAATTTCTTCATGAATTTGATCACAACCGGCTTTTTTTAATGCATCCACCTGCATGGACAAAGATTGATCTCTAGTTGAAACGCGCGCATATCCAATTTTCATACAGTTTAGTCCATTTTACTAATAGAAAAACAATATTTTGAACCAAGATTTACTGAACCGCTTTATCTTACTAAAAATCAGCGTACAATGCGACCTTTGTTGACCAAAAAATTAGTTCACCCAAACCTCCGTTTTTTTGAACCACCCTATGACAAAAAAAAATCGGTTGCAGTTACTTACCGAGCCAGAAATTGAAGATTTTTATGCACGTCCTAATTTTAATTCAGGTGAACGTGAACTTTATTTTGCAATGAATCCACAAGAGATGATTGCGTTGCGTCAATATTCAGCAACAAAGACCCAAATTGCCTTTAGGCTGCATCTTGCTTACTTTAAAGCCAAGCAGAAATTTTTTGAATTCACTTTCGATGAAGTGCATGATGACGTGGCTTATCTCATTGCAAAATATTATAAAAATGCAAAAGCCAAGTTACCAAGCAGCATCACACGTCAAACCCTTAACCAACAAAAACAAGACATTCTAAACTTATTTGATTATCAAGACTGGTCGTTAAAACAAAGTGCCTTGGTTGAATCCCATCTCTGCGAATTATTACGTTATTACCCAAAAGGCAATGATACATTTAGGCAGTTGTTGGTCTATTTTGAAAATCAGAAAATACTACTCCCGTCTTACCGTACTTTACAAGATCTGTTTACACGAGCATTTTCCAGAGAAAGTGAACGAATTGGCAAGCTGATTCAGTTAATCCCGCAGGAACAACAAGAAAAACTGTCAAATCTGATCAAGCGCGAAGAAGGAAGCACCAAATTCAATGTCATTCGTGCAGATCAGAAGAGCTTTAAATATAATCCTATCAAGGATGAAGTCGCCAAGGCAGTCGAGCTCCTCGACTTATATGTATTTGCAAAGGAGTTTTTACCCTCGTTACAAATATCTAAAAATGCGATTCGTTATTATTCCGATTTGGCAGAGCAGTATGCCGCATCCAGATTACGTCGAATCAATAAAACACAACAGTATTTACAGGCATTGTGTTTTATTTATCATCGCTATCAGCAAATCATGGATAATTTGATCACTAGTTTTATGTTTCATATTAGAGGCATCATGTCAGATGCAAAAAAACATGTAGAAAAAGCACGTGCGGAATACAATACCAATTTGACTGTTGATGTTCCAAAGTTGGCAAAATTTATGAAGTGGTTCCCCAACCGTAAATATGGCATGGGGCATGAAGAGTTAAATCGAGAAGCCTATAGCATTCTGCCCGAAAACCAATTTCCGATCATTGCGGACTATTTAATGGGAAGCAGGTTTGATGCAAAAGCCGCCAAGCGAGATTTTTATCTGGAGCAGGCTCGTTTATTTGCGCTTTATTTGAGGCCGGTATTACTTCATGTTTCATTTGAATACTATAAAGCAGATGCCGATGTCATGGCATTTATCAAGCACATGAAAAATCATTATGGTCACCGAAAAAAAGGCCCTGCATCCTTTAAATTACCTAAAGAGCTGGAAGACAGGATTTCAGAAACCGCCTTGCCTTATTTGAAGAAAACCGCGAACGATGAACAAATCGATCCGCATTTATTTGAGTTTTTTGTATATCAAAAAATGTATCACCGTTTAGATAAAAATTTGCTCTGTTGTAACGATAGCGTGACCTATTGTGATGTTGATCATGATTTGGTGGCTGAATCAGTGGTTGATGATGCTGAAAAAATTGCCAATGAATTTGGCTATAAAAAAATACCGGTTTATTGCGATGAACGTTTAAATGAAGTTCTGGATGAATTAGACCGTGCATGGGAGAGAACAACCAGTAGAATTAATCGTGGCGAAAATCAGTCCTTCAAAATTAAAGAAACGAAATCAGGTGAACAAGATTGGAGTCTTGGGTATGATGGTGTTGAAAAACTGGAAGATAGCTTTTTTAAAACACTACCCCAGGTAGAAATTCCAGATATCATGATGCACATGGGAGATCGTACCAACATGTGGGATGTGTTTACCCATATGAAGTCACGGTACAATGTAAAAACAAAGCCACCTAAAACAGCGATAAATGCTTGTATTCTAGCCGATGCTTTTGGTATTAGTACTGAAAAAATGGCTGAAATGTCGGATATGAATTTCAACCTTTTACGCTCAACGCATCAGGATTACATTCGTGTCGATACAATGTGTGCGTCAAATGATAATGCAGGTAATCTTGTGCATGGGTTGCCTATTTTCAAGTTATGGGATCTAATCGACAATAAAACATTGGGGGACGGTGACGGGCAGAAAATGCCAACCAGTGAAAGTACCATTCAATCGCGGTATTCAAAAAAATACCTTGGGAAGGCGCCAGGAATTTCTGTATATACATTGATCGCAAACTTTATCGCAGTCAATGCCAAGAACATTGGATTGAATGAATATGAAGGCCATTCACTCTATGATCTTATCAATGGCAATAAAACAGACATCAATATTGATATGGTAACAGGGGATAATCATTCGCTGAATCAATTGAATTTTGTCATATTGGACTCCATAGATGTTGAATATGTACCAAGCATCAAGGACATCAGAGAAGCAGCTCAAAACCTGCTTTCCGTTAAACCGGTTGCTGAATATAAGGGTATGATTTGTCCGAGTGGTGTTGTTAATGCATCATTAATTCGATCACAAAAACGCGGAATCTTGCGTATACTCCTGTCTTTGTTATTGCAAGAGAATACTCAAAGCACAATCGTCAAAAAAATTAATTCTTCTGCGCGCTATTCAGGGTTGAAAAAAGCACTATTTGAATATAACAAGCTTTTGAAAAGCATTCATGTTCTCAATTTGATTGATAACGTGGCACTGAGAAAAGCCATACGCACGGCACGAAATCGCACTGAAGCATACCATCAACTGCAAGGCCTCATTAGAAAAATATATCGCGGAGTTTTTAAAGGAAAGAAAATCGTCCACAATCGTGTCAGTGCTCATGCTGTAAGACTGGTTGCGAATTGCATCATTGCCTATAACAGTATTATTTTGAACATTGTGTATGAGCAAATGCTCGCTGAGGGTGTAAGTCAAGAGATTATTAATAACTTTGCCCGGATTTCACCGATTGCATGGGCGCATATTGCCTTTACTGGCAAGTACAATTTTAAAAAGAGTAACGGTGAAATTGACATAACAGCAATGGTGAATGCGTTTGAAAAACATCTAAAACAACATTTTTGGAAGATGATTTAATTCAGAATTAACACTTTTGGTGGTTATTCCACACGACCCCTATATCATTTATGCTGTAAACCCGCAACAATGCTCTTAATTCTGCGATGTCATCCTGACTCCCTCAAGCTTTTTCCTGAGCGCTCTAGTCACCTCATTAAAAAGAAGCGTGTACAGCTCCTGTTCCCTATCTTAAATTCGTCCGGCTTCAGTAATAGCAAACAAGTCCAAATGTACATTTTTCCCAACTTCCATAAAGGCAACAGCTGCACGAGTTAGTTGAATTCACCTTCATAATATTCAATGATTTAAATTAAGCATACATTCGTGTTCTTCATTAAGGCATGAAATTACACAACATCAAACCGAGCTTCTATCATGTCCTAGAGATTTTTGATAGTATTAATTAACTCCTGCTGTAGCAAACCCATTATTTTTTAATGCGTCAATATCATAATTAAAGGACCTAAAGTAAACCCAGGGCGCATTAAAATAAGGCCAGATTAGCAATTCGCTTTAAGCGCTCCGGATTATCTTCTACATAAATTGCGGTTGTCACAATATTAGCATGCCCGGCAAGTCGAGATACGGCTTTAATATCTGCACCTTGCTCGATAAGCCGGGTAATAAAGGTACGTCTTCCTGAATGAGAACTTGCGCCATGAATTCCTGCTTTATCATAAAGTGCTCTAAACCATTTTTGTAAGGTATTGGCGGTGAATCGACTTTTTCGTTGAGTTTGAAACAACGGTTTGTTAAGCGGGGTTCCTTTTAGGGGGGTTTAATGGGCTTGCAGTATTTCACGAATTTTGTTTTGCGTCAGATAGACATGGCGTTGCTTGTCTCCCTTGGTCATCGAGCGTTTTAAACTAACTTCATCGAATAACTGATAATGAGTATTTGCCACATCGCCAAGGGTAAGTGAAGCGATTTCTTTAGCACGCAAACCCAATCCGAAGGAGCAATAAATGATTGCCAGATTGCGAGCACCAAACTTTCCTTCTTTGGCGACTAATGTGAGCAATTTAAACTCATTTTCAGTCAAAACCTTTGCCTTGCCTTCGCGAGCCATTTTTTTCTCATGCAACTACCTAATTTATCACTATATTATATAAATAAGGATGTATTTGCAAAGCGAAAAAATGGAGTCCTCTTAAAACCTGTAAGTTTTATCTTTATTTGGCAGGAAAATTTAAACTTTAAATGACAGACTTTA
>ERZ778024.3979-NODE-3979-length-10019-cov-5.632477_pt1 | contig 10019 bp, 9 predicted proteins | sample MGYA00375754_ERZ778024 | MGnify/ENA primary metagenome ERZ778024 (study PRJEB29350, sample SAMN05389827) | bioreactor metagenome | isolation source: Thiocyanate bioreactor | place: South Africa: University of Cape Town | collected 2014-02-18 ... | reverse complement strand
TTTTTAAAACTTATTTTTATTATTTAAGTGGAGTTGCCCTCCAAGGACCTTCCAATGCACAAAAACCAACTCAAAATATTATTGGAAATATTTTAAAGACAGCTGAAGAGTAATTTTTTTAAAAAAAATTATTGAAACCATCTATTTTAATTTTTAATGACCCATTTTTTAAAAAATTCTTAATAATCTATTTTTAATCAAAAAGAAATGGAAGACAAGAACAACAAGAACAACAACAGACAAAAAAACCTAAAACTTTTTTAGGATCAGGTTATAGATTGGGAGATGAAAATGATGAAAATATTCCATCACAACCAATCACTCAAAATCAACAAGGAGGAGGAGAAGAAGAAGACATGGAAGAAGTATTATTCTTATTATTATAAACTCAATTTGAATTAATATTAATATTAATTGATAGTTATCATATACATTAACATTTTGGGAAGATGGATTTAGTATTGATGATGGACCTTTAAGAAATTATCAAGATCCTGCAAATCAAGAATTCCTTAAAACTCTTTCATTAGGGTAAAAAAAAAAAATTTTTTTTTTTCAATTCAATTTAAATTTAATTTAAAAATTAATTCAACTTTTTTTTTTTCTCTCTTTTCTCTTTTTATCTAGTCTTGTACCACAAGAATTAAAAGCAAAACTTGATCAAAAAGTTAAGGTAAATTTTTTTGATTTATTTATTTGTTTATTTATTTATTTATTGATTTATTGATTTATTTCTTGGTTAATTCTTTTAAATTTTAAAAGATTGTAGTACAACACAAAGTTAGAGAAAAATATGTTCCACCAAAGAAAGTATTAAAACCTTTCAGTGGTGCAGGAAATCGTCTTGGAAGGTTCTATATTCTTTCTTCCTATTACAAATATTATCTCATGATTGAATTTGAAAAATAAATGAATAAATAGTGAAATTCCTGGAGAACCACAACCTCAATTACAATCAAATATAACTCAATCTTCCCTTCCTTCCTCTTCTTCTTCCACTCAAACTCCACAAATTAATTCTAATGAGCCAGTCACAACAATTCAAATTAGATTAGCTGATGGAACAAGGATGGTTGCAAAGTTTAATCATACTCAACAAGTCAGTGCACTTTATTCTTTTGTGAGAATGTAAGCAATTTTTTTTCTTTTTTGGTATGAACATAGCAAAATAAAAATAAATTTTAGGTCTCGTTCTGGAGAAAGTAGACCATTCGTTTTAATGACAACTTTCCCAAATAAAGAATTAACGGAAGAATCTCAAACTCTTCAAGAAGCTGGATTATTGAATGCTGTTGTTGTTCAAAAATATAAATAAGACTCTTTTTTTTTCCTTTAATTTTTCAGGCTTTCCTTTTTCTCATTTTATTATTTATACTATTTCTCGTCACCTGAAAAATAAAGAGACTTTGACAATACAATTAGTGTTTGACTTTTGATTTTGAACCAGAAGCATCTTGAACTAAATGAAGTAAGATTTCATCTGATACTTCGTGAGTGGAAGAGAAATCCAATGTAACGTGGTAAGGTGCAAAGCTGCTGTTAACTGATCCTTTGTTAGTTGTTGCTTTGGCTTTATTCATAATTGAAACTTCTGGTCCAATGTAGTTCAAGAAAGCAAATTTAACAGTGGAGATTCCTTCAATAACATCAATCTATTTATTTTATTTTATTATTATTATTTTGAAGGAAAAAAAAGAAAAGGGAGAAAAAAAAAAAAGACAAAGAAAGAAATAATACGATTCTAACAATTCCATAAGCAATCATTGAAGTAGTTAATAAAGCTGTGAGATCATCAGCACCTCCAGCACCGCTTCCAATAAGGATGACAGGTTTCTTTAAGTTATTATCTTCATAAGCTGCTAAAGCCCTATGTGAATTTTTGTTTTTTGTTTTTGTTGAAAAGGGTCAAAAATGAAATGAAAAAAAAAAAAAAAAAAAAAAAACCAATTTGTTTCAGTTTTGTCACTTCTTACATCAGCAATTGCAGCAATAACTGCGGAATCAATTGGGACACTAGCTCCTCCTTTAGCTTCTTGACTTGTTCCTTGGAATCCGAATTTTGATTCTTTTTTTTCTTGAGATTTAAGAGATGTAGCAGTGAAACCTCTTTCCTATAAATATGTATTTTTGTTTTTTAAAAAAAAGAAAAAAAAATTGTAGAATTATTTTGAAAAATAAAAATAAAAAAATCAAACATGTTTGCTATCTTCATGATTTACATCACGAACAAAGTTAATTTTTCCACTTGCAGCATCAATTTGATTGTTAATTAATTCCATGGAAATCTCTTCTGGTCTTGTAATGCTGAAATCTGAATGGAATGGTGAGAAAATTTTATTCACTTCATATTGAGCAGTTCCAATTTTTCCACGTTGAAGTGCTGGAACACTTTCTCCAATATAATAAATGTAGACAAACTTGACGGTAACACTCAAATCAATCTTTTGTGTGACTCTCACTAAATATAACAAAAAAAAAAAAACAAAGAGAAAAATTATATGAAATGTTTTCTTTTATAATTTCCTTTCCTTTTTTATCAATTTTCAAAAGAAATTAAAATTAAATAGAAAGATTTGAAAACTTACATAAACCATACATGACAGCATTATCATCAAAACATCCAAGCATTTCATCCAAACCTCCATTTCCAGTGCCAGCCAAACGGATGAGTTCAGGGTTGTTATCAACATGACCAGCTAAAACCCTTTGAAGGTGTTATTGTATTAGTTATTGTTATTGTTATTGTTATTGTTATTGTTATTGTAACTGTTTTGTTTTTTAAAAATTAGAAGGAAAAAAAAGAAAAAAATTATACCAGTTTGTTTCTGTGGCATCATTTCTCACGTCTTTAATTGCATCAAGAAGGGATTCTTCGTTTTCAAATTTAACAGGCATTGTCAATTTGGAGGGTGTTTGATCAATCAAATAGAAAACTATAATTATTATATTTTTTATTATTTAATTAGTAAAAAAAAAAAAAAAAACAATTTTAGTTTTTATTTTCCGCCATTTTTTTCATAATTTTACTATTCAATCTTCTATTGTTAAAGTTGTTAATTCTGTCTTCTTTATCTTATATTCTTCTTATTAACATGTTCTTTTTTAGATATCTTTGCTTTCTTATCATTTATTATTTTATTGATTGATTTTTTGAGTTTTATTTTTGAATATCTAATACCATTTAATTTAAAGATAAAGATATGAAAATAAACAATAAATATAAATCTCTCAAAATATTAGAGAGAGCTTAGATCTTTCATTTGAAACATTAAAAAGCTAATCATTTCAAAAATAAATCAATAAAAATTAATGTCGCAATAATAAAAAAATAAGTTCATTATCGAACTCAAATAAAATAAATTAAACAAATAAACCAAAGTGAACCGAAAAAAGATTTCTCTTATTTATTTATTTAATCTTTATGAATAAATTTATTATGCATCTAATCTAATATTTATGCGTTTGTAATGATTAAAAAAAAAAATGGTTTATGCGTTATAGAGGAAATTGTTTGATGCATAATGAAAAAAAAAAAAATTATTAATGAAGGGGAATGAACCTCAAGAGAAAAAAGTTCTTTTTGAAAGAAAAAAAAAAAGCCGAAAAAAACAATAAAACAAAACAAACAAAAAAATGGCGACGGTTGTGTGAGATCTTTTTCTTGGAATCAAAGTTTGTTACCCAAGAACAATGATTGATTGAAATGAATTGAATTCAATCAACATCCAAACAGTTCATAATTATAAGATATCTTATAAGAAGAACAAGAAAAATCATAATAATAGAAAGGAAGATTATAAATTGCTTCGCAATTAACTGATCTAATTTTTTTGAAGGAAAATTTCAAAAATTAAATTTTTATAAGTCTAATTAAGTACAATTAATTGGATGATAGCGTACTACTCTTGTGAAGGACTTCCTCTCGTGTTTGCTTTCTATTGTTTTTGTTATTTGATTTTTTATTTTGTTTTGTTTTAATAAAAAAAAAAAAAAAAAAAAAACCTCTAGATTTTTTAAGGTTTTTTTCAATAGTTTTTCTTTTTTTTCAAGTTTTTTTTTCAATTCTTTAATTTTTTTTTTTTTAAAAAAAAAAAAAAAAAAAAAAAAAACCTCTAATCTTCTTAAGGCTTGTTTCAATAGTTGTTCTCTTTTTGCAAGTTTTTCTTTCAATTCTTTAATTTGTTGTTTGTCATTTTCAGCCTACAATTATAGTTATAATTAACTTCAATTATTTCTTTTTTTTCAAAAAAAAAAACAAAAAAACAAAAATCAAACATCAGTTCCTGGTGAAAAAGATTCTTGAAAGGTGGAATTGTGATCATGAGGAGACTAAGACAAGATTCAAGTTAGAAATGTAAAAAGAAAAGAAAAAGAAAAAAAGAAAAGAAAAGAAAAGAATAACAGAAATTACAAACGAAGATACAGTCAAAGTTTCAAGATCTCTATTATGATTTAATTGAAAATAAATTTAATAAAAAAGAAAAAGAAAGAAAAAGAAAAACATAAATAAAAGATAGGAAAGTAACATTATTAACTGTTGAAGAATCTCAAATATTTTTTTTCCATCAGTTTCAGAGAGCTTGTTATCTGGAATAAGAGGTTCAAGTTTTTTTAGAGTCTTTTTAACTAATTTTCCAAGAACTTTCTTTAATTGATCACTAGTTTGAGGTGAACTTTCTTGTACTTGAGAAATTTCTTGATTTAGTGCATGTACCAAAGCTTGAAGTTTTTCATTTTGAACTCTAGATTCCTTTAATTGACTCTCAAAATGTTCTTTTTCTTTCATACATATTGAAAGTTCTTCCATAAGTTTTAGATTTTGTGATTTCTTACTTTCATTTTGAACAAATTTTTGAGCTAGCCCATTTAATTTTTCGATTTTTTCATTCAATTCTTCTCTAATTGGGCTAATAAAATAAATAAATAAAAATTGAAAATAGAAATAAAGAGTGAAAAAAAAAGAAAAAAAGATTAGAATTCAAACCTAATCTTAGAAGTGAAAGAGTCTTCAAGTTGAGAACATTGTGTTGTAAACTTTGAATGAATTTCAGTCAATTCCTTGAATGTAGCAAGTAATTCAGATTGAAAAGTCAAAAAAACTTCTTCATTTAAATTTTTACTTGAATATTTTTGTTTTTCCTATTTTAATTAGAAAAAGGAAAAAAAAAAAATAATTATAAGGGAAAGGAGTGAAAGTAAAATAGAACTTTATCCGGATACAAAACTGCTTGGAGATGTTCTAAACAAGATATTAATAATGAATCTCTGGATTGAATTCGATGTTGAAGAATTAGATTCATTCCATCATCTGAACTAAATTTTGAACCAGATAATCTCATTGGATTGGAAAATTCAATTGAATTTCCATTTAATTTATGTTCGAATTCTTGTTGATCAAGTTTATTTTTAAGTTCTTGAATTGTTTGTTCATATTGTTCTTGAAGTTTTTCTCTTTCACTTTCAGTTGCATTTGCTTCTTGACATTGTAATCTGGAAATAGAAATGGAAATTAAATGAGCTATATATAATAAAATAAAGAAAGAAAAAAAAACGAACTTTAAATTTTCTAAATTATCATTTGATTCTTTTAATTGAAGTTTAAGTTTTTTTAGCTCAATTTGTTGTTTCTCGATCATATATGCTTGTTCTTGAACTTTTGTTTCATAACTTTCAATCAACTCTTCCTTTTCTTTTTTCTCACTTTCAAGTTCCTTGTCTGCTTGAAGTTTTTCTTGGAATAAAGTACTCATTCTAGTTTTTAATTTTATTTTTTGATTTTGTACATTATTTTTGAAAATAAAATTGATGAGTTAATTTGAACTTTTCTTCAATTTCAATGAGAGGTCTTTTAAGGAATGTAATCTGATGTTCAGGATCCATTAGAAATTGATTTTTTTCTTGCTTTTTTTTTTTTTTTTTTCAGTTACTACATTCTTTTGTTATCTTTTCTACTAAATTAATAAATGTTTGTTTGTTACCTTACATTGATCCAATTCCTCATTTAATGTTTGAATCTGTTCAAGATGTTTTCCAATTTCTTGTTTCAAGTTTGAAATTGTTAATGAAAACTCTTGAATTCTAAAATTTTAGAAAAAAAAAAAAAATTCAATTTGAGTTTTATGTTCAAATCTTTTTGAAATATTCATTTTACATTTCCTTATTCTTCTGTTGATTTTCTTCTCTTTCTTTTTCAAGTTGTTCTTTGATCGTCTTATTCTAGATTTTATGTTTTTTTTTTTTCATTAGTATGAAAAGAAATATTTTCAAAAAATCATGACATCAATCAATAACTAAATAAATTCATCAATCAAACATAAATCAATCAACACATAAATCAAAAAAGAAAAGAATGAAAAAAAATAAAACTCAAATTCAATAAATACCTCTTGTTCTTGTTCATACACTCTCGCCTTCAATGCAAAATTCTCATCTGTTAAATTTTTCCCTTTCTCTTCATTATTTTCTCTCACATCCTCAAAATCTTCAAACTGTTCAAAACTTTCACCTTGCTCCAATTCTCCCGCCTTCTCCTCAAACTCGAATGCCTCCAAAACATCGTCCGCCATTTTTTTTGGAAAAAATGAAGAAAAAAAAATGGCCAAAATCAACAAAAAAAAAAAATTTCTTCACTTTTCTAACAAAAATCCTTCAAAATCCATCAAATCCATCAAAATCCATTATAATATGTTCAAATTTCTCATTTTCAAACGATTCAAATATTCATCTTTATAAAGGTTTTTTTTTTTTAAAAAAAGAAAGATAATATGAGAATCTAAAGAGCTTTTTAACTCCATCACCAGAGAAGTTACAAAACTTTGAAAAGTTGCTCCAAAGTTGCACTTTTGACTTCATTAAAACTTCTTGTTGTTCATAAATCATTGCAACAGAAGGATTATTATAATACTCTTTGTGTGCTTTTCAAATTTTTATCGATTGATCATAATGATGAATTTTTTTTTTTTTTTTTTTTTGAAAAAGTCAATACAAAAAGGTCAAAGGAAAGAAAATAAAATAAAATAAAATAGAAGGGATTGCGAGGATTGCAGGGAGATGCAGGAGGAGGAGAGGCAATCTGGTCAAGTATTTCATGCTCGAGTTTGTTTTCTTATCTTTTCTTGAATTAATGAAATATTACATTATATTCTTATCTAAACTTTGAATTTCCTTTTTTTTTTCTTTTTTTTTTCTTTGAATTCAGAATTTAACAAAAGAGCAAAGCTATTCACAGCAAAGTCCTTCCACACATGAAATTGAATTTTTCGTTGTAGGGATTCTATCTCATTATTTTCCTCCTTTGTATATTTACTTTTGGTTGAAACATCTTCGACAAAAATCTTTTTCGTTTAATATTGGCTTTCTACTTCCTTGGATTGGATCTTGTTTGCTTTTATTGTGGTATTATTTTGAACGTGTTAATGTATGGGATCTTTTTCTTTCTTTTTTTAAAAAAAAATATAAAATAATGAATTTTTTACAAAAAAAAAAAAGATAAAATTTGGAGAGAATTATGGAGATTCATTTTACTTAACAATTCTTGCCCAATTATTATGTGTAGTCATGTCTTGTTGGGTTTATTCAAAGGAGAGAGCTTATTTTGCATCAGATATTGATGATGCTGACCAAAAATATTTTGAAGAAAAAATCATTCCAAAGAATTTAGTGAATCCTCGAAATTTAAATCATCATCAAGTAATTCAAAAACGAGATAGAGTAACGAAAGGACGTGCTATATTGATGTGGACTTTAATTTCAGTTTTAATGTCTCTTTTTCATGTGGATCAATTTTGGAGGAGTCAAGTTATTCCACCTGCATGGAAATTACCAGCTACCCTTCTTATTTTTTTGTTTACTCAGAGAATATTTTTTGTTGGATGGGAGCAAGTTCATCTCTTATATTCTTTGGTTAAATGTTTAGAAAATTTCACAAAAGATACTCAAGATGATAGAATGTCTCATTTCAAAACGAATGATTCAATTAAAATATGGTTAAGAAGAAGGAATATAGCAAGAGGTCGAGAATCTTCAAGTATTGGGACAATTCAAGTAAGTTTTTGAAAAAAATTCCGATTTATGATCTATTTCTTGATATGTTTTAATTTTGAACCTTAACTAGTTTGTTTCTGGGACATTATTTATGCTCTTTTCTGCTTTATTATTTTTTCTTATCCCAAGAATTACTCACGAAAAAGTAAACCTTTCATTCTTTTTTTATTTTATTTTCAAGCTGATTAAATTAAACAATCCATTCATTCATTCACTCAGGGATTAGGTGAGGTTGCTATAAGAGTTGCTGTAGACTTTGGTTTCATTGCCCTTGCATTATTGGTGATATTTTCATTGTGCATGAAATATGATAGACTCCAAAGTAATTTTTTTGTTCTTTTTTTTCAAATTTGACATTATTAATTTTTTTTTTTTTTTGTAATACAGATTCTCATCAAAAGCTTGTGAAACGAGCATATTTTGATCAAGTTTGTGAAGGATTAGGACCTCATTTACAAAGTTTAAAAGCTTTAATATCATTACTTGAAGAAAAAGATTCTCCAATTGTTATTTTGTGTAAGATTTCTTTTTTTTTTTTTCTTCTTCTTATCTTTTTATTTATTATTTATTTTTAAATCAATAATAAACATCTTACAATAAAAAGTTTTTCCTGTAACTCAATCTCGAGCCAACCTCCTGATTTCAGGATTATTATCAACAGGTTTTATTGTTGCAAGAAGTTTGGGTGTCGATGTTGTAAAGCAGTTATTTATAGATCGGAACTCAAAAACAATTCAAGAAGATTCAAATTAGTCCTTTCTCTCTTTCTCCTTTTTTGTTTTTGTTTGTATATTGATTATTGTTGTTTATATTTTGGAGAAAAACAAAGAAAGAAATGAAAAGAAAAAAAATGAAAAGAAGAGTATGACAGAGCGAATTCAGTTGTTCGAAAAAAAAACTTTGGTTGAACCTTGATCGAAAGTGATCCATAAATCGATAACTCAACGCTGAAGGTACTTTTTTGCTTTCATTTCTAACTCTTTCAAATCAAATCACAACTAATTAACCCTCCCAAAAAAAAAACAATCATAATAATAAAAATCAACCAAAAAAAAGCCTAGGAAAATCAAATTTGATTCCAATTTATTAGAAAGTTGAATAAAGAGAAGGAGATTGAAGAGAGGAGAGAAGAAAAGAGAAGATAGAGGGGAATAGATAGAAAGGAAGACTCACATCCAAAAGGAACCTAAAAAGAAAAACACACCCCAATGAGCCGACCAATCAAATGTACTTTTTCATCATTTTTCATCCTGAAATTTCCTCGAATGGGAAGCCATTATGATTAATTTCAATCGAAAAACAAAAAAAAATCAAAACAAAACAACAATAACAATAAGAAAAAAAAAAAAAAAATGGACTTAGAGGAGTTTGTAGACCCAAAGTTTTTGCTCAAAGTTTGGAACCCAGAAGACTTTGAATGTCAACGAAATGTAACGTTTTGGAAAGCTCCAACTGGTTGGGATACCGCTGTTTGTATTATTACTTTAATTTTAGCATTTTTGAGCTTTGTGTTGTTGGTTTTAGCTATTATTTTTCGGAATTACCCACCAATTAGGTTCCGACATATCCCGCTTTCTGTTCTATCGTTTATTGGTGGCTTGTTGTGGTCTTTAGGTACGTTAGCTGTGAATGATAACTACTTTTATTCTGATGTAAACCTTGGGTTCTGTCTTGTTCGGAGATGTAAAATTTTATTTTATTTTATTATTTTATTATTTGTTTTCTCTTTTATTTACTTTTTGGTTTCAAACGTTTTTTTTTTTTTTTTGGGCTTTGACTTTTTCTTCTTCTCTTTTTTTTCGTTGTTCGCTCTCATTTCACTCTTCCTGAATTACTTTACTTTTCTCTTTACTTTTCTTTTAAAAAAATTTAGTTATTGGACAAGCACTTGGATTCGGAATATGGGTTTGAATTTTTTTTTTTTTTTTTTTTTATTTTTTTTTTTTATTTCCCTTTTTTTTTTTTTTTTTTTTTTT
>ERZ778024.3978-NODE-3978-length-10025-cov-5.624574_pt1 | contig 10025 bp, 12 predicted proteins | sample MGYA00375754_ERZ778024 | MGnify/ENA primary metagenome ERZ778024 (study PRJEB29350, sample SAMN05389827) | bioreactor metagenome | isolation source: Thiocyanate bioreactor | place: South Africa: University of Cape Town | collected 2014-02-18 ... | reverse complement strand
AAAAAAAAAAAAAAAAAAAAAAAAAAAAAAAAAAAAAAAAACAAAAAAAAAAAATTAAAAAAAAAAAAAAAAAAAAAAACAATTTGGATTATCGATTGTAACGAAACCAGTTCCATTGACAATTGTTCCCCCTCCAAAAGCATTAATCCATTCAAGAGATAATAAAGTTAAATCTGGATTTGAGGTTCCTTCAAAAAGCCATCCAAAAATAGTAGAACGAGTGTTTGTAGACGAATTTCTTTCTGCTTCCATTATAAATTCTGCATTGTTTTCCAATTGTTCATACGATGTATAAGGAGGAGGAACGAACTAAAGGTTTCAGGTTTTAAAAAAATAAAAAAGAAAGAAAAAAAAGAAAGAAAAAGAAAGAAAGAAAAAAAAAAAATAATTTTACATCAGTAGTACTTTTGTATTTGGTAATTAAATCATCTCGATAATAAAGAGCACCAATATCTCCAGCCCAAGGAACTGCAACAAGTTTTTTAGTAGGTTCATGATAAAATCCTTGATAAAATCCACTTAAAATATCACAAGAAGCTCCTGATAAATCTGAACAAACATCACTAAAACCAAATGAAGGTCTTGAAAGATCTTGAAATGATCCTTGAAACTCAGCAACCCAAACAGAATTCAATTCATAAATATCATAAGTATTTGAAGGGAGGTAAGTCCTCATCAATTTTTCATAACTTCCTGGTGAAGTTGGTTGTTCTTCAACAACAAGCCTAATGTTCCAACCAAACTTGGATTTCATTTCAGCAACAATACTATCAATCAAGTCATTACTAAATCCACTTGTTTGAAAGTTTCTCACAGCTAAACGAATCACCGTTGCTTCATTTGCTCCAAAGCAACCATAATAAAATATTCCTAATAATATATAATACAAATTCCAAACATTCATTTCAGAATTTTTTTTCCTTTTCTTTTAATCTTGATTATTTGCTTGAATGTGTTTGAGGAATCAAAGCGTTTTAAAGATGCTTTATATATGTTCCTTTCACAAGCACTTGAGGGTATTTAACTCTTTCGTCTTTTTTAAATTTTATTATTTTCTTTAGTTTAAAGTTTTTTTTTTCCTTTTTGATTTTATCTTTTGGAGAAACTATAATTCATCCAAGTATAAAAATAATTGTTGTTATTGTGTTCTATATTTTATAATTATGAAAAATATAAAATCTCACCTTTCAGTTGTTTTTTTCACTTTCCTACTTAGTCCAACTTTGAAAAAAATAAAAAATACAATATGTTATCTTCCTCCAACTTCCTTTTTTCTTTTCTCCAAAATCTCTATTATTTCAAAAAAAAAAAAATAATAATAATTAATACTTTCATTAAACAAAATATTAACTTGATAAGATTATCAAACTCCAATTACTCAAACCATTAAGTGTTTTCCTAATGACAATTCACAAAACTTAATTTCCCTTCCTTTTTTTTTTTTTTTTTCAAAACTCAAATTTCAAACCATTATCTTCATTTTCTTCGAGCATAAAAATTTTTCAATGAAAGAAAATATGATAAATTTGTAAATAAAGTGATAAAATTTATCATGTTGGTAGATGAAATTTCAAATTGGATGGGTTTGATTGAAGGAAGGTGTTTATGGATGAGTGAAGTGGGAGTTTTTTTTTTTTTTTTTTTTTTTTTACTGGAAAAGTTCGGGGGGGCGATCGAGAAATTCTTGGACAAAAAAAAACACCCCTTTCTCCTCCTCTCAACTCTTTCTCAACCAAACATTGGATTCAAAATCAACGATATGATAATAATTTCGTTCAATCTTCGAAAAAAAACTTTTCGCTTCAAGGAACGTGATTATTTTTACCATAATTAAGTTACTATTAGAGCTCATTGATGAGGGGAAATCTTCAAAAAATTTGAAAAAAAAAATCAAAAAAAATCTTCAAAATCGAAATCGAGTTGAATGTTGTCAATTTCAAACTTTCAAAATAAAGTTTTTTTTGCTTTCAAATTTCGAGTTTGAAAGGTTTGAAAAGTTTGAAAAACGCTTATAATTTAATTCAGAAAAGTTAATAACAGATATGAAAAAAGATTTAATGATTTGAACAAGATATACCAAGATTTATTGTTATCAATCATTATTGCAACATCAACAAAATAAACAGAAAACAAAACGGAAGAAAAAAAATTCAGATGGATTGATAATGAAACCAAAGGATAAAAAACCAAAGAAAAAGCAATTTAATTTGAATTTCTTGAATGCTTTTTATTGTTGTTCCTTGCTAATTAACTAATGGCGCCGAAAAATTCAGAAAAGTTCTTGTTTTTTTTCCCAAATTACAATAGAGATAAAATTATTCCAATATCTTCCTTTCAATATAATCTTTCAGAATAAACCTTATTCTCAGCTCCTTCTTAATATTAATTAATGTTGCTTAATTTCAGCTTTACAAAAAACAAAGCAAAAAAAAGGTTGTGTCATGGAATTTTCATTTTGTTTTTTTTGCGCGCCTTTTTTTGTTTTTGTTTTTTTCAGTTTCGTGTTTCGTCACGTCTTTTGTCTAACAAAATAAAAAAGCGACGAGAAAACAAAAAACAAAAAACCAAAAAAGGTTCTATTTCTTCCTTTTTTCTTTTTTTTTTTTTTTCCTTTTTATTTATTTTTTATTCGTTCTGCTTTGATTCCTCAACTGCCATCCATCCGTTATTCCCTCTCCCTCTTTCCATTCATCCATCTCATCTCATTATGAACTATCCTTCCATCCATCCATCCATCTATTCTCTCTATTCAATCCATAATTTACTTATTAATTTCGTTTTCCAGTTGGATTGATTTTTATTTTTGTTGTTTTGTTTTTTGATGAGGGATCAGCCAAACCAAAAAGATTAAAGATCATAAGATTAAGATTAAGATTAAAAGGATTAAAGCAAGATCAAAGAGATCAAAGAGATCAAAATGAAAATAAAATAAGAATCAAAGCAAATCAAAGTAAATCTTTAAAAAGAATGAGATGAGATGAATTCTTGATTTTTTTTCAAGAATTCAAAAAGAAAAATCTGAAAACAAATCATAAAATCAAGAAAATAAAAACAATTGATCAAGACAATCGTAAAAAATCAAAAAGAAAATCAAAAGAAATCATCAAAAATCAAAAGAAATCGTAAGAAATCGTAAGAAAATCAAAAGAAATCACAAAAAAAAAATCAAGAAAAACCAAAATGAATTATCAAAAAAAGATTTGTCTTTTGCATTATTATTTTTATTTAAACACTTAACTAACACTTTAAATCAAATAAAATAGGTTTTTAAAGTAGAAAAAAAAAAGAAAGAAAACATGTCTTTAAATGATGATGACTTGGTCTCTTATGAAGAAGAGGAAACCACTACTACTAACGGAGCCTCTACAACAGAACAAGAACTCAAGAAAGGTTCTTATGTTGGTATTCACGCAACTGGATTTAAAGACCTTCTTTTGAAACCCTCACTCATGAAATCAATTGTCGACTGTGGTTTTGAACACCCTTCTGAAGGTTCGTAATATTACTCGTCTCTCTTAATCTTATCTCTACTTATCTTATCCATACTACCCACCTTTAAAACAACCTTGTGAGGAGAATTTAAATCTACTTTTATTTATTTTTTCCCCAAGTTTTATTATTATTTGTTTGTTAATTTTGGAATGTGGATTATAATTGTGAACGGACAAGCTTGTTAGTTGGCATTTTATATTTCACTATACTTCGAAAAAAAAAAAAAAAAACAACAACAAAAACTCAGTTTATATTTTTAAATGGAAAATGGAAATGAAAGTTTAAACTTATTTTTGAAAAAACAATTTTGTTTCAATTGAAAACACGCCCTATCTCTCTTTGTGATGATCAAAATGAAATCAACACTATTCCTCTATCCCTACCCACTACTAGTTTGACAACCTAACATAACATAACAAAAATAAAAAAATAACAGTTCAACAACAAGCTATTCCTCAAGGAATTTTAGGAACTGATATTCTTTGCCAAGCAAAAAGTGGAATGGGAAAAACTGCTGTCTTTGTTTTAGCAACCCTTCAACAATTAGATGAAGAAATGAAAGATAAAAAAGCTGAAGTCTTTGTCCTTGTTCTTGCTCACACAAGAGAACTTGCCTATCAAATTTACACAGAATACTCACGTTTCTGTGTCAATATGCCATGGGTTAAAGTCGCTTACTTCTATGGAGGACAACCAAAGGAAGAAAATGTTGCAGTTTTAAGAGATAACACTCCACATATTCTTGTTGGAACACCAGGAAGAATTCTTCAACTTACTAATGAAAAAATCTTGAACTTGAGCAAAGTTAAACACTTTATTCTTGATGAATGTGATAATATGCTTGAAAAACTTGGTTTTTTTTCTTTTTCTCTTTTCTTTTTTTGAAATTCTCTTATCTTTTTCATCTTCAAAATTTTCTAACTTTTTTTTTTTCTTCTTTTTTTTTTCTAAAGATATGAGAAAAGACGTTCAAGATATCTTCAAAAACACCCCCCACGTTAAACAAGTTATGATGTTCAGTGCTACCCTTTCCAGAGAAATCCGCCCTATTTGCAAGAAATTCATGCACAACGTAAAATCTTATTCTTTTATTCGTTAAGATCATTGCTGGAAAGGAAAATAATGACAATGAGAGATTAAAAATCCAAACAAATTTATCAAACAACCACACATATATACCCATACCCCCCTTACTCACTCAATTACTGAGCACTGAATACTGAATATTCAATATTCGCCTTTTCTCAAAAAAACGTCAATTCAATTCGACCCCTCCCAAGAACTCCATTCCTTAGAGAAGGAGTATCTATTTTTGATATTTCAAGTCTTGTCTTATCAAACGATACAAAGTCGAAAATGGGAGTTTTGCAACTATTTAAAGAATTGCTATTTTTTTAAAAAAAGAAAAAGACAATTTGAAACAAATTGCTCTTTGAAAATGGATTGAGGTTATTTTAAAAAATTTAAAAAAAATCAATACCATAAAAAAACATAACATACACTTTGAAGATTAATTCAAACAATTACATTTTTTTTTTCCTTCTCTCTTTCCTTTCCATTTCTTTCTTTCTTTCTTTCTTTCTTTTTTTTTTTTTTTTTTCAAAAAATTTCTTAATTTTTTTTTTTTATTTTTTTTTTTTTTTTTTTTCCAAAAAATTACTAACTTTTTAAAAAAAATTTTTTTTTTTTTTTAGCCTATGGAAATCTTTGTTGATGATGAAGCTAAGTTAACCATCCACGGATTACAACAACATTATTGTAAACTCACTGAAGCTGAAAAAAATAGAAAGCTCTGTGACTTGCTTGATTGTTTAGAATTTAATCAAGTTGTCATTTTCGTCAAGTCTATTGCTCGTGCTCGTGAATTAAACAAACTCTTGGTTGAATGCAACTTCCCTTCAATTTGTATCCACTCTGATTTAAAACAAGAGGAAAGAATTGCTAGATACAGAGCTTTCAAAGATTTCCAAAAACGTATCATGGTTGCAACAGATATTTTCGGAAGAGGAATTGATATTGAAAGAGTTAACATTGTCATCAACTACGATATGCCCAAAGATGCTGATTCTTATCTTCACAGAGTATGTTTTTGTTTTTTTTGTTTTTTTTCTTATACTTTTTCTCTCTGTCTTTTCTTAGTTTGAAAATTAAATTCATTTTTTTTAAAAAAAAGGTCAATCGTGCTGCTCGTTTTGGAACTAAAGGTTTAGCTATCACATTTGCAACTGAACAAGATTCTGATGTTTTAGAAGAAGTCCAAAAACGTTTCGAAGTTAACATCACCGAACTCCCTGAAGAAATTGAAGTTTCTTCCTATAGTAACTTTTATTTTCTTTTCTTTGTTTTATCTCTTTTTTTTCAAACTAATTTTTTTTTTTTTTTCCACTTTAGTGTCATAAACAAAATAATAATACTGAAGTTTTCATTTTTGACTTTTTACCTTTTTTTTTTTGCTGCTGCTTTTTAAACCTTGCTTCTTGGAAATAAAATTATTATAGACCTTCTCTTTCTTTTTCATTAATTTTTATCAAAGTATTTTATTTTATTTTATTTTATTTTATTTTACAATGGGGCTTTTGGAACAAAACCAAATGAACTTGTCTTTGGAAGGACAACTAAAGTCATTTCCTCATTGAAAGAAAAACAAGAGAACATTTTGGGTCGTGTTTTCTCAGTTTCTAAGTTGGTCACCTCGATTTTAAATAGCTCACTAGAATCATTTGTATGTATATTATCATCTTCATCACCATCATTATCATTTTGTGTTGTTTGGTTTGGTTCTGGTTCATCTTGAAGTTCAATGAATACTTTTGGTAAAGAGTGGTAGCCAACTGAGAGAGGGATAAGTTTAAATGTGAATTTTGCTATTTGTTTTGCTTGGAGTCCAAAGAAATGAATCTTGTGCCCAATTAAAATCCAATTCTCATCAGGGGAAATTTCATAACGAAACCAAAAATCATGATTTGGAGCCACTGAAGAACTGAGAACAAAGTCAAAGTGGAACTCCATTTCACATTTAAGAACATCACCAATTGAAACTACATCTACTGATGGAAGGAGTTGAAGATTATAATATCCAATTATCTTTATTATTATTGTTGTTTATTATTATTTATCCATTTTGAAATAAAAAGAAAATCAATGAACAAAAGAAAGAAAGAAAATAAATACATCATCGATTGTAAACTTGACTGGAAATGAAATTCTTGATGTTGTCTGTAGGGAAGGTAGATTTTCTCCTTTCTATTTAATCAATGAGTACGCAAGAGGTGTAAAAAAAGAAAAAGAAAAAAGAAAAAAGTACATCAACTAAATATTCAACTTGAAATAATACAAATTGTTCTTGGCCAAGGAACGAGCCTATAAAAATTAAATTGAATATTTTCTTTTCTTTTCTTTTTTTTCTTTCTTTCTTTTTTTTAAAAAAAGGAAACTTACTTAGATCTACGTTTGCATCTTTGGATTTAATTAAATATACCAAATTAAACTCTTGTGTTGGATAGATAACCTAAAATAAATAAATAAATAATCATTGTGGATTTAGATATTAAGATTTATCATAATTTAATTTTAAATATTTACTTGTTTTGGGAATGGAGTATTTTCTGGACATCGAAGAAATGTAAGAGAATCTTTGCTTTCAATTATTGATACATTTAATGCACAATTACAAATCTCTAAAGGCCGCTCAGATGCTGATTGGAGCTTGAACATTAGATATGGACTAAACAAATGAATAAGGTTAATTAAAGAAAAAGAAAAATAGAAAAAAAACAGGGAAAAGAAAAAGAAAAAAACCTGTTTTTGAGGTAGGAAATTGAAGTTTCAAGTCGAAGAGGTAAAGTAAACTCAATATTTTGAGTTTTTCTATAGGTCAAAATTTTACCATCTCGAATTTTGTACTCCAAAGCTAAAGAAATCTGGAAGTTTTTGATTTTGTTATTTCATTTTTCTTTCAAATTGCTCAGAGAAAAAAAAGAAAAAGGAAAAAAAAGGAAAAAAAGTATTACCTCATGTTGAGTCGACAAAGATTTTTCTAAATCACAAGATAAAAAGATTTCCATTTGTTTGTTTTGAGGACAAGGGGAGAATTGAACAACTTGGTTCACCATCTCATATTCTAAACTTATGTTTAATTGTGGAATAGTACTTTGACATTTTTGATTAGGAAATTTTAAGTTCCCAGAATAAATCTGTAATTTTCCTCCATATATCATCTCCTCTTGATTTGTTAATACTATAATTTTAAGTCCACGTTGTGTTGATAAACCTGCAACCGTTTCAACTTCTATTTAATATTTAATTTATATTGATTTATCTCACCTTAAAGGAAATATTTTTCATTCATAAATATTTTGTGAAGACAAACCTTGAACTGGTTCAACAACAAATAATTGTAAAGTGGATTTGTTATCATTTACTTGAAGGACATACTTTGAATTTTCAAGAAGGTCCACGAATAAAAAAGTTTTTCCAATTTGAAACGTGATCTTTTCAAATAGATATTCACCTACTGGAATCAAAGCCTATTGGTTCATTTGATTTTCATTCATTCATTTATTATTTATTTATTTTGAAATGAAAAAAAAAATTACTGAACAAGTTAGAATAACTTGATTTTTTTGAGGAGATATCTTAACGTTCTGAGCCTGAAAAATTAAATCGTGAGGATTTTGTCCACCAAAAGATAAGGCGACATTCTCAAATTGAAGATCCTTCATAATAAAAATGTTTGGAGGAAAAAAAGAAAAAAAGAAAAGAAAAAGAAAAAGAAAATACATTTGGGAAAAGACTATAAATATCTGCTACAATCCCCAGGGAATCATCAAGTTGTTCTGTGATAACCAAATTTCCTCCTGAAATCTTTTGAAATTTGGTAGAGAGTAAAGAATTGCAATTTTCAAAGTAATCTAGAAAATTTTTTTTAGTAACTTATCCTTTATTTTTTTTATCCTTCTTTTGAAAAAAAAAGAAAAAAACTTTGTTGAAGTTTGAAACTTTGATTTGAGATTTCATTTCCATAATGAAGTCGAATTGATTCTGGAATTTCTGATCCAAACCTTAACAAGTAGAATGCCTTTTCTAAAAATCTAAACAATTTATTTTTAGTTTATTTACAAAATAGAAATGGGATATATCTAACAGGATGTTTTTTTTTAATAAAAACCAACTTTTGAATTTCACCAAGTCGTTCATAACATGTTGCTATTTTTTCTTGGAAATGTATGGTAATCGTCATCCAGTTATTTTCAACAGTTTTATTACAAATTGGATCAAGGATTGAAATCGCTTCTTTATAATTTTGATTGAACCTTTTTTTTTTTTTTTTTTTTTTTTTTTTTCCTTTGAAAAGAGAACAAATTAATTTTCTTACATATGAAGTGAAGAAAGATCATCAATAAGTTTTGGTACAGTATTGTTTCGATTTGCATCTTTACATGCTTCAATAGTTTGCTTTGTTATCATCTTTTTTTTTTTTATTTTATTTTATTTTCCTCCAAATTGTAATAATAATAAAGGAAAGAAAGGTAACCTCATATAAATCATTAAATTGGATTTTATCTTCAACTGCAATATGTAAAATAGGATTTGAAATATGTTGACTTTGAAGAAGTTCAGGCGAAGCATGATTATTTTGAGGCTATTTTGATTTGTTTTAAAAATTCATTAACCATAAATATTTGAATGTTTTTTTTTTTAAAAAAAGTAATTACCCTTTGAGAGGAGTTTGGAAAATCTGGTTCAGAATGAAGAGAAAGTAAAAAAGGCATTTCATTTGGGAGATAATTTAATTGGAGCCCAATTTTATCTAACTTTTGAAAAAACAAAAAAACAAAATTGTTTCTCCAATTTTTTCTTTTTCTTTGAAAAAAAGAAAGAAAAAGGGGGGAAAAAAATACTTGTCTTCTTGCTAAATAACTTAACTCAGCTTTTTGGATCAAATAACGTTGTCCAGCTGCACTTTGAGGTTTTATATTAGATCTTTCAATAATTCTATCACAATTTCGAATAATTGCTGAACATGAAGAAAAGATCCAAGATTCTTTGAAAAATCGTTTTAATTGGGTCTATTAAGTTTTGAACATTAGGAAATAAATTTATAATATTCAGGAATTTAATCTAAAAATTTTACTTGGTTATTTTCAATTAATTTTGCAAGTTGTTGAACAAAATTTCGAGCTCTCCTAGCGAGTTCATCAGGTCGAGAAAGTTTTGATAATAAAGAAGCTTGACAAGCAAAAATATAACTGTTTTTGGAATAAATAAATAAATAAATAAATATTGTTGGATAGTTTTTTTCTTTCTTTCTTTTCTTTCTTTAGAAAATCGATACCAGCAAAAATCAAATGTAGTTACTGCACTTAAGCGAATTAAACTTTGATAACTTTTCCTTTTTTTATCCATTATATCGGCAGAATCATCATATAAATCAATCCCTCCAAATGATTCAAGTCCAATGTCTGATTTCCCTTTTTCAGTTTCTATTTTTTTTTTTTTTTTTTTTTTTGAAAATAATAATTTTTGTTATTTTT
>ERZ778024.3964-NODE-3964-length-10068-cov-6.072206_pt1 | contig 10068 bp, 15 predicted proteins | sample MGYA00375754_ERZ778024 | MGnify/ENA primary metagenome ERZ778024 (study PRJEB29350, sample SAMN05389827) | bioreactor metagenome | isolation source: Thiocyanate bioreactor | place: South Africa: University of Cape Town | collected 2014-02-18 ... | reverse complement strand
TGAAATATTTCCAAACATTAGCATTACCATATTTTCTTAAACATTCATCATAAAATCCATAAACTTGAGTAATTTGTCGACTTTCATGATTTCTAATAATTATTATTATTGAGATTATTATAAATCACATAAAATAAAATTATAAATTCATAAAATCATAAAAAAGAAAAGTTACCCTCTAAGAATAGTAATTCTGTCTCTATATCTGACTTTCATAGCGACCAACAATGTTACAGTTTCTACAGAATAATATCCACGATCGACATAATCTCCCATAAAAAGATAGTTAGTATCTGGAGAATTTCCTCCAATTTTAAAAAGCTAGTTTCAAAGAAAATTATTATTAATTTGTTATTAGTGAAATATAAATGAATTAGAAAAAATAGATTTTTACTTCTTGAAGATCATGAAATTGTCCATGAATATCTCCACAAACAGTTACAGGGCATTTAACTGATTGAACATTAGATTCTGTTTTCAAAACTTCTTTAGCCTATTTCAATAAGTTTTTTTTTTTTTTGTTTAAATTTAAATTTTATTTAAAAAAATATAAAAAAATTGTTAAAAAATTAAGAAATAAGAAATAAGAAATAATATAAAATTGAAACAATTAAGAGTTTTTTAAAAAGAGAAAGAAGAAAAAGAACTTTATCTGTTAATTTTTTGACATCGGCTTCACTGAGCTGTTTACAATCCTTTAGAATCTCAATCCATTTTTCAACATCGCCAAAATCTTCCATTATTATTATATCTACTATTTTTTTAAAAAATATATATATTAGACTATTAACAAGTTATTCAATTTGTGAATCGATAAGAATTGAATTGGATGAGAGATGAATTATAAAAATTTCAGATTTTTTTCTAATTTTTTTTTTTTTTTTCAAAATAATCAATGGAAAGAAGTTTAAAAACTTCAATCAATCCAGTTTATTTTTCGAATTAACAACTCAATCATATCATTCTATATTCTTTTGATATCAACTATAATTATGAATGATCTTTCTGGTGTTTTCTTAATTTTTTTTTCGATTTTTTCGATTTTTCTGATTTTTTTCCGTTTTTTTTTTTTTTTTTTTTTTTTTTTCTTTGATTTTTTTGATTTTTTTTTTTTTTTTTTTTGTTTTGTTTTATTGTTTTGTTTTTACTATTTTTAACTTTCATTTTTTTTAAAAAATATAGCATCGATTATCAACAATTAAGGATTCAAACATAATTGCAGTTGTAGAAGGAGGTCAAATTATTGAAGCAGGAACCCATAACGAGCTAATAGAAAAAAAAGGTGCATATTACAACTCTGTTCTAGCTCAAACATTGAAATTTTGATCAATTTCAATTCAATTCAATTGGCCATTTTGTTGTATTGTAAATTTGTAAATAATATATATTCGAGGATAAACTATAATAAAAAAAAATTTTTTTTTTTAAAAAAGAGCTCAAATGTTTTAAATTTTAAATTCAACCCTTTTATTCATTGTTGGAAAAAGAAAAAAAAAAAAAAATAAAAAAATAAAAAATAATAATAATAAAAGAAAAAATAAAAAAAAAAAAAAAAAAAAGAAATAGAAAAAAAAATCAATTTTTTGTCTATGATTTATTTATTTTCTTTCAAAGAAAAGTTTTCTTTTGAACAAAATTGTGAAATATTTCCTTCCTATTTATCTCTCTAAATCAAATTTTCCATCCATTAAAGTTTCAAAAATTCTGTTGTATCTTCTAAAAAAGTTTGTTAATTGCTTCCTTGTTTTTGGATCCATGTCATCCTTTGCTGGGTGAATATTTTTTTTCAAAGAATCCCAGTCAAGTTGTTGACTTTTCAAACCTAAGAATTTATAAAGTTTATTCATCTCAAATTTTGGATCAGTTTGTAATCTATAGGTACTCATGATATGAATTTTTGAACGAGGATACTTTCTTAAATAAGGTTCCATTAAATAATAATATAAACTTGTTGTAAAATATCGATTATCTCCTTTGAAGGGCAAATGATTATCATATTTCTTTTGATATGTCCAAATATCAATAGGAGGGACTGTTCTCTTCCTTTCTTTTTCAAATTCTTTCAAAAAACTTTGAAGTTCATAAACAGTTTGATTCACTGCTGCATTGAAATGACGAACCAATAAAGTTGGACTGAGTTCTTTTCGATAAGCCATTCTAAATCGACTATAACTTCTATCAACAGGATTTCTAACAATAAACACTAACTTTGCATTTGGAAGATAAGTATGAGCATGAGTCGATCCTTCTGCAGTTCCTACTAAACCAATCGTTCCATCAAAAGTCATCTTATTAGTACAATTTACAATTTGGCAATCAGGGAATTGTAACGCATAATCACTCTCAGATATATGTTGAAATCCTAAAAAATTCGGTTCTTTCTTATTGATATCAAAGATAATTTGTGGATGATTTGCTAAATAACTTGCAACTGATGTTGAGCCAGTCTTAGGCCATCCAACTAAAATAAATGAAGGGAGTAATCTATGAGGGTATTTCTCTTGCAGAGTTCTTGATTCTACTTCTGAGATGGCATATAAACTTGAAACTAAGAGTAGAAATCCAGTTGCAAAGAGAAAAATAAAGACTTTTTCTTGTATCCCAAGCATAAGAGCATTTAAAAAAAAATCAACAATGAATGTTGTTATTGTTATTGAGCTATTAAATATTAAGTTGTCTTTTGTATTCTTTTTCAAAAGTTCTTAACGTTCTTCTTATTGTCGAGCAGTTTCTTTTTTCGGTCAATTTCCTCTTCTGTCAAAATGACATTCACAATTTAAGTAGAGATTTAATGAAAATGAAATCATCATATCTGTTTTGTGAAGGTCCAAGATTCTAAAGTTCTAAAGGTTTGATTTCATTTTCATTTTCATTTGTTTCTTGTTTAACAAATAGATTCATCTATCTATCCATCCAACTACCTATCTATTTCATATTTTATAATTCTTTTTATTGACTTTTAAAAAAATAAAACCAAAAACAAAAACAAAAATAGAATTCTAATATTACAAATTGACTAGCGTTTGAATGAAGAGATTTTTGCACTATGTAATGATTGAACTTTTGAATTTTGAAGATATGAAGTAGAATTAACTTTGATCATGAGTTGAATGGTCATGAGTTGTAACTATTTTTGTTTTTTCCAAATGGAATCTTCATCAAGAAGGTTGTAGTTCATATTAATTTTATTTGTTTTTTGCATTGTTTTAACATCTCTCTTCAAATACAAGATATCTAAACACCTTCATATCATAGATTTCAAAGTTGAATTCTTATTACATGTTGTAATTAAATGTTTCAAGAGCAAGGTGCCACAGAGAGTTTCATTCCTTGATTTTCAATTCCAAAGTTGATTTTGATAAATGTAAAAAGGATTACAAATGCTTTTACCCTTCAAAATTCGTTTCTGAATATTACAATGGATTTCTTATTAAACATATTAACCCAAGAGTACTTTATTTACAACTTTATTATCCACCGAACAAATCAATACTGTTACTTGAATCATATGAACAGCTTAATTTTCCTTTCTTCCTTGGCAGAATCTTATTCGACTTCCCATTTCCTTGAACATTAAAGACATTATTTTGATTTGAAACAAATCATCCTATTGAAATATATCAAAGTAAATTGAAACAGAACAATAATCTGATAATACTCAAGAGTCATAATTCCTTCATCAACTCTTCATTCAATGAAAAAGTTACCGAATTTTGGAAAGAAAAAGAAAAAAAAGAAAAAGAAAACAATTATAATTTGGAAAAAATTATCATATAAATCTGAATAATATGATATAAAATTATAAATTGAACTGAAGAATGGTAGAAGTATTGTTATAATAAAAGTGAACATTGAAGGGAAAGAAGGAAGAGAAAAAACTCGGAAATTCCTCTCTTTTCTTATTTTTTTTATAATTATAATTATAATTATTTAATTATTAATTTTTTTTTTTTTTACGTCCAGGTGGCTTTCCCCGTCCCACTTCCTTCTTCATTCTTCTTGCAACTTCTTCAACTTCAACTCTATCTCTCTTCAACCATCACCTTATTCAATTCTCATCACATTGTTTCAAAGGATAGCTCGTTTCATCCTCGTCATTTTGATATAAATATTGATATATTGGAGGAGTTTTGGTTTTGGTTTTGGAAAGAAAAAAGAGTTTTGTGTTAGGAAATGATAAGGATCTATGAGTTCTTTGGGATAAAGGTTGTAGAATGGGAGATTCCTCTTCTAGTGATTGGAATTGCTGTGTGGGGATTAGTATTCATTTTAAGGACATGGACACTATTAATTGCTTTATAGTATTGTTTTTTTTTTTCTTTTTTTTGTTGCATTATTATTTGTTATTCTTAGATTTTTTATTGTAGATTGGTTTTGATTGTATTTGTTTAATTCTACTTAGATTGTTGTTTTAAAAAGAAGAAAAATTAATTGTTTTTAAAAAAAAAATGTAATTATAGTCGAAGAATCATGTATAAACATAAAACAAGAGGATTAATTGAAACAGAAGGAGTTACAATTTTAAAACCTTTAAAGGGAGTGGATGAGAATTTAAAAGATAATTTGGAATCATTTTTCTTATTAGATTATCCAACTTTTGAAATCTTATTTAGTATTGCAAATGATACAGATCCTGCAAAAGTAGTAGTTGATGAATTGATTCAAAAATATCCAAATGTTAATGCCAAATTAATTATTTGTTAGAATTTCCTTTTTTTTCTTTCTTTCCCCAACTAATCTTCATTATTTTTTTCAAATTTAATAATTTTTTTTAAAAAAAAAATTTAGCTGAACCATCTCAAAGTTTAAATCCAAAAATTAGTAACTTAATCACTTCTTATTCTAAAGCAACATATAATTTAATTTGGCAAAGTGATAGTAATATTATTGTTCAACCACATGTTCTAAAACACTCTGTTTCAATTCTAAAAAAGAATGTTGGAATTGTTCATCAAGTATTTTTTTTTTCTTTTTTTATGTTGAAGAATTTAATTTAAAAAAAATCCATCTTTTTATTCATTCTTTCTCCAAAAAAAAAAAGATTCCCTTAACAACTAATCCCAAATCATTTGCTGCATTAATGGAAATGTGTTATCTCTCAACTTGGCATTCTATCATGTATATATTTTTTAATTATGTGATCGATACTCATTGTGCAGTTGGAAAATCTTTTCTATTTCGAAAAAATGAATTTGATCATTATGGTGGATTCAAAGCTTATTCAAATTATTTAGCTGAAGATTATTTCATTTCTCAACATTATTGGAAAGATGGGTTTAGACTAGGTATTGCCCCCGATTCGAGTTTCCAAAATCTTGGAGAAATATCTTTTAGTGATTATTGGACTCGACAAGTTCGTTGGACACGAATTCGTTACTCAGTTCAACCAATTCCCACTTTTTTAGAGATCTTTTCAATGATGGTCTTTAATGGACTCATTAGTTTCTATGCTTTTCAAAGACTCTTTGGAATACCCCCATTGGTTTTTGCAGCTTTTCATTTAATGATATGGTTCACAACAGATGTTCTTTTTGGATTAATTTTCTATCTCCCTTCAAGTTTTACAATCACAACCTTTAGATATGGTTTAAATAGCCTTCGATTCTCACTTTCTCCAAAAAATGATTTCTCAATTTTTTGTTATAACATCTTTCGACTCCTAATATCTTGGGCAGCAAGAGAATTTTTAGCAATTCCATTAATTTTACATGCATGTGCTGGTAGTAGTGTTGTTTGGAGAGGAAAAACATTTAGAATTGAAAAAGGATCTGCATTAAGAGATGATCAAAAACTTAATTAAGATTATTTTTTAAAAAAAACAAGAGAGATAGAAAACGAAACAAATTTAAAGAAATTGAAACAAACCAAGATGAAAATAGATAGATTATTTTTTTGTACAAATGAAATAGATTCTTATTAAGATGATAGATTTTTTTTTTTTTTTTTGGATAAAATAATTAAATAACTACTACTACTACAACAAAATTAGTTTCAAGCCCATCATTTTCATTCTTATCATTCCACGAAAAAGATCTCCTTTAAACTATTTTCCAAAATTTGTAATTTTATAAAATCAGTTCTCAATCCAACTGCTCTCAAACTAATTGCCATTTGAAGCTCTTGAGGAAGTTTTTCACAAATATTAAAAAATCTTGATATTAAAGGATGTTGTGAGGAGTTATTAAAACTTGGATGACTTGGAGATTTTACAGTTAGATATTGTTCTGAAAATAAAACAATAGATAGAAATATTAATGAAGCCTTATGATCTATTAGCAAGAGAAAAAAAAAACAAATTTAAGGTTATGATTTCATATTGGTTTCAATAATTAAAAAAAAAAAAGATTTCCAACCTAGAATCATTAATTTCATTTGTAATCTAAATTTTGTTTCCATTCGATTCGTCTCGTAATTGTTTAATAATAAAGAAATCTCAGGACGACCTCTATTTTGAGCCATTTGTGCAGCAGTTATTCCAACCCATTGAATTCCAACCTGAACTTCAAAATCACTTGCTAATACAATCTCAATGATATGTAAATGTCCCATTGATGCAGCCATAAACACAGGTGAAACTCCATCATTTCTTAAACTATTTACATCCAATTCAGGTCTCTTTAATAACTCTTTTGTGATCTCTTCACATCCACTTTCACAGGAAATAAAAAATGGTGTTGCATTATCTTCAGCTCCTTGATTAACATCAATCACTTTTGATTTCTGATTCAATAAGAATTTTACAACTTCAATATGCACTTCTTGACATGCTATATACAAAGGTGTTCCTCCACGAGAGTTTCCTAAGTTGATGTCAACCCTTGGATCATAAAGAAGTTCTTGAACTATTTCAAGATGACCATGACGGCAAGCAAGATCTAAAGCACCTCTCCCTTCTTGATTTTGTTTATTGAGATCAATATCTTGTCTTTGAAGTAACTCCTTAACTTTCTTTAGTTTCCCTTCTGCTGCTGCAATGAACAAGTCAAACTCAAACATCACTCCAATTAATTCTAAATATTTTTTATTTTTTATTTTTTAGGGATATCTCAAGAAAAGAAGAGAGAAAAAAATGTGAATCAAATTTTGTTTTAATAATTTTTTCAAATCATTTAGTTTCTTTATTACATTTGGTTTTAATGAATGATAGTTCAATTATATATTTCATTTTTTTTTTCATCAATTTTTTTTGTTTATAAATTTGCTTTACAGGAAATAAATGCTTGACGAAAATCATTTGTAATTTCCTCAAAACTTTCAAGACCAATTGAAACTCTCAACAATTTTTTTGAAAGTTTGGTATCCCATTTATATCTCCAATCAATAAGTGATTCAACTCCTCCTAATGATGTTGCATTTCTCAAAATACGAAGAACTTGTGGAAGTTTTTGTGCCATTGCTTCATCTTTTAGCTTTTTTTTTTTTTTTTTTGGAAATGAAAATAATGATTAAAATGAAATTAAAAATATTAAAATTAAAATTAAAATACTTCAATTGATAACATTGCACCAAATCCTCCTTTCATTTGTCTTTTTGCAAGTTCATGTTGAGGATGAGAAGGTAATCCTGGATAATAAACTTTTTCAATAAACTTTGAATTTTCTTTACTTTCAAGCCATTTTGCAACTTCGAAAGCTGTTTTTGATTGTTGAAGAACTCTGATATTCATAGTTCTATTATTTATTGAATCGCATTGAATATTAGATGTTTTTCAAATTGATAACAATAAATCTTTGAGAACCTTAAACTTCTAAGAAGTAACCAAGATTCAAGACTACCAGGAACAGAACCCAAAATCATTCTTTCTTTTGATAACTAAATTTAATTAATTAATTAATTCTTGTTGATGAAATTTAAATAAAATAATTTTTCAAAAAATAAAAACCTGTTCATGTAAATTTTTATCTTTAACAATTAGAACTCCACCCAAAAGATCACTATGTCCACCATAATATTTTGTTACAGAGTGCATAACTACGTCAACTCCTATATATTTGAAAATCATTTTAAATTACTTTAAATTAAACAAGATTTTTAAAGTAATACCAAATTTCAAAGCATATTGAAGTGGGGGAGGACCAAAAGTCGCATCAACACCAACAATTGCTCCAACAGCATGAGCTCTTTTTACATAATCTTCAAGATCTTTGAAATAAATACAATTTTTTTTTTTTTTTTTTTTTTGATCAAAATAAAATAAAATAAAATAAAATAAAATAACAATTAATAAAATACCTCGAATTTCACAGTCAGGATTTCTTGGAGTTTCAATCCATACCAAATCACCTTTTTGAATTGGAACATCTAATGAAGCTTTCTCCATCCCAATCATTTTTTGAAACACTCCAACAATTTGTTGACAACCATAATATCCATCTGATATTAAAACTCTCTTTGGAAGAAAATGTGAAAATGCTGCATAAACTGCTGAAAGTCCTGAAGAATATAACAATGCATGACCTATTTCATTATGAATTTGATTATTCTTATGAATATAGAAAATAGAAAACAATGAATAAAAGTTAGAAACCTCCTTCTAATTCTCCAATAATTGCTTCACAACGAAATCTAACTGGACTTGTATCTCGACTGTAAATATATGGACCAGGTTCCTATTTTATTTATTTATTCGCATTCAAGAAGTTAAATTCTTAAATTTCACAAACAAACACTCCAATCATTCACAAATTCATAAGTGAACTTGGAAATAAAAATTTTGATAAAAAAAGTTTACATTTACAACAAATGTAGTGGAGACAGATATTGGAGGAGAGACATCGTATAGTGAGATAGGTACATCTCTATCTCCATGAAGTAACACCTTGGACACGTCCTTCTCATCACCTTTCGCTGACATTCTTTCTGTTTTCTGTTTTGTGCTTGTTTGTAAAATCAATTTCTTTTTGGTTATCTTTCTCCTCTTTATCAATCACATTCACTTTGAAGAGATTGGATTTTCCACTGCACTTTGATGGAATTACTTAGTTCATAATCGTAATTTGAATCGAATTAACTAATCATTTGCAATGATAACGATAATTATTATTCTTAACAATTTGATTAAAAAAAAGAGATCAAAATTTTAATGTTTGAAATAAATATGATAAAATTTTTAATTAATAGAAAAAAACAAAACAAAACAATAGGATTTGATAATCAGAAGTTTTACAAAAAGTAATCTGGTGTTTTTCTTGTAACATGAGGCTCTCCTCTTCTTGGAGCTGGATCAAATTGAAGAAAAGTATATTTAAGATGCTCATCAATTTCCATAATTGCAGCTTGGTTTCCACATCGATAACAATAATTAGGGGCAGAGAAAATTGTAACAACATTCTTTTCATGAGCCCAATTATAACCTTCCATTACAAGTTGATGAGCTCTTGCTACTAAAGTTAAACCATTTTGATGATTAAATCTGGATTTTTTTTTTAAAAAAACAAGATTATCATTTTGAATGTAATAAATAATTTGAATTGATTAAAGATAATTTGAAAAATACCCTTCTGAAATATCTTGACCAAATGTATATCCAGCACCTCTAGGAGAAATTCCCCAACCTGCTCTATCATCTGGATCAGACCATAATAAATCACACATAGGTCCTTCATGAGGTACTTCAACAAGTCTATCAAGTGCTCTAATATGATCAAGTGTATCAATAGAAGGTGAAAGTCCTCCATGAAGACAGAAAATCTAAAGAAAAGAAAAAAAGAAAAGAAAAGAAAAGAAAGAAAAGAAAAAGTTAGTTGTTTTTTTGATAATTTTGATATTTTTTGATGATTTCAGAAAAAGAAATTATCAAAAAAGTGGAAAGAATTAGAGGAATCTTTGCACTTTTGAAGCCCAAGTATCATGAATTTCAACTAGGCGCAGAACGTGCATTAATTGAGAAAAACTCAATTTAAATGAGAGAAAAAGAAAAAGAAAAGAAAAAGAAAAATGAAAAAATGAAAAAAAAGAAAAGATTACTTGATCCTCAATTAAAGCAGTCAATGGAAGAAAATCAAAAAGATCAGTGAAATATTTCCAAACATTAGCATTACCATATTTTCTTAAACATTCATCATAAAA
>ERZ778024.3962-NODE-3962-length-10085-cov-5.900199_pt1 | contig 10085 bp, 16 predicted proteins | sample MGYA00375754_ERZ778024 | MGnify/ENA primary metagenome ERZ778024 (study PRJEB29350, sample SAMN05389827) | bioreactor metagenome | isolation source: Thiocyanate bioreactor | place: South Africa: University of Cape Town | collected 2014-02-18 ... | reverse complement strand
AATTACCATATCTACTTGAAATTGAAAAGAAACTTGTAACTTGATAACCAAAACTTGCATAATATGCATGTTCCATAACAGCCATTAATTGAATACAATTATAACCAAGTTTCTTAATTCTTGGTAAAACATTGTCTGTGAAATTATCATAAGTGGCAACACAAGGTTCAGGAGATGCAATTCCAACTATTTTTTTGAGAAAAAAAAAAAATAATCAATACAAGAAAAATAAATTGAAATTTTATGAAATTAATGAAATTAAACCATGTGATTCATAAATTTTAAGTCCTTCTTTTGATAAATTAGGTCTCTTATTTTTCCATACATATTGATTTGGCGGATTCCAAAAGATTCCTTTTTGATTTTTGAATTTGATTTACTCAATTCAAATAAAATTAAAAAGAAAAAAAATAGAAACAAACCATCATAAACTGGTTCATAAATTGATGCTTCAACTCGAGAAATCCATGGTGATATTCTAAAAAGCTTCTCTCCATTTGGAGTATAAATACAAATCTAAGTAATTTTTTTGATTAATTAATTTAGTTTTTATTTTATTTTATTTTTGAAAGTATTATTACCTTGATCTTTGATCGATGAGGAATTGGACAAGAACCATCAGGGTTATTTGGAAGAAAGATTTCCCAAACTCCAAAATCTTTTTTTGTCATTGGATTGACTTCTTTCCAATCATCTTAATTGTCAAAAATATTATCATTTAATTCGAAAAAAAAAAGAAAAAAAAAGAAAAAAAAAAGAAGAAATTAAAAGTTTCAAAAATAACTTACTGAAATCTCCAACTAAAAATGCTTGACTTGCATTTGGAACCCATTCTTTATACAAGACTCCATCTTTTTGAATCACGAACCCTCTTTTTTGATACCCTTTACTAAATTCATCAAGTCCTCCTTCATGTTTCACAATCCTATCTTTTAGCTCAGTATATTTTTGATGTCTAAAATATATTCCATGTATCAGAGATCATTCTAAATATCAAAAAAAAGAAAAAATATGATGTACCTTTCCTCTAAGAAATGATAGTATGGACTCAGATATGGGTCCATCTCTAAAACTTTCATCCAAGGCTGTTTTTCATGTTTGATATCATTTGTTGAAGTGTCCTTTGATTGATTTTTGCTCATCTATTAATGTTTATTAGAATTAAAGAAAGGAAGAGAGAAAGAAATGAAAATTTCAAAGTTTCAATTAGAAAAAATGAGTGAACAAATAGAAAATATTTTTGAAAAATTCTTCTCTTCTTGTTCTTTTTTTCAAAAAAAAGTCTTATACAGAATTATACAATAAATTGATATTCTAATTATACTTCTTTTTTTTTTCAAAATTGATCAACTTTTTGTTTCATTTTAACAATTGTAAAATGAAATACTTCAATATCAATGGGTCAAGTTTTCAACAAAGAAAAAAAAAGTCAAAACAATACAAAAAAATAGTAAAGTATTCGAACGATCTCAATAAATTAATTCTACTCTTCTTATGTTTATTCTCAATCTCTTAAATGAAATTTTTGATATTGGGAGTTGAATGAATGTTATAAAATGTTAAAATTCATAGAGGGAAGTTTGAATCCAAAAAAAAGCAGGTTGTTGAGAAAAAAAAAAAAAAAATTGGGTGGAGGTATTTATACTTTTTTTTTTTTTTGCATTCTTTGATATTTGATAGCTATCTGTGAGAAAACTTCAAAGAAATAAGAAAACGAGTCGTAATACAATACCCCTTCTTTTTTTTAAAAAATATCAAACTTATTCTTTTTATAATTCATTCAATCTCCTTGTATTCCTCAAAGTTTGATTAGATTTTTATAAAAAATTGATGAAAAAATTCATTCCTATTCGACTTGAATCAAAAAATCTCTTCCATATTATCCTTACAATTTTCCATACTCCTGGGAAAAAAAATATAGTGGACTATGAATTGACTATCTAACAAACGTGTTTTCCTTCAAATTTTTAATTGGAAAGATAGAAAATGAAAAAGAAAAGAAAAACTTTGCATTTATCTTTCACTTTTTTTCTTTTCTTTTCAAAATTTAAAAATTCTTTGGTGAAAAGAACAATTTGACAAAGATTTCACCTTTAGTATCTCTTGGTCCTGTAAGAGGATATGGTTGATGAGATGTGATTCCATTGTAAGCAGTACTTAAAGGGATTTCAATATTTGCAATTTGAAGAGTTTGAAATTGATCATCTGTATGAGTTACACTAAGTTTTAATTCAAGAACATTTTCTTCATCGACATTACTATTAAAATTTTGTTGAATGAGATCTATGAAATAAGATGAATAAGTTTTAATAATAAATAAAAAAGAAAACGTTTCAAAGACTTCATTCCAACTCACTTCTTCATTACTCCAAGTTGCTTCACTTGAATGGAATGTCTCCCCACCAACCGATATTCTGACCTTATATTTTCCTTCTGTTAATCCAACAGCTTTATCAACTAAATTCAAAAGAATATTTTATTAGCAACAAAAAAATTTTAAGTTACAAGAAAAAGAGACTTCCTATTGTTAAACGTCCTACCATTCTTTCTATCTACCTATCTATCTCCTCACAATTAATCAGAACACGATTGGAATGTTTTGTTTGAATTTTTGGGGTTTGGTTTGACTTTTTTTCTGAGCCTTTTTTTCAAAAAAAAAAAAAGTTAGGATTGTAATTCAAAAAAAAAAAAAACTAACACATTCATGAAACTTTTCTTCAATCAATGAAAAAGATGATTTGGATTTCTATATTGATTGATTCAGAAGGAATCTGTAGATGGAGTTGTTGAAAGAAAGTTTCAACAAAATTAAGAAAATCCTGAAAAAAAAAAAAAAAAAAAAAATGGCGCGAAGAAACCAAAAAAAAACGAAGGATGTTCTACTTGGTGAGCCTTTCCTTTCTTCTTATTTACTAAATACCTTTCTTTATTTACTTGATTTCTCACATTTATCTATTTTACTCATTGAATTTTATGTTTTTTTTTTAGAAAGAGCTTGAACACCAACTTCTTCTTCACCCACAATATTTTGGGGCTGATATGAAACGTCAGTTGATCCGGCGTTTACATGAGGAAGTAGAAGGAAATGTAGATAGAAGCAATGGAGTTATCATAGCTGTTCAATCTGTTGATAAAATAGGGCCTGGGAGAGTTTTAGAAGGGAAAGGATTCGCTGCGTTTACTCTCACTTATAAAGCTATCGTTTTTCATGTTATAAAGAATGAAGTTGTACATGTATTAGTTACAGAGGTCACAAAGGTCGGAATCTTTGGAAATATTGGACCTATTAGGATACTTATTCACAAAAATGTTTGATTTTTTTTATCTTTTTTAATTTTTAAATTAAAGAATTGTCAATTAAATTGAGATTGAATAATTATTAGCATATTCCAACGAATTTGGTTTTTAATTCAAGTACTCCAGCTTCATATGAGTCTGATGATCAAGATCATGTTTGTTTTTGTTTTTTTGTTTTTTTTATTTTGTTTTTCATTCAGCTATTTTCACTTTATTTCCATCTTATTTTATTTATTTCATTTTCATTTTCATTTTCACTTTGTTTTATTATTTTTATTTTGTTCAAATTTCATTTACTTAAAATTTTTGATGTCTTTAGATTGTGATACAAAAAGGAACAGAGTTAAGAGTTAGAATTTTAGCCTGTCGTTATGATGAACAAGAAACTGTTTATTTTTCTTTTCTTATTTAAAATAATTTTGAAGATTCTATTTGATTTTTTGATTTTTAACATTCAAATAATAATTATTAGATGGCCATTGGCACAATTAAGGATGATTTTTTGGGAACTAGTTAAACAAATAATTGCTATTTAAGAAAAAATTCTCAATTTGAGAGAACATTGTATTGAATTTAAATCAAATAATTGTAGGAAGGAAAAAAAAAAAAAAAAAAAACTTTTCTACTTAAAACAATTTCAAAACTTCAAATTTGCTCAAAAAGAAAATATTTGAGAAGAACTATATTTCCACTCACTAAAAATTAAATTAGTTTTGATTGAAATAATGATCAGCTTCATAAATTCATGTTCAACAGCACTTGGAGATTGAATTTACAATTGTTAACAAAAAAAAAAAAAAAAAATTGGTGTTTCAACTTCTTTAATTTCAATCAGAGAAGAATAACCATTAGAACTTTAACTTTCAACTATTAACCCTCAATCATTTGATTGTTTAATTGTCATAAATTAGATTGAATTACTTAGGTTGAGAAGTCAAATTTTGATAGATAGTCAGGTTTAAAAATTTAGAAAGAAACATTGTTGCGCAAGTATTTTCACTATTGCACAACGCACTCCAATAAGTGAGCTTCTCCCTTTATTTATTTCAATTCCTCTAAGTTTAACTTACTTCTTCAATTAAATTTGATTCACTAATATTGCTTGTATAAATACATAGATAGATTTCTCTTTTATATTTCTGTTACATTTGGAGCTTAGAAAAGTTATTACATTTTTGAAGACAATCCTATGGTTGCAATTGTCTTACCTAGACTAACAAATACTCTCAGAGAGAGTCAAGCTTTAAATAATTCTTCAACAGAGTCAAATTTGATTGACTTTGAAAGTATATATTTATCAACACAAAAGATATTGGTGGCTAAGAGGGAGAAAGCAAGAGAAGATGTTGAATTTGATTCAGGAGATGAAAAGGTCCTTTGGGAAAAGTTAGTAAGTTTAGAGAAGGAGAGAGATCAAAAGAAGAAACAATTGTTTAGAGCATATTTAAAGAATGTGAAAGAGATTGTTGGAGAACAATCAGATTCTGTTCAAATTGCAAGTTCCGCTACTTTTGTTTTTCAAAATATAATTTCAGGTAATAAAAAATCGATATTATCTTTTTCATTTTGATTTCCTTATATTTCTTTTAAAAAAATATATAATAATAAATTGATTATATAGATCCTCAAGGAGCAAAAAAGAAATTAGAGGAAGCATTTGGATTAATATCACAAGCAAATTATGATAAAATTCAAAGTCAAATTCAAGAATTAGAAACTATCATTGATTTTCATTCAACAAACCAACAACTTTCACAAACTAATGAAAATCAAGAATTTGGAATCGACTTAGATATAAAACCTCCTTCATTAAATATTAAAGAAGAAGAAATTGATGTAAAACCGGAGAGCAAAATATTTCAACCAGAGCCAACTCAATCAAAATCCAATGAAATTTTAGAAACTGGAAATGAAAAGGTTCTTAGTCTTGATGATGATAATGAAATGGATAGGACTTGGTTAAAACGTAGATGTGAAGCATTTTTATCAAAAAAAAGAAATAGTTCAACTCTTTCAGTTCAAGATTTAGCAGTTTCTGTTTATGAAATTCTTGTTTCCCCAAGAAAGGATTCAGAAATTGAATCAGAGTTATTTGATCTCCTCGGATTTGAAAGTTTTGAATTAATTCAAGAATTATTGAAAAAAAGGAACTCATTCTTGGATATGATTTCTCAAATTTCAAGTGTTATCATTGCTACACCTCCACCTAAAAAAGAAAAAGCTGTACTTTATTTTGAAGAAAAAAAAAAGAAAAAGAAAAAATTATTAATTTTTTTGAATCTTATTAGGAACCATCTCCTCAATTTTATGGATCAAGAGTTACCGTAATGAGTGAATCTGAGAAGAAACTTCAAAAGGTACCTAGAACTAACTACTATTCTTCCATAATTTTAATCTTTCAAATCAATAATACATTTTTTAATAAATTTCAAAAATAAAATCAATAAAGCAATTTAAGAAAGAAGAAAAAAAGATGAAGAAACAAAATCCAGCAGAATTAAAACAAGATGAACTTTTATTAGTATTAGGATTTGATAACTCAGAAACTTTAAGACAAAGACGTCTCGAAGCACTTGAAGATGCATCAAAAAAACCACTTTTCTCAACTACAGGTCTCATACCTGCTCCAATAAAATATCCAAATATTTATATCTCAACTTCAACAACTCCTTTTTCTATGTATGGATCAGTATTCACATTACCAGTTGGAACAATTAGGTAATGATATTCTCATTTAATTTTTTTTTAAAAAAAGGAATTTCATTCAAGAAAACAAAAAATCTAACAACATCAAAAAAAAAAAAAAGAAACAATGTAAAAGAATATGAAGAAGTATTTTTACCAGAAACTAAAAAGGCAGGAAAAATTCCAAATGAAAAAAGAGTTGAACTCACAGATTTTGATAATTTTGCTCAAGAAAGTTCGTCTTTTTTTTTTTTTTTTTTTTTTTTTTTTTTTTTATTCTTATTTTTTTTCAAATGTTCGTTTCCTTTTTTTTTTTTTTTTTTTTAATCTATTTTATAGCATTCAAAGGATATAAATCTTTAAATCAACTTCAATCAATTGTATTTGATGTTGCTTATAAATCAAATGAAAATATGCTTGTATGTGCACCAACTGGTGCGGGAAAAACAGACGTTGCAATTATGACAGTCCTTCATGAACTTAAAGTTTGATATTTTTATTTCCAAAAAAAAAGAAAGAAAAACTAAAATACTAAAAACAATAAAAAAATTAAAATTAAAAATCAAAGAAACATATCCATGGAGATAGAGTAGCCAAAGAAGATTTTAAAATTATTTATGTAGCACCAATGAAAGCTTTAGCAGCTGAAGTTGTTCAAAAGTTCTCTTCTCGTCTAAAATATTTAGGAGTAGTCGTTAGTGAGTTAACAGGAGATATGCAAATGACTAAAGTATTTCTCTTTCTCTTTCTTTTCTTTTCTTTTCTTTTTTTTTTTTTTCTTCATTTTCCTTCAAATAAAATTTAAAAGGCTGAAATTGCTCGGACACATATCATTGTAACAACTCCAGAAAAATGGGATGTTGTAACAAGAAAAAGTTCAGGAGATGTTGCACTTTCTCAACTGGTTCATTTTTTTTTTTTTTTTTTTTAATTGCCATTTAAAAATAATAATTAATAATTTGACTCAATTGTATCGTAGGTCAAATTATTAATTATTGATGAAGTCCATCTTCTTGCAGAAGAAAGAGGAGCTGTTATTGAAAGTTTAATTGCTAGAACATTACGTCAAGTTGAATCCACTCAATCAATGATTCGTATTGTTGGATTATCCGCTACTCTTCCAAATTACATTGATATTGCCTTATTTTTGAGGGTTAACCCATATACTGGACTCTTCTTTTTTGATTCACAATTTAGACCAGTTCCACTTTCAATGGGCTTTATTGGTGTTAAGCAAACAAACCCTGTTAGACAACAAATGGACATGAATAATGTGTGCTATGACAAACTTATTGAAAGGTTATTTTTTATTTCAAAATAAAAAACAAAACAAAAACACAACACAACAAAATAAAATCTAAATAAATTCACCAATTACACTTAGAATCAAACAAGGCTATCAAGTAATGATTTTTGTTCATTCAAGAAAAGACACTGTCAAAACTGCCCAAATGATGAGAGATATTGCCAAAGACAGAAATCAATTATCACTTTTTGATATTAAAGATGATCCTCAATTTGGTCTTATGAAAAAGGAAGTTGACAAATCAAGAAACAAAGAGCTCAAAGTAAAATGATTTCCTTTATTTATTTATTCTTTTTTTTGAATAAAAAACTTTTTGAATAATAACTCAGGAGTTATTTCCATCCTCACTTTCAATTCATCATGCTGGAATGTTAAGAGCAGATAGAAATTTAGTCGAAAAGGTTCTTTTTCATTTTTTTTTTTTTCATTTTCTCTTTTCTTTTTTCTTTCTTTTTTGTGGAATATTAAAATAAGAAATAGATTTTTTCTCAAGGAATTATCAAAGTATTAGTTTGTACCGCAACTTTAGCTTGGGGAGTTAACTTACCTGCTCATACTGTCATAATTAAAGGAACACAAATTTATAATGCAGAGAAAGGTTCTTTTGTGGATCTCGGAATCCTTGATGTAATGCAAATTTTCGGAAGAGCTGGTAGACCACAGTATGATACTTCTGGAGAAGGAATTATTATTACATCTCATGATAAAGTTTGCTTTTTTTCTTTTTCATTGTTTTTTCTTTAAAATAAATCAATAAAATAGCTTTCACATTATATTTCTCAAATGACTCATCAACTTCCAATTGAATCTCAATTTGTTGCTCATTTAACTGATAATCTTAATGCTGAAATTACTTTAGGAACAGTGACAAATGTTCAAGAGGTTCAATTTTCGAAATCTTAAATTATAAATACAAATAAAATAACATAAAATAAAAATAAAATAAAAATAAAAATAAAAATAAAAATAAAAATAAAAATTACAATATAAAGGCTGTTGAATGGTTGAACTACTCATACTTGTTTGTTCGAATGAGAAAGAATCCTTTACATTATGGTATTGGAATACCTGAACTTGAAAATGATCCTACCCTCATTCAAGAAGGTTTATTTTTATTTTTTGTTTTTTTGAAAATAAATTAATAATTAAATTAATAATTTAGAGAGGAGTTGATAAAAATTAATGCAAGGAAATTGGATGAAGCAAAAATGATTCGTTATGATGAAAAAACTGGATATCTATCTGCCACAGAGCTCGGAAGAACAGCAAGCCATTTTTACATTCGTTATGAAACTATTGAAATTTTCAATGAAAAGTTTTTCCAAACAATGACAGAAGCTGATTTATTAGGATTAATCTCTAGCTCTACTGAATTTGAAAATATTAAAATTAGAGATGAAGAACTTGCTGAACTTGATGTTTTATTGGAAGAATCTTGTGTTTGTCAAGTCAAAGTAATTTTTTTTTTTTCCCTTTTTTTCTTCTTCTCGAATTGGACTCTGAAAATAAATAAATAAAAGGGAGGAACTGAAAATGTACATGGAAAAGTGAATATATTATTACAAAACTATATTTCAAAAGGAAGAATTGAAGACTTTTCTCTTGTTTCAGATTCTGCTTATGTTGCTCAAAATTCGGCTAGAATTGCTCGTGCATTATTTGAGATTGCATTAAAGAGAGGTTGGGTTTCTGTTGCTACTAAATTATTATCACTTTCAAAATCTATTGATCTTCGTATGTGGTAAGTTATCAATTCTTTTTCTTTTTTCTCGTTCTTTTTTCTTTTTTTTTTTTGGAAAATAAAGAACAAATGAATGTAGGCCTTTTGAACATCCATTGTACCAATTTTCATTCCTTCCTAGAGAGCTTGTATTAAAATTAGAAAGCAAAAATGCTTCACTTGATAGACTTTTGGATATGGAACCTGCTGAAATTGGTTTTCTTTTCTTTTCTTTTTTTCTTCTTTTTATTCAAATTTTAATGATTCCAATTCACAGGTCAATTGGTAAATAATACACGATATGGTAATGTAATTGGTAATTATGTTTCAAAATTCCCTTATCTTGAAATTGATGTAAATATTCAGCCAATTACAAGGTTTTTTTTTTGTCAATTCAAAAAAAAAGAAAAAGAAAGAAAAGAACAATTTAAATTTATTAATGTTATTTCAAATAGAACTGTTTTAAGAGTCCAATTAACACTTATTCCAGACTTTGAATGGGACGATCGATATCATGGCAAGGTTAGATTCATTTTTTTTTTCCTCCTCACAAAATTTATTTATTTTTTTTTTTAATTAAAAAAAATAAATAAATAGATGGAATCTTGGTGGATTTGGATTGAAGATCCAGAAAATGAACATATTTATCATTCAGAATACTTTTTACTTCAAAAGAAACAACATAAAGAAGTTCATAAACTTGTTTTTACAATCCCAATTTTTGAGCCCCTTCCACCCCAATATTTTGTTCGAGCAATTTCAGATCATTGGTTAGGAGCAGAATCTGTTGCAGCAATCTCCTTTCAACATTTAATTTTACCTGAACAACATCCACCTCACACAGAATTATTAGATCTTCACCCACTTTCCCTTTCAGTCCTTCATAATCAAAAATATGAAGCCTTTTTAGCTGATAAATTTTCACACTTCAATCCAATTCAAACTCAAATTTTCCATACTTTGTATCATACAGACAATAATGTATTATTAGGTGCTCCTACTGGAAGTGGTTCGTTTTTCTTTTCTTTTTTTTTTTCTTTTTTTTTTTTTTTTTTTTTTTTTTTCTTTTTTTTGTTT
>ERZ778024.3957-NODE-3957-length-10088-cov-6.745540_pt1 | contig 10088 bp, 9 predicted proteins | sample MGYA00375754_ERZ778024 | MGnify/ENA primary metagenome ERZ778024 (study PRJEB29350, sample SAMN05389827) | bioreactor metagenome | isolation source: Thiocyanate bioreactor | place: South Africa: University of Cape Town | collected 2014-02-18 ... | reverse complement strand
AAAAAAAAAAAAAAAAAAAAAAAAAAAAAAAAAAAAATATTCAAACCCATTTGAGAGACTTAAAATGATTGCAAGGAATCCAGCTTCAAGAAGAAGGATATCCCATTGAAAAGATAGAAAAGTTTGACCAACTTGAAAAAGTGATAAATAAAGAGCCCATAGAAGTGTAAATACAATCGGATTATGAAAACCAAGAGCACCTGGAAAAGAAAGAAATATTCCAAGTATTGCAATAACATCCAAACAAATATCAATTGAAAAGGAGTTATAATGACATATCCAACAAAATGTTGGCATGTTTTTCAAGAGTTCAAATGTAAATGGTTTCTCTTGTGAGTGTTCTTTTAAGAAATATGATACAGGTAAGATTCCATCTAATCAAAAAGAAAGAATAAGACCAGTTGATGAATTTTCCATATAATATAAAATTTAAAATATCACAAAATCAAAAAAATCAAAAAATCAACCTGATCCATAGAGTCCTGGTAATTGAACAAATAATGAAGCAAATGCAGCAAAGTAAACTAGTGATAGACTTGACAGGAAGACTTTAGAAGTCCCAGCGTACAGCCATTTTTCTTGAGATCCAACAGAATGTTTCAAACTAACACTTGATGACATTAATTACACTATTTAATATTTTATTATTTTTAATTGTTTGAAAATTGATTTCGAAACTGATTTCAAAACAAACTTACAAATTCGATGTGCCAACACTTTTCTTCTTTTGTGGAGAACTTTCTTTTAACAATCCTCACAAACAATCTTGATAATCGATTAGAAATGCAATTGAATTAGTGAAGAATTCCAACAATCAAACTTTACATTATATTTCAAAGCTTTAAATCTCAATAATTCAACTCGAATAAATAATTTTTTGATGCGAATTTGCTTAATGATAAATAATTTTTTTGAAAATTTTTGCTTGAATCTTATTTCTTGATGAATAGAAGATGATATATTGATATGTGCAATTTGTGAATTGATTGAGATTGGATATATGGAAAGGAGAGGAAAGTATCAATTGATGTTGGTTCAAGATGTTGATGTTGTTGAATTGCTTCCGCATAAAAAATAAAAATGGCGGATTGGAAGGCGATTGTGGAGGAACTGTATGATTTCGAGGCACTGAAAGCTGATGGTTCAAAGTGTCTATTGGAACAGATTAAACAGAGAGAGAACTTAGAACAACAAGTTAGTTTTTTGATTCTTTTTCTTGATTTACTTTGCATTTGCATTTTTATTTTATTTTACTTGCAATTTTATTTTCTATTTTACTTTTTTTTGAATTGTTGAAATATGCAAACTTGGTGATTATGATTTTGGAGAATTCTTTAGTGATTAGAATGATGGTTTGGACTTAATTGATAGTTTTTTGAATAATAGAGTGATTATTGAATTGTTAAAAGTTTGCTTTGATGATCAATATCTTGAGATATTGAGTTTGTTGTTAATCTTAATTATTTAACACATGAAAGAAAATGCAAGAATTAAGAATGTATTTATTTATTTTTGTGTTCATTGATGTCTTTTTTTTAAATTCAAAGAAAATCATGAAATGTGAATCACCTTTATTTCATGTTTACTTTCCTCTTAGTTTGAATCAACATTTTTTTTCTTTCAATTTATTAGCTGAAACAAAAAGAAGATGAATTTGCAGTTCAATTAAAAGAAACTTTTATAAAATTGGAGAAGCAAACAAAAAGATTGGAAAAATCAAAAGAAATCCACCCAAAACTTCAATCTCAAGCAAATGAACTCGAACCAAAACTCAAATCTTATTCTGAACCATTAAAGGAACTCCTTAATAGACTTCATTTACTCAATGCCACAAAGCAATATTTTTTGACTCTTGAGAAAGTTCAAAATCTTGTGTATCTTTTTTTATTTCTATTTCGATTACTATTTCAATTTCAAAAAAAAAAAATCAAATACTAATCTAGAGAAAATATTAAGAAAACTGCTTCACTTAACTCCTCAATAGCTTTAAATTATTATGACGAACTCTTACAAATTCAAACAAACTTAGATAATCCAATCACAATTAATCTGAAAAGTTTTTTTTTCTTCTTTTTTTCACAGGAATTTGAAATTTTGACACTTTAAAAAAAAAATCAAGAATACATTTCTCAAAAATCAAAGGATTGTCAAATTTTGTTAGAAGAACAGCTAACCATGTCTTTTTTCTTTCTTTCTTTTTCTAATCAATGTTTTTTTTTTTTTTTTTTTGGAATTCATCCACAACTCCTTTATTAACATTCATTAAATTTTTGATAGGAAATTTAATGAGGCACTTGATGCAATTGATTGGCCTTCAACAAAACCTTGTTCTCAAGAAGGATTAGCAAAATTTAAAACATCTTTTCTAGATTTACTTCGTTTACAATTCCCGTACTGTTTCATTTTTCAATCTTCTCTTATTTTTTCAAAAAAAGAAAACAATCAACTTATCAATAATTAATGATGAATAGAAATCAACTCCTTCAAAAACCTAATTTCACAGTCACATCTCCAATCCTTCCTTTTACTTTATTAATTTTACCTATTGCAAAACGATTTCGATTTCATTTTGAAACAAGGAGAGAAACCAATCGAAGAGATAAAGTTTGTCTTTTTCTTCATTTTTTACTTCTTCTTTTCTTTCTAGACTTGAAATCAATTTGAAAAATTATAATATCAAAAATTAGCCCGAGTGGTTTTTTACCTTCATTACAAATACTTTACGTGATCAAACAATTTTTTTATCAGAAACAATTCAAACTATTTTAAATGAATCAGGCCTTGTTGCTCTCGATGCTAAAGTAGATTTTTCTTTTCTTTCTTTCTTTTCAAATAAAATAAATAAAAAATCTATCAATAATCAATCAGGTTGAATTTACGAAACAACTTTTAAAAAGTCCAGAAAGAAAACTTATTAGAGAAATTCCTTATATTTTAAATAACCCTCATCTCTTATCCCATGTAATCAATGAAACATTACTCTTTGATAAAACATTAAGAGAAATTCACCATTTCCCAATCGATGAACCTGGATGTATGTCAGTTTTTATTAATAATGAAGATGTTTATAATCAATGGTTAAGAGTGGAATTTGACTGTATTATTTTTATTATAATTTTATTTATGAATTTAAATTCTGTTTTTCTAATTAATTAATCAATTTGAAGTTGCACAAGAAAGGCTCTCAGAAATATTAGGATCCTCACAAGCATGGGATTTTCAATATGAAGAACTTGGAGAATTAGTAACTAGGGTAGATGAAATCAAAACTACTTATTCAGCTTTTATATTTGTAACATTACTTGAAACAATTACAGGTTTTTTTAGATAAATTAATAATGCCTTTGTGACATATTATTTTTGATAATAATTATTACCTCTTATATTAGAACGTTATCAATCCCTTCCAGATTCTGCTGTCAAGCTCAAATTTTTACAAGAAATTCAAGGAGGACTACTTCAACTTTATATCAAAAAATTGAATGAAAAATTCAAAGGAATAGATGAAAATTTAGATGCATTAGATTGTATAATGATGTGTAAACTTATAAACTCTGCAATTTATTGTCGAAATATTCTTGTCGAATGGGGAGAGCAACCTGTTTCTTTTTTCTTTTTTTCTTATTTTTTTTAATGATCCATTTTTTAAAAAACAACAAATTGAATCTAGTTTTTCTTACAACTTTGGAATGATCAATTATTACCAGAAAAATGTCAATTTCTTTCTTTCTTTTTTTCTTTCTTTTTTTCTTTCTTTTTTTTTCGTTCTCAAACAACCTCAAATCAAACAGCTTCTAAAGAAACTCAAGTGAAATCGAAGAACTCTTACTTACATGGAACAGTTTTTGACCTTTATATTAACGAATTTATTTTGCTAATTGGAGAGATGATGGACACATTACTAAATTTTCTATTGTCATCATTTAAACGTTCATTAAAATTATATATGAAAATGTAATTTGCATTAATCAAATAACAATAAAAAAAACTAACAATTTTCCAAAAATAAAAATAAAGTACTTGGTCAGCAAAGAGATTTCAAGAAAGAGAATTTGACACAGAGTTTGAAATTAGTCCTGAATTTAGAGAACCTCTCTTTTTGTTAAATGTACTTTCATTTTATTATTTTATTTTATTAACCTTTCATTTATTAAAAAAAATAATCATAACAGAGAATTATTCGTGTTTTAAAAGAAAATCTTGAAATCAATTCATTTCATTCACTTTGGAAATCCTTTGCTTCTCATATTAGCGAATTCTTTTATCAAAAAATTATTCTCAAGAACAAATTTGATTCCTTTGGAGCAAAACAATTTCAAGTTGATTGTTTTGGATTATTCCAACTATTTAAACCTTTTTCAAATAAGCCTGAAAATTTCTTTAAAAAGTTTTTTTTTTTTTCTTTCAATTTCAATTCTTTTTTCTTCCTTTTCACGAAAACTTAAAATTTGTAGAATCAAAGAGAGCTGTATACTATTGACAATGTATAATGAAGAAGATAGTACTTATAATCTCTCCCAAACATCTTCACAATTTCGATTAGGTCATTATACTCTTCAGTATCTCTTTAAATCATTACATGAAGAAAGTTCAGAGGATTCATCACTAATATTGGAGAGTATTGGAGTCTTTTTGTTAACTCCAGAGGAAGCAAAACGAGTCATGTACTCTCATATCGATTGTGGAGAATAAAAAAAAGAAAATTAATAATGACCTGATTAGAATTATATAATTTGTTCACTTTATTATTTTAAAAAACATTTAATTAGCTGAAGTTGTTGAATTCTCAATAGCTAATTGGGGTTTTACAATCACAATTTGAGTTGGAGAGGGAGTTTTCCAGTGCTTGAAAGCAAGGTATCCTGCTAATCCAAGAACTGAAATTGAAACGATTCCAATTCCCCATTTTACAATTGCAGGTGTTTTAGATTTTTTGTTTGGAAGAGTAATCATAGATTTTTGTCTAGATTTGAAAAAAAATTGATTTAGTCAATTGGATAAAACAAAATAAAACAAAGTAAAATAAAATGAATTACGGTTCTAAGGCAAGATCAACAAGAAGAGAATAAATATCTGCTGTAGTTTGAGTATCTTTAACTGAAATTGAAATTGGAGCTATTAATCCTAACTGTTTACAAAAATCGAGGGGTTGAACGTCAAATCTCTATAATTTTTTGTTGTTTGGTTTTGTTTCCTTTATTTTATTTCTTGGTCGACCAAATTTGACTTTACCTGTTCTACACGATCAAGATCACTTTTTGTTGCAATAAAACAACAAGGAATTGAACGAATTCTCTTTTTATACTATTATTGTTATTTGTTTTTTTTTTTAAAACATTGGAATTTTTTTTTTTTTTTGAAAAAAAAGAAATTTTAAAAAAAAAGGAAAAAGACATCTTGAAGAAGTTGAGCCACATAAGAAAAAGATTTGTTGTCTGATGAATCATAAACAAAACAGATGACATCTGCTGAAGCCAATTTTTTTTTATCATCAAGAATTTCTTCGGCTTTTGATTCTCCAAATTCTTGCAACTAATTAATTATACATTCAAATAAAAAAAAGTCAATTAAGAAAAATAAAATAAATATAAAATAAAAACATACAACTAATAATTTTTGAGTTCCATTAACCTCTAATGTATTAACTACATTATAAGTCTCATCTGTTGAAACATATTTCTCTCTATAAGGAATTTCAATATGTCGACGAAGTAAATTTGTCTTTTTTTTTTTTGAATTTCAAATTATTGGGAAGAAAGAAGAAAAGGAAAAAAAAAAATACCTTTCCTGAACCTTTTCTTCCAAATATAAAACAATTTAAAACAGTTCTTGAAACTTTTCCAAGTTCTCTATCTTCTTTTCTACTTCTAGTAATGGTTAAAGCTCTAGTTGTATCTCCTTTATATCCAAGATAAGCAAGGTATTTAAGAGTTTGAGTATAGTCCAAAAGAGTTATCATCCTTTTTATATATATGAAAAGTATTAACTTAAAATAAAGATTGAGAGAATAAGATGGAGGAAAAAAAAAAAAAACTTACCCCCACATTGCAAGAAATCCTTTGAGAGTAAGATGATTGAGTTTATTTGTAACAGTTGTAGCTGGTAAGTTTCTAAAAGGATTTTCAGGAGCAGTTTGAAAAAGATTTTCTAATTCTTGTTCACTTAATGATCTATCTTTATCTTTGTCAAATTTCTCAAATAATTCTGCAAAAAATTGATTTCCAGAGAGACTTAGTTCCACAGATTGAGATGGTAGAACAATGAGTCTTTCAATGTTTTTTTTTTTTTTTTTTTTTTTGGATCGAGGCACATTTTTTTTTTTCTTTTTTTAAAAAAAATTTTTTTAAAAAAACTACTTGGGGCAAAGAAATTCTTCTCTAAGTTCAATATTATTTTGATATCCAAATTTTCTTAAAACTTGCCAAGTTGTCTCTAATCTTCCTCTTTGAATGAATAGTTTTTGTAAAAATAAAAATCCTAAAAAAAAATAATTTTTTTCTTTTTAATATTTGCAATTTTTTGTTTTTGTTTTCAGAAAATAAAAATGAAAACCTTTAACTGTAACACCATTATTTTTGACCCCTTCTGGTTCATGATCAAGGATTACAACTTTTAATTCCTCTAATTCATTCTTTGTTAATGGTGCTCCAAATGTCTCTTGTTGAAAAGTATTTAATTCTAAATCATTTAAAAGTCCATCTTGATCGTTATCACATAATACAAATATTCTTTTTAATGCATCTCTACATTTTGGTTTTAACTCCTGTTGAAATTTTTTGAATTTAATTAATAAAATTTTGAAAATAAAATAAAAATAAAATAAAAACATGAGATTTAGCATCATATAATGGGGCAGTTGGATGTAAAACTGTCTTTTGTGCAAAATAAAATACTTCAGAGATATTTGTTAAATTTTTAGCAGAACATTCGAGACAAGTTTCTACTTCCTTTTTTTTTTGTTTTTGTTTTATAAATTTCAAAATTGACAAAAAAAAAAAAAAAAAAAAAAAAAAAAAATAAGGATCATTTCTTGATTTAACAAATATACCTTCCATTCGTTCATTATTGGAAGAACGACATCTTCCAATGATTGATTTTCACCAAGTCTAGTATCTGATTTATTACCAACGAGAATAACTGGAACATTGACACCAAGACCTCGAATAAAAGGTAACCAATAGCTAGTTATTCTATCAAAAGTTTCTGTTTTATTAACTGCATAAACACAACAGATCACATTTGCTGTCTGGATTTCATTTTCTAGAATATCACGATGTTCAGGTCGTGCTATTGAAATTTCATTTTTAATCAATTTTTGATATTTCTTTTTTGAAAATAAATAAATTTGAAGTATTGAAGTACATGATGTATCAATAATAGTTGTAACCACATCAGCAACAATAGTTGGAGGAATGACGACTTCAGGCATAACTTCCTCAACCTATTTCATTTTTTTTTTTTTTAAATTCATAAGTTTTGTAAGATTCAAAAATTCAAAAATCTTTAAAAAATGAAATCAACAACAATACCTCTTCAACAAATTGCTCCTTCATTAAAGTAGAAATGAGTGATGTTTTGCCAACTCCAGCTATATTATTTTTTTTATTATTTATTAATGTAAATTTGTCAATTTGTTTGAAATCTAACAAATCAAATAATTCTAAAATCTGGAAAAAAAAAACTAGAATTACAATTTTTAAAAAAAAACAAAAAACAGAAATTGCAAAATATTATGATATTCAACCATAATTCCAATCATAATTCCAATCAATCAATAAACACTCTTGATTCCAAAGCCATTTCAATCATCGCATATTAAAGCAATATTCACACAAAAAGCGTTTTTTTTTTTTTTTTTTGCAAAAATTACAAAAAAAAAAATTACAAAAAAAATAAAAAGAAATAAAACAAAAAAGAAAGAAGATGATTAATGCAAAAATGATTGATTTTAAAAAATCAAGAAGAAAGATTTTTTTAAAAAAATAAAAAAAAGAGTATACCATCTCCAACTAAGAGTATTCTAATGTTCTTTGTCTGACTTCCCTTCTTCTTGTCCATTTGATTTTTTTTTTTTTTTTTTTTTGGGTTTGGCGTCGCCATTTTTTTTTTTTTAAAAATTTAACGGTCAAGACATTTTTCTAATTGAATGATTCAACGTCTCCTCTTCTCAAACAAACCAAATGAGCTGGGAATGAGTCTTCAATTGACTTTTGTTTCATGTTTCACTGAGTAGGACTTCTTCTTGTTTTCAACAGTTTATTCTTTTTTGGATTTACTTTCCTTTTCTTTGGGACTTGAAGTCATCACTTTAGAGTTAGAAAAACATCATTGAATTACGATGAAGAAGAAGCAATGACTGGACTTTGGTCTTTTTAAAGTTTTTTTTATGGTGTTAAAAACAAAAAGAAAGGACAAATGGAAGAAGAACTTTATCAAGCCTGTGAAGATGGAAAAGTTGAAGAAGTTCAAAAATTACTTCAAAATGAACAGATTAACATTAATTGGCAAAATCAGAATGATTATTTAAGGACACCTTTTTATATTGCTTGTTTTCAAGGACGTACTGAAATTGTAAAATTATTATTAAGCGATAATAGAGTTGATATCAATAAAGAAGATATTTATGGTTGGACACCTTTTTATAAGGCTTGTTATAATAGACATATTGAAATTGTGAAAATATTATTAAATGATGATAGAGTTGATATCAATAAAGCAAATAAGGATAGATTATCACCGTTTTCGATTGCTTGTTATCATGGAGAAATAGAAGTACTGAAATATATGTTAGGGAGTGGAAGAGAAATAGATGTCAATAAAAAACAAAATGGAAATGCAGATATTGTTAGATTAATTGAATCATTTCAAAAGAATCCAAATGAAACAAGAGAAAAATTGAGAAAAGAACTTGCAATCTGTAAATTTCTATTTTCTTTTTAAATTTTCTTATTTTCTTATTTTTATTAATGGTTATTAGATGACATGCAAATTCAACTTTGGAATGATTGTAAAGATGGAAAAGTTGAAGAAGTTCGAAAACTACTTCAAAATGAACAAGTTAGCATTAATTGGCAACATTATAACTATTCAACAACACCTTTTTATGTTGCTTGTCAATATGGACATATTGATATTGTCAAATTATTATTAAATGATAATCAAGTTAATATCAATTCGGGAAATAATAATGGTTGGACACCATTTCATATTGCATGTAAAAATGGACATATTGATATCATCAAATTATTGTTAGGTGATAAACATATTTCAATAAGAAAGGAAAATGAAGATGGAAAAACAGCAATTGATATAGCAAAAGAAGATAACCATTCAGAAATAGTGAAACTAATTAAAGAAGTGGATACAAGTATTGATTTCAAAACAATTTAAATACTATTTGACAAAATACAAAATAAAAATGGAATAGAACAAAGATATTCAGAATACTTGGAAACATTTCAAAGTTCTCCTTTCTTTTGTATTGAAAATGAAACAATCAATGAACAAAATTTTCTTATTTTGAATGAACATTTGAAAAAGAATCAAAACATCAAAGAATTAAAGTATTTTTTCTTTTCTTTTTTTTGAGTAAGATAGAATCATTTATTTATTTTTTTATTTTCAAATTTAGGTTCCAAAACTGCGGATTGACACCTTCAATTCTTCTTGAAGTATTGAATATTTTACTTTCAAAATGTGAAAATGGAGAATTGAGTCAAATACAAAATATTAAGTATTTTTTTTTTTTGAAAAAACTTTACAATTAGAATCTAATAAAAGTTAATCCAATATTTAGAATTGACAAAAGATTCAATTGAAATCAACAGAAGGATTAGAAATAATTCCAATTGAAATTTTAAAAGATGGAACAGAATCAATTATTCAATACATGTTAGATCTTTACAAATCATCAAATTCAAAGCCAGATGCAAATACAAACTCAAATCCAAACCCAAATCAAGATTCAAATACAAATTCAAAACCTATTTCAACATCAGATCCACTTTATCGAACAAAATTAATGGTTGTTGGATATGAAAATGTTGGTAAAACTACAATTTTGGATTGTTTATTTCCAATTATAGATT
>ERZ778024.3952-NODE-3952-length-10105-cov-6.595920_pt1 | contig 10105 bp, 8 predicted proteins | sample MGYA00375754_ERZ778024 | MGnify/ENA primary metagenome ERZ778024 (study PRJEB29350, sample SAMN05389827) | bioreactor metagenome | isolation source: Thiocyanate bioreactor | place: South Africa: University of Cape Town | collected 2014-02-18 ... | reverse complement strand
AAAAAAAAAAAAAAAAAAAAAAAAAAAAAAAAAAAAAAAAAGAATCGCCTCCCCAATCAGAACGGTTTGCGTGTCACCTCTCCTTCTTGCCTTCTTCTCTTCTTCAATTCTTGCAATTTGCAAATTTTATTTGCGTCTCTGTGATGAGGAAAAACTCTAGTAGGATTTGAAAAAGTGTCGTAGATTTCTCTGATAGTTGCGCGAGAGGGAATGTGCTTGACTGTTTCTTTCTTGTGAGGAAAAACTAGAGAGTTAGAGAAAGAAGCTTTCACAATTTTTTTTTTGAGACTATTTCAAGGTTTCTGGTCTGATGGATTGGAGGTCAATGGACTATTAGTATACATATATACTCCAATATAGAATTATTAGATTACAATTGTTAGAATTGGTCTTTTTCTTGCCCCTATTTCTTAGTTTCTCGATGAGGGATTTGAAGTCCGGTAATTTTCATTGTATACATTTTTGTTATTGTGCCGATATTAGATTCCCATGATTTTCATAATATAGGCTTTAGTGATTGTGCCCACATTGTGTTCCCAGTATTTTCCTTCTAATTGGAATCTTTAAATGAGTTGTTTTCCTTTGGATTTTCAATTAAAGATACTTTTCTTTGTGCTCAAGATTTAGTCCAATTAATCTTTGATTTTGTTTGACTTGTTCGCAATATATTTGGTTCCTTTGGGGAGTATTCCTCATTTGAAACTTTGAAGTAATTGATCTAAATTAGATATTATCTTTAGTTCTTAAAAAAAAAAGTTGCATGCAAATCAATTACTTCAAATTCCAATCTTAAAAGGTATTGATAAAGTTGTATCCTGATCCAAATGAGCATGTTTTTTTTTAAAAAAAAAGTAAGATCTCTTTTTGATGTGATTTTTTTTTTTAACAAACTTATTAAATCAATTTTTTATTATTATCAACACAGATAGTTTATTTAGATATTGACATTATTTTCTGAGGGAGTCCTTCAATTTGTTTAATAGTTCTTTTTCTTCTGGATTAAATTAATTGCTTTGCAGTGTGGAAAGACTTTAGAAGATCAGTGAAAATTGGCTTCGATAGCAACAAAATGGAAGCTAAGGCTTTGCTTGTGTTCTTTAAAGTGCAATTTTTTGCATTTCATTGAGGTGAAGAAAATAATTCAAATCTTTCTTATTCTTTCAATTAAAATAAAATCATTTTTTATTTTTATTTTTATTTTCTTTCTTGTGATGAATAATAATAACAAGTTTTGTTTCGTGGATTTTTCCTTTGATTTTATCAAGAAGAATGAAAAGAAAGATAACAAGGAGACGGAAAAATTGATATCTGAAGCGAAAAAAAAATTGATGAGATATGTTAAAAACTTGAAACAATGATGCTTCTGTTGATGAGGATTCTTCTACAGAGGATTTGTCATCAATAAAGTAAATAAAATAAAAATAAAATAAAATAAAAATAAATAAATAAATAAAACATACCAAAGAATCCAGTTTTTGATCGTAACTCATGAAAGAAAAACCACAAAGCTGCAACAATCGAGAAGTTTGAATTCAAATCCAGGTGGGTTATTATTGATCTAAAACAATTTGTTTATAATGTTGATGAGAATACAAATCCATGGCTCAAACAATATCCAATTGTATTGATTTTCATTATGTTTCAGACTTCAAAACTTCAAAAACTCGCATAAAGATTTTTCATCAAGAAGGTCAACTAAGTCCATCAAGACTAATAAAATTGAAAATGAGAAATTCTTGACACCTCACAAAGGAGTTCAAATCCTATACGAACAGACTAATTAAATATCTTTGATATTATAAAACTATCTTTCTTCAACTCAAACAGCTCTCAAGACTTGATCATTTTTGATCCTTTTGTAAAGATTTTGCCAAAAAGGCTTTTGATGAAGAGATTTCGTTCCATCTAATAGTCTAGAAATAAATAAAAAAGTGTTAAAAAGTACAAGTAATAATAAATAATTATAATTATAATAATAAAAAAGAACGATAATAAAACACTGGATGACTCCTTTTCAATGAGGTTTTGTAAATTGCTTCACTCGAATCAATTTGGATGTAACCAGTGTTTCAAAAAATTTTTCAATGTCCTTAATGCAACAGGTATCAGAGGCTTTTATATCTATTGTTTGAATATTTTGAAGACAAAATAAAAAAAAAAAATAATAAAAGTGAATGATACCTTGCTTATAAGTTTGAAGGCGAATAACTGATTGTCATTTATGAGGACACAAAAAAACACCTTCAAACAGTCAGAAATGAATTTTATCGAAAGAAAGTTATTATCATAATATCAGATACAAGATGCGATAGTCCAGGTTTCTGTGCCACGAAAGCACCTGCACCGAAAGCTTATCCTATCAAGGAGGATATTGGCGTAAATGCCGTCAATGAAACCTAAATTTGTCTAAATTCAAATGAATCAACCGAAATCAAAGAAAAAAAAGAAAAGAAAAAAAATATGAAACTTTTTATATACAATTATAATTCTAACTCTAATTTTTGGAATACTACATCATAATGAACTGAAAGAGATCTCGTATTATTTGTCATTCTTCTTTCAACTTCATCAGTAAGTAGTTTTTCGTCTATGTAAGAAAATAGATGGGCTCCGAATAGACTCGTCTCTTCGTTTCCACAAAGGCCTGTTTTGTGATCAAATTCAATAAATCTTGGAGTATATTTCAATTGTTCTTCATCAAAATTACGTGGAGGATTGAAATAAACTGATATAGGAATACATTCCATTTTAGCGACAGATATAGGGAATCCACTTTGAGATGCAAGAATATGGTTTGATTGAGCTAATAACCACCAATCTAAATAGGTTCTTGTTTGAGATTTATCTGTTTCTCTTATATGTGTAATTTCTCCAAATTCTTTTGATGTAAAAGTGGGAATATGAAGATCTAAGAACTTCAAAAAAAGAGTATTAATAGCTGTTGGATTATCCCCTGTAATAAAAACTATTGGGATGAGTCTCTTGTTTCCTTTTCTTTTTATATAGGCATTCTCATTATCATAGTTTGTCCTGTTACTTTCGCCTTTCATTTTCAATTCTATTTTCTTCCTTTCCCTTTCATTTTGAATTTCTCTTTCAATTAATATCTTTTTCCATTCTTCCAAAAATTTATCTACAAAATAATGTACATCCTTTTCTTGCACAAATCTAGTTATCTTTCGTAATATGCTGCCAAAAAAAGTATCTCCACTTCTAAATTGAACACTAAAAGTAAAAAATTCAAAATCCAAATCTGTATCATTCACTGCACTTTCCCTCTCTAGTTTATGTCTAATCTCTTTTTTATATTCTAAATTAAAACTTTCATATAATGCATGTTCATTTCTTAAATACTCAACTACCATTGGGTTTGAAATCGTATAATATTCTTGTTTGATTAAATCTAAACCTTCTTTAACTGTTTTTGAAGGTTTAAAAAGATTCTTTAATGCAAACTGCCATGAATGACCACTTTGAGAGATGTGTTTTAAATACTTTAAATTTGGAAAGTAATGTCCTAATAAAGTTGCTTTTTCGCACTCTTCAAATATAACTTTTAAGCAATCAATGCATCGAACTGAAAGATCCAAAATTTTTGCTTGTTTCACTAAAGAAATATTGCGAGATATACTTCTGATAGAACGACTACTATTCATGGAATACATTGACTCTTCCAGAGATACATTTGGTGTTCTCCAATCCATTTCTTTAAGAATTTGTGGGTCTGTGATAATTTCTATTTCCATTTGATCGTCATTTTCTTCAAATGGTTGATAACCTTGAAAGTTTGGTTCTATAAATTCCTCTGAAAATGCATCTGAAAGCACAAACTTTTTTTGGAATAAATAAGAAAGGTAATAACCTATCACAATAGGGCGAAGTTTATCACCTAATCCACTCACTGGAGTTATTCTTAAAACACCTGTATCTCTTTTAGTTTGTATAAATTCATTAAACGTTTGTGCTTCTTTTTGATCGTTTGCTTCCTTTTGATCATCTTTTGCTTCACTTGCCTTATCTTGTGAACCATAAGACAGGTAGAAATACAAACAACTGGAGAGACAGAAACATAAAAGAAAGATGCACCAAATTGATTTCATCTCTTCACCTTCTAATCCAACATGTTTAAAGAAAGAAAAGAAAAAAAAGAAAAGAAATGAGGAATTTAGCGTTTTTTAAAAAAAGTTAAAAACTGAAGAATAAGGAAAATATTTCCCAAATCAGAATTTAGTGGTTTGGATTTGGGTGATCAAAGAAGAAGAATAAGGAAAAATCTAAAACAAAAAAAAATTAAAATTTACCATTTATCGATAAATAACATTTTTTTAGAGGGAGATTCTTTTGATTCATGACATGTCTTTTTTTTTTTTTGGAACTGTTTCCTTCAATTTTTGAAAAAAAAAAAAAAAAAAAAATTATTTCTGAGTTTTTCTTTTAGAGAAGTCATCCTTTTGAAGTTTAGAAAATCAATTTATCAATTGTTTTCTTTGTTTTTCTTCATTGAAGATCATTGAAAAATAAAGGGGAAAGGCAGAAAAAAAAATTTTTTTTTTTTTTACTTTTTCGCCATGTTTTTTGACAGAAAAAAAAATGGCAAAAAATATTTTTTTTTCATTTTCATCAAGAAACAAATTGATGGATGTGACAGGAAATGGATATAATTTATCGACATTTAATGCAGAATCTGAAGTTATCCATTTGTTAGAGATCCAATTAGATATCCAGATACAAATTATCCAATGAATGAAGCACTTGTGTTATTTGGGCAAGATATTATCTCAACATCATCAAAAACTTTCACTTTTGAAGAAAATTTCGCAATTAATTACTGTTGTCTTCTCAATTTCAAAGTTTTATTTGACAACAAACTTGGTTCTTTTTACTTCAAATGATCTTTCTGATTTAAGTTCAATGAGTCTTAACATTTTGTATGATTTTTTTTTTTTTGTTCACAATGTTGGACAGGTGATAAATGTGAAATAAGAATTAAAGGATGTCTTCGACCTTGCAAAAATGGTGGTACTTATATTGATGGTGTTTGTCGTTGTGCTGCAGGTTATTTTGGTTCTCAATGTGAATCAAGTAATTTTCCCTTCTTTTTTTATTTTTTTTTTTTCAATTGATTCATTCCAACAAATATTAATGTGCTATCGTTCAAACATGTCCTGCAATTACAAGTGCAAGTGGAAATTTCCCTCAAACCAATGCCTATTATAAAGTTACTGGAAGTTGTTCCTCAGGGAATGGAAGTCCAAAAAGACAATGTCTTCATGATGGTACTCGACAAGAGGTCATCAATCCTTGCACTTAGTAAATAATTCACTTCAGAGAATTTTTTTTTTCTTTAATGAAAAAATAAAAACACTTCTAAGTTAATCTGAATCTAAATAACAATTTAAAGATCTGAGTCCTAAATTTTCAGTTTGAAAGAATTGATTTGACTTTAAATTCCTTGGAATAATAAAATCATTACTTGAAAGAAGAAATACTTAATGAAGGATCAATGAACTTCAAGCTAGCTAGTATCATAATTATATTTTGGATATCATCTACACACATCGATAGGTTGTGATTGCTTCCCCAACAAAAAAATGAAGCAAAAACAAAATTTTCAAAAAAAAAAAAAAAAAAAAACTAAAATCCAACCTCTTCTTTGATTGATTTTTAACTCGTTTTTAACAACAATTTATTTATCAAAACACAATTGATTCATTTATTCGCTTTTATTTGATGTATCATTATTTGATTTCAATTTGATTTGAAAGTGATTTTTTGGAGATCTGTGTTTGATTGGAATTGATTCAAACCAAAAAGAAAAGCAAGAAGAAACTGATTAGAGAAACGGTTTCTATTGAGAATAAAGCAAAAATCATCTTCCCAGTTGGAATTAGAATTATATTCATATTTGAATATTGATTGAATCTTGATCGTTTGAAGATTTGGATCTATTATAGCAAAATTTCTTGGATTCCAATGAGCTACAATTAGAATTGGAATTGCAATACAAATTCAATTATTTTATAATTGTTTTCCAATTATTATAATTGTTTTTCATAGCATAAACAATTTTTTTCATTATAAAAGCTCTTTCAAGAACTACACTAACTAACCAACTAACTAACTTCAAAAAATATATTAGAGTCACAAAAGTAAAAAAAAAATAAGAAACCAAGAAAACTCATAAAGGAAAAGCTATAGTTTGAGCAACATTATAGATATTTATTGCATTTTGCTATTTCATGTTTACTGGTTAAAATAAGGATGCATGATGCTTTTCGAGTTGTAAATATCTTAGACAAACTTCCTTTGAAGATTGAGAGTATAACACACCATGGACATAAATTGCTTGTGGGAACTTCAGAAGGAGCTCTGTTGGAGTATGAGATTAGAGATTCTGGGAATGGTGCATTTTCAATACATTTGTTAAATACAAGGAAGAGTTTTTCAAAAAGACCAATTGAACAACTTCAAGCTATTGAAGCTATTGGAATTCTTCTTTGTTTAACAGGTTATTTCTTTTCTTTTTCTTTTTCTTTTTCATTGTTCTTTCAAAATTTTTATTTGGATTTCAATGAAGGATTCTTTTTTCACCAAATAAATAAATAAATAAAATAAAATAAAATAAAATAAAAAGATGGAATTGTTAATGTTTATGATCTTGCAACTCTTACTCTCAAAAGTCAATTCAATAAAAGTAAAGGAGCAAATCTTTTTGCTATTGATGAACCACATGAAAATCTTTTCCCTTATCGTCTATGTATATCTTTAGCCAAAAAGTTATCAGTTTTTGAATGGCATGAAGATGGATTTATTGATATTAGAGTAATTTATTTGATATTTTTTGTTGTTGTTATCATTATTTAACAATTAATCTTTTCTTCTTCTTTTCATTTTCTTTTCTTCTTCTTCTTTTCCCCCTTTTTTTTAAAGGAACTTGAGATTCCAAAAAAAGCTCTTGGAATTGCTTTTTGTAGTGATTCTTTGTGTGTTGAATTTCCTCAAGGCTATGTTCTTATTCACATTGGAACTGGGCAAGTAACTGATTTATTTTCAATTTCAAAAACAAGTCCAATGCCAATAGTTCTTCCAAGTAAAGAATTGCTTTTAGCGAAAGATAGTATCCTTTTATTTTTATTTTATTCCTATTTTTTCTACATTTTTTTAATCCAATCAAAACAAATGTGAATTTTTTTCTTGAAATTTTAAATAGATGTGAGTATTTTCAAAGGATTTGATGGAAAACCAACAAGAAAATTTGGACTTAATTGGTCTGAACCACCTGAAATGCTTGGTTTCTATTTCTATTTTATTTTCTTCGAATTCTTAATTTTTGATTGATCAATCTCATTTTTCAAAAAAAAAAAAAAAAAAAAAATAGTTTATTCATTTCCATATGTTCTTGCTATTTTACCAAAAGGAATTGAAGTTCAAGCAATAGAAACTCAATCTTTAGTTCAAACAATCCCATTAATTAAACCTAAAATGATGACTGGAGGAAATGTTGTTTATGTTGCTTCTCAAAATGCTATTTGGAGATTAGTACCTATTCCATTAAAAGTTCAAATTGATCAACTTGTTGAAAACAAAGAATTTGAAGAAGCTTTACATTTATTACAAGCTATTGAAGATAATCAATACAATGATAGAGTATTTAATTTAATTTATTTCCATTTAATTTCACCAAGAATAATAATAAACAATAAATAATAAATAATAAATATTATAGTTAGAAAAAATTAAAAATGTTAAAAGATTATATGCTTTTAACTTATTTGCAAAGAAACAATTTGTTCAATCAATGACAATATTCCAAGAAATAAATTGTGATCCCGCAGAAGTTATTGGACTCTTCCCTGACCTTCTTCCTCCAGATCTTAAATCTCAATTTAATTATCCAGTTAAAATTCCAACTTTAGGTAACTTTTTTTTAAAAACATAATGAAAAAAAAAGAAAAAAGAAAAAAAAAAAAAAGGAAGAAATTAACTTTTAAAAATTAAATTTCAACAAAAATAGAAAAGAAAGAAGATTACGAAAATGCACTCCATGCTTTAATTCAATTTTTAACTGATAAAAGAAGAATGTTTTTTAAAGCTTCAAAAGCAAATGAAGGAAGTGAAGAATTAGAGGAAGCAAAACAAAATTTCAAAGAGTTGGGTCCAATTATAGATACAAGTTTACTCAAAGCTTATTTACATACAAATAATAATTTGGTTGGATCATTGCTTCGTTTACCAAATTTTTGTCATGTTAAAGAATCAGAAAAAATGCTCAATGAACATAAAGTATTTTTATTTTTCAATGCTCAAGAAAGAATCCTTTCTAAACAACATTTCTTATTTGCTTTCTTTCTTTCAAATAGAAATATGTTGAACTAGTAGATCTTTATTATGGAAAAGGACTCCATGCTCAAGCTCTTCAACATTTAGCAAAGTATTTCTTTTCTTTTCTTTTATTTTAAAATTATCAGAAATCGACGAAGTTTAATTATTGATTCAAAAATAGACACGGACAAAAAGGAAATGTAAGTGATCCATTAAATGGAGTAGGCCCTACAGTTAATTATCTAAGAAAATTACAAAATGAATATCCACAAACTCCAATTCCAACTCAAACCCCAACACCAAATGAAAATTCAACTCAAACTCAAAATCAAAATCAAAACCAAAACCAAAATCAACCTCCAACTCAAAATCTATTACCTCAAGAAATTGTTTCTTTAATTTTGGAATATTCAACTTGGGTTCTTACTTCAGAACCTAACGAAGGATTAAAGGTTCAAAAAAATTTTTTATTTTTATTATTATTATTTTTTTTCAATTTTTGAATTTTTTTTCTTCTTTCCTTTTTCTCCTTTCTTTTAGATATTCGTTGATGAATATGCAGAAGATGACCGTCTTCCACATGATCGAGTTTATACACACCTACAAGAAAAAATGCCAAGATTAACAGTTCCTTATCTAGAATTCATCATTCAATATAGAAATGAAAAAACACCCTTTTTTCATAATACTTTAGTGAAAGGATATTTAGATAATGTGTTAAAAAATACTGAACAAAAAAATGGAGTTGTTGTTGAAGGTTTGTTTTTTTTTTTTTTTTTTTTTTTTTTTTTTTTTTTTAATTTTTTTCCAAATTTTTTTTTTTTTTTTTACTTTTTTTTTTCTCAAGTTCATCCCAACATTTTTCTTTTATTTTTCCTATAGAACTTCGAAACAACGATCGAAAAAAATTGGTTACTTTTTTAGAAAAGTCCATTTACTATAACCCTGAAAAATTATTGACTTCTATTCCCAAAAATGGTCAGTTCCTTTGTTTCACTTTATCAACACTTCTCTTATTTTCTTATTTTCTTATTTTTTTCTTTCTCATTTTTTCCTCTTTATATAGATCTTTATGAAGAAAAAGCAATTTTGTTAAGTAGACTTGGACAACATCGTCAAGCATTAGTCATTTATGCTTATAATCTTGAAAATCCTGAATTTGCAGAAAAGTATATTTTTGAGAGAGAAAAAAAGAAAAACATTTTTTAACTAAAATATCATTTCAATCAATAGCTATTGTAAGAAACATTATGGAACAGAAAAAGATCAATCTCCTAGTGTCTATCTCGATTTATTTGATATTTACTTAAATCCTCCTCCAGAATTTAAAACAAAAATTGATCTTGGATTAAATTTATTAATAAAATATTTCGATAAAATGGACACAGGCAAAGTATTAGGGCTACTTCCTAAAGATATTGATGTGAAGAAAGTTTATCCTTTTTTAGAATCAGTTCTAAGAGAAAATTCAAAAAAATTACATGAAAATCAAATTCAAAAAAATTTATTGAAATCAGAACAACTTCAAGTATAATTCCCTTTATTTTTATTTTTATTTTTATTTTTATTTTATTTTATTTTATTTTATTTTATTTTTCTTTCTCCTTTTCTTCAAAATCTCAAAATTACTTTCCTTTCAAGGTACAAGAACAAAGAATTCATTATCAAAGTCGAAAAGTTGTAATTACTCACGAAAAAATGTGTGCTGTTTGTAACAAAAGAATCGGAAATAGGTTTTTTTTTTTTTTTTTTTTTTTTTTTTTTTTTTTTTTTTTTTTTTTTT
>ERZ778024.3951-NODE-3951-length-10106-cov-6.449408_pt1 | contig 10106 bp, 11 predicted proteins | sample MGYA00375754_ERZ778024 | MGnify/ENA primary metagenome ERZ778024 (study PRJEB29350, sample SAMN05389827) | bioreactor metagenome | isolation source: Thiocyanate bioreactor | place: South Africa: University of Cape Town | collected 2014-02-18 ... | reverse complement strand
TTATGTTTAACTATTAATTTTGTCCTACTTTTTGACAACCCGCCAAAATCCGCCAAAAGATTCAATGAACTGTGTTGAATTGAAGTTTCGGTTTGTTGCAGTCAAAAAAGTTTTTTTGTTATTTTTTGGTGGCGAAAAAAATTTTTTTTCCACCAATTTTATTTTTTCTTGAGCAAAAAAGTTTTTTTGATTTTTTTGGTCGCCAAAAAACCACTTGGCCGCTCTCGAACCTTTCGACTTTTTTTTGATAGAAGTCAGACACCCGTAAGAACTTCTAAACAAGCATAATGAAATTTGAAAATAACTGAAATTTTTAAACAATTGATAATTCTGATCCATCAGATTTTTTTTTTTTTTTTGTGATGTCTGGAGATTTTGTCCGTTTGAAAAATCGCATGTTCAAAAATCCGAAAATAAAAAAAAAAAAAAAATCAAACAAAAAATCGAAACATCCAGAATTCATGATGATCATCAATGAGTCCAGTAATAATAAACAAACATTCATTTAAATCAAGTTGGATCTAGTTAATTTTGTGAAGTGAATAATGAGAGGAAGAAGATGGGAATGAATTTGGATGGAATTGGGTGCATAAATAATTTTTTATGGTTTTTTTTTTGGCCAAACAAACCAACAAACAAACAAACAAACAGGATCGTACTTAGGAGGATGAGATCAATCAATTATAATTGCCCAAGCAAATCTAAATGAATTAGTTAATTCGAATGAGTGAATGAATGAATGAAAAGACTTGAGTGTTAGTTTAGTTTTTGTAATTTGGATAGATTAACAAACAATTTGATGGAGAAATAGATAAATCTTGGAGTTCAAACCAAACAAACAACAAAACAAAGAAAAACCAAACAAACAATGAAAAGTAAGAGAATGAGTTGTTAAGATCATAATATATTGTTCAAGAAGATTGGATTGTTTAATTAAATGATGAAATATAGAGAAAAAATGAAAGAAGAAGAATCTTTATTTTATGAAACAAATATCATTATGCATAATTTGATCAATAAGATCTTGAAATTCTTTCAATAATTGCTATGAAGTTAAGAGAAATAATTCTTATTTTTTGAAACTAAACTTTTCATTATTCTTGTTTTTATTATTTAGGTACAAATTGAAAATGTCAGCCAAAGATTCCAAACCAAGATCATTTAAAGAGAGTAAGAAAGAAGGAGCTCCAAAGAAAGGTTTAAAACTCTCTTTTCGATTCATAATTATTATTAGAATTTTGAAATCATAAATCATAAATAGGAGGAGGAGGAGGTAAAGGTACTTGGGGAAAACCATCTGATGATGCAAAGATGAGTGTTGATAGTCTAAATCCAGATGATCCAAATTATGATGAAGAAGAAGATGGAGTTGTTTTTGACTCTTATACCCCTCTTTTGACACCAGAACAATTCAAAGCTCAAATTGCTCCACTCATAAGAGAATATTTTGAAAATGGAGATTCAAAAGAATTTATCAAAAGTGTTCAAAAGTTTGAGTATGGAAATAAATGGGGTGAATGCATTGTTTCATTGATTAATCATTCATTGGAAAAAAAGGTTTGATTTTCTTTCATTTCCTTCATTCTATGGTTGATCCATTTGATTTATTTAATACCAAAAAAAAAAAAAAAAAAAAAAAAAAAATGCATTATTTATTTTTTATTTGACTAAATTTTGTTTTTTTTTTTTTTTAGGATGATGCTAGAGAACTTGCATCAAAATTAATTCGAGATATTATGGTCGCTTACCCAGATGATAATGTGATTAGTGAAGCATTTACTACAATTCTTAATAATCTTCAAGATTTATCAATTGATATCCCTGATGTCTCAGTTTTAATGAGTAAATTTATTGGAAGAGCAATCAATGATAATGTTTTACCTTCAGATTTTCCAGAAAATAATAATTCAGTAATTTTTTTTTATTTTTCTCACAATAATTCTTTTAACAATTGAATTAATAAAAAAATAATAATTAAGAATCAAAATGAAGCTGCAGTTGATGCTGCTAAAGGTGCATCAGCATGGCTTAAAAGAAAACATATATGGGGTGTGGGTGTACAAAATACAGTTTCTGAATTAGATCGTGAAATTTCAGATATAATTCAAGAATTCTTAAGTTCAGATGATTGTTCAGAAGCTATTTCTTCAATCAAAAATTTAAATGTTCCTCATTATCATCATCAAGTTGTTTTTACTGCTCTTGCTCTTGGTGCTGAAGAAACTCCAAAATCAGTTTTTTTTTTTCATTTTTTATTTTTTATTTTTTATTTTTTAATTATTAATTATTCTAATTTGAATTAAAATAAATAGGATGAAAGAGTATTCAAACTTTTAAAAAACCTTCTGAATGCAAGTATTCTTAGTTCTGAACAATTCAATGCTGGATTAGAACGTGTTTTTCATGATATCAATGACATTTCATTGGATGCTCCTAATGTTTTCGATTTCGTTCAAAAGTTTTGTTCAAAAGCAAAAGACGAAAAGATGATATCAGAAGAGACTTTCAATCAAGTCCCTACCAAAGGAAGAAAGCATAAATTATCTGAAAATGGTCATTAATAGGACCCCCATTATAATGATGAATTCAAAAAGAAAAAATATGAAAAGAAGAAGAAAAAAGAAAGTATGAAAAAGTAAAAGTAATTCAATTCAATTCAATTAGTTTTTTTTTTTTTTTTCAAAAAGAATCTTAACTTATCGTGAAAAGGTTTCAAATTCAAAAAGTGACATTAAAGTGTTCGACAATTACAAAAGACAAGTTCAACTTGACATCAAATCAAGAACCAAGATTGAACCTTTCCACAACCTCTAATCCAAAACAAACAATAACCTGATTCAAGATTCAATTCTTCAATTCATTGAAAAAACTTTGAAATAATTATTACAACATAATTTTTTTTGAATCAAAGCCAAACCTCTTTCAAATAATAAGATTCTCCGACGGGGTTTGGCTTTGACTCACCAACCAACCAACTCAACAATTCTTTTTTGAGAGATAGCGAACGGTTCAATTAATTATTTTTTCTTTTCCTTCCTCCGTTTTCTTCTCCGACTTACCAATTGATTAACTATAAGTAAGTAAGGTACTTTTAAAAGATTTTCCTTCTCTTTCTTCTTCCTCTTTAACTCTTAATTATAATTATTTCATTTCTTAATTACTAATTCTTATTGTATTTTGACTAATAAAAACATTAAAATAATAGAGTGTACACCCATTGAAGAAGAAGAAATAAAGAAATATAAAGAAGTATAAGATAGAAAGAAGGGAAGAAATAAGGTTGAATTGTTAGATATTGAATGAATAAGGTGTTGTTAGTGACGAGAAGGTTAATAACAAAGAAAAGTGTAATTGAAGGAAAGTTTGTTAGAAGCATTTATAATACAGCTGTAGCAGAAATGGAAGATAACTCACAGACTCAACAACAACAACAACAACAACAAAATGAAGCTAAAGAACAACTTGATGTATTATTACAAAAAGAAGTTGTAATTGAACAAGAACAAGAAGTATTACAAGGTAATAATTAATTACCGTTATCTTTTATTATTGATTTTTTGAATTGAACATGAAAATATTCAACATTTGACTTTATGAAATCAAAGGTCAACAATTAAAATCAAATTAAAGTAAATATTGATTGTTAAGGATCACAAATCAGAAATATAATTTGCAAATAATAATAATTGTTATTAAATAATTAGAAATTCAAACAGACCAAGAAATTTCACCAAAGGAGAAATTGAAAGAGATTGTAACCCAGAGAATTCTACCAATTATTAATAATGGAAGATATGAAAACCCTTGGAACACTTATAAACATCCAAGTTTTCTTTCTGTATTTAAATGGAAGTTAACAGAAAAAAATCTATCATCTGTTCCTTCTGTTGATGTTCTAAATGAAAAATTGCCAGTAATGGACCTTAAAAAAGTTCTTTTTTCTCTTTCTTTTTTTAATTCTTATAATGAACAAACAGAAGAAAAAAAAACAATTCCTTCCAGGATTCTTTATTAAATCCACCAGAGAATAAAATTCGAGCAACTTGGATTGGTCACGCAACTGTTTTTGTTCAATTAAACTCGATAAATATTATTACAGATCCAATTTTTTCTCATCGTTGTTCTCCTTCATCTATGATGGGACCAAGTCGATTCAGACCACCTCCTTGTGCTATAAGTGAACTTCCATCAATCGATATTGTTGTAATTAGTCATTCACATTATGATCATTTATCGTACCCAGATGTCTTAGAAATTGAGAAACATTTTCATCCAAAATGGGTTGTACCTTTAGGATTAAAAGCTTGGTTTGCAGATATTGGAATTCATAATGTCGTTGAACTTAATTGGTGGCAAGCTCATGAAACAAAAGTTGAAGGAAATGATAATCAAATTAAAGTAACTTGTGTTCCTGCTCAACATTGGGGTCGAAGGAGTCTCTTTGATCAAAATTGTGCATTATGGGGAGGTTTTGTCTTGGAATCTGGTGGTTTGAAATTTTATTTTGCAGGAGATACTGGTTATTGTGAAGGTTTTAAAGAAATTGGAGAACATTTTGGTTCAATTGATCTTGCTGCTATTCCTGTAAAATTTATTATTATTGATTTTTATTTTTTTTATTTTGAATTAAAATTAAAACTAAATTTTTCATCAGATTGGAGCTTATTCTCCCCGTTGGTTTATGTGTTCCCAGCATGTTGATCCTAAACAAGCAGTCCAAATACATATTGATGTTCGAGCAAAGAAATCTCTTGGAATTCATTGGTTTTCTTTCTTTCTTTCTTTCTTTCTTTTTTTTTTCCTTTTTTTTTTCCTTCTTTTTTTCTTTTTTTCTTATTTTGTTTTTAATAAAAAATGAATCAATAGGGGAACTTTTGTTCTTACAGATGAACATTATTTGGAACCTCCACAACTCTTAAAAGAAGAAGCTAAGAACGCAAATCTTGAGGAGAATGATTTTTTTGTAACTCGCCACGGTGAAGTTTTTGTCTTATAATAATAAAAATAAAAGAAGTGTCAAATTTTTAAATATTCATTTTGAGGATTTATAATTTGGATTTTTCTTTAATGGTTTGGAGTAGAATTTCTCCAAACTCTACAAAATCTAATTGTCTTAAATAAATTTGTGCAGAAAGGCGAACAAAAGGTTTTCCTTGAAGTTCATAAACAACAAAATAGATATTATGTTTTTCTAAAATGGTTTTTCGGATTTCATTAGCTTCTTGAATTGTTGAAACAGGAAGTTCAATGTCAATCTTTTTATTTATTAATCATTTATTACTTTTTTTTTTTTGATTCAGTGATAATTAAATTAAATTAAGTAAATAATAAAAACTAACCATAGAACCACACATATTCTCTGGAACAATGAGTCTTGTATTCCATTTTTTTGCTAAATGATTTCCAGCAAACCAAGCTAAATCATGGTTATAACGCAAAATTTTTTGTTCACCAAATGTCTCACGAAATTTGAGAGCCTCTATAACTGTCAAGAATGGAGTATAATCTCTGGTTCCAGTATATCCAAAATTAGGAACGAAACCATTTTCCATAAATTCACCTGATATAATTGGTGGAAGAACACCATTTTGAAGTGACTTTTTAACATAAAGAACTGCACATCCTTTTGAAGTAAATAGCCATTTATGACAATTGGAAACATAATAATCAGGATCAAGATCCTTTAAATCAACAGGAATTTGTCCTTTTTTTTTAATAAGATTTTTCAATTTGATTTTTTTTTTAAAAAAAAGAAGAAGAAGAAGAAGAAAAGTAAAGAAAATACCGATTGCATGTGCACCATCAATCAAAATTTTAATATCATTTTGTTTGCAAATTTGAATCAATTCTTTGAGAGGTAAAATAAATCCTGGAACACTGTCAATATGAGAAAAACATGCCATTTTGATTGACTTTCCATGTTGTAAAATTGCCTTTAAATTTCATCTTTAATGTTTTTTCTTTTTGATGTTTTTGATAATCATAATAATGGAACAAACCTCCTTCACAGGTCTTATAACATCTTCATTTGATTTCAATGGAAAAATAAGTGGTGCTTGGACAATTTCAACTCCAAACTATAATTTGAAAAGGGGAAAAAAAATTAGTTGAAAGGATAAATATGAGCTAGTAGCTAAAATTTTAAAACCTTCCTTGATAAATACAGTGCAACTTGTTTCACCATTGGATATGCAGTATTGGTGATCAAAAGTTTATCTCCTTTATTCCATGTTTGTGAACACAATATTACATTTACACCAGATGAAGAATTATCAACAAATACAATTTCATTCACATCAGCATTTAAGTATTTACTAATTGCTGATCTATTTTCATCCAAGAGAGAACGATAGTTGCGTTGCCCTTCTTTCTCTGAATTTTGTTTTTTATTTATTTATTAAAAAATCAGTAAAAAAATAAGAACAAAAGACCTGCAATACGATACCATGGATCAGGAGTTGCTTCAGCTTCTTCAAGTAACTTAAATCTCAAATTCATGACAGATCTTGGAGTTGCACCAAAAGATCCATGATTGAGTGATTTAAAACCTAAAAAAAAAAATTTTTTTTTTTAAAAAAAGAACTTGATGTTTAATTGTTCAATCATAAATAAAATAACATTAATTTTGAACCTTTTTCAAAACAGAACTGAGATTCACAACCAACAAAGTTCTCCATCTCTTTTTTCCTCTTGATTGCAATTACACTTCCTATTGATTTATTGATAATTAATTTTTTTTTTTTAAAGTTGACTTTTGTTTCTTTCATATCGATATTTTGGATTCATAAATTAAACAACTTTTAGAATTCACTATTAAGTTGGATCTTTAATTAATATAAAGATTGATTCCTACAGCAAATATGAATCAGGGAAATATATTGATGGCTTACTAATTAATTTGCTCAGGAGGTGTTGATTGTTTTGATTTTTTTTCAAAAATTTTGATTTTGGTGCAGTCCTCCCTTCATTCCATTCAACTCTTAAACATCTTCAACACTCAACATTTATTTAGAATTCAAATCAAGTCTTCAATACTGTTAATACTCTCAATCAACAATCAATCAATCAATCAATCAATCAATCAATTTCATTATAATTCTTGGAGTCACAAAAGTCAAAAAGTTCAGATATGCCCTCATCTCATCCTCTTCAACTTATTGATATTTTAGTGATTGTTTTCTCATTTCTAACAGAACGAGAGATATTAGTTTCATGTAAGAATGTTTGTAGAGCTTGGAGAAATGCTGCAAGAGTTTGTCGTCCTTTAATGTATTGTCTTCGAGGAGTTGATAATGCTCATTTACAAGATGTTAAAGGTTGGCCTTCTTTAGATTTCTTCAATAGTGCAATTACAAAACTCGATGATCTCTCACCTTTCCATTCTTTACATCGACTTACTATTTCTTGGACTGCTGTTTCTTCTCTTGAACCTTTAAGAGATTGTACAACGATTCATTATTTAGATCTAGCTGGAACTAGAGTTCAAACAATTGCTCCTTTAGAAAATTGTATCAATTTAAGGTTTCTATTTGCTGATAATACTAAGATTACTGATCTCTCACCACTTCAAAACTGTTCATTTCTAAAAACTCTTGATATTCATCGAACTCTTGTTACCAATCTCTCACCTTTATCTTCTTGTATACGTTTGGAATTATTGAATGCATCAGAAACCACTGTTTCTGATCTATCTCCACTCTCTTTATGTCAAAATCTTAAAACATTAAGAATTTTTAAAACTCAAGTCACAACAATATCTCCAATACTTTCTTGTAAAAAGTTACAAACTCTCTCTATTCATGGTTCTCCAATTTCTGATCTTGCTTTATTGAAAAAAACTGATATTGAAATTGTTCCCAAACCTCAATCATAACTTTTTTGTATAATATATAATGAATTAATTGCTAATCACATTTTTTTTTTTCATTTTTTTATGATTTTATTCTTATTATTTTAATTTCTATTTAGGATATTGATAAATATGAATTGATTTGTCATCTGAAACTGAAGCAAATTGTGTTCCATTTTCATTAAAAGCTACACCCCAAACCTAAGAACAAAAAAAAAAAAAAGTTTGTTTTTGTTTTCCTCAAATATGAGAAATAAAAAAAAATGAAAATGAAAATGAAAATTAAAATTAAAATGAAAAATTCAAACCTGATCAGTATGTCCATCAAAAGTGTGAAGACATTGTTTATTATTTAAATCCCAAACTTTAACTTTTTTATCACTTGATCTGTTTTTAATAACAGAAAGGAATTATGAATGTATTGAAAGACAATCAAAAAAAAAAGAAAAAAAAAAAAAAGAAAATTACCCAGAAACAAAGTGTTGTTTTGTAGGATGAAATGAAATATCCAAAACCCATGAACTATGTCCAGTAAAACTTGAAATCAGATTTCCATGATGACTAAAATATTTTAATTCTAGAAAGTCAACAAAGGAAGAAAAAAGAAAAGAAAAGAAAAGAAAAACAAACATATCATGAATGCTAATATGTGAATCTGATGCTGTTAGTAAACTTTTAGAATCTGGAGAAAATTCTAAAGCTCTAACCGTCGCAGCATGATCTATTAATTAATCCAATTAAATAGTTTTAAAAATTTTTCATAATATAAATAAATAATTGAATGAAAAAGTTGATTACTCTCTAACTTGTGAACAAGTTTATTTGCTTCAATATCGAAAATATACACTGATCCATTTTCTGATCCACATGCCAAAAATTTTCCATCTGGACTCTTTTTATTTTTATTTTATTTTTATTTTATTTATTTGAAAGAAAAAATGATATAATTCTTCAAGTAAGAGAGAGAAAAAATTCACATATGCCACAGCCATTACAAACTTTCCTCTTGTTTCAAAAGTGGTTACTTTTTCACCATTTTCAATATTCCACATATTAACATTTCCTGAATGTGTTCCTGATATAATATTTTTTCCATCTGGAGAAATTGAAATTGTCCAACATTCAACTGTCACATAAAAGAATTTTATTAAAATGAATGGAATTTTTTTTAAAAAACATCAAAATAAAAAAAAAATTGAACCAGGTCCAGCATTAATAGTTCTAATTTCAGTTCCAGATTCAAGATTCCATAATTTTATTTGACTATCAAGAGAACTTGATGCACCAACTATTAAATTTAAATTCAAAATTAATTCAGAAATATAAAGAATAATAATCATAATAATTATTTTTTATACTTGTTCCTTCAGAATTAATATCCACTGAAATTGCTCCTAATTGATGTGCTTGAACTTTAAATTGTTGTTGAAATGTTGACGCATTCCTTTTAATTTTAATTTTATTTTTGATTGAGCATTTGTTTTTTTTTCCTTTTTCTTTTTTGTTCTTCTTTCTTTAAAATAAATAATTTATCAACCAACAACGAACAGTTGTATCAACTGAACAAGTTAATATTTTATCATTTGATTTTGACCAAGCAACACCCCAGATCCCGTCGTCGTGTGCTAAAAGAATCAAAAAAATTTAAGAACTTTCAAAATAATAAAAAATTATTGATGTTTGAAAGAAAAAAAATTGAATCATACCATTTTCAATGACATGGGCTGTTGTAAACTATGAAAAAGAAAAAGAAAAAGTTTAATATTAATCAATAAAAAGGAAATATAAAATACAAAAGAAAAGAAACAACAGAAAATTCAATTTTTTGATGTCTTTTACAGTTTTGCAATAAGATTTAAAGCAGTAGAAAAAAATAATAAAACATAAAAGAAAGACACATAATGAGATTGATTCTAAAAGTTTAAGATCTTCAATAATTCAAATAACAATCAAAAACAAAGTCTTTCTTATTCAACATTATCAAATACAGTTGCATAACCATTTTCTTCTTTTACATTACATTTTTGAGATCTTTTCAAAATTAAGAAGAAGAAAAAAACTATCAATCAAATATAACAAGCAAATAGAAACAATGTAAATTATAATAATTTGATGTGCTTCTTCTTTGTTTTTTTTGAATTTGAAATAGGTTTTCTTATTGCATAATTGTTTTTTACTTATTGTTTGAAGGGAAAAAGAGTCAAGAAAAAAAAAATTCACCATTTTTTTTTTTTTTTTTTTTTTTTTTTTTTTTTTT
>ERZ778024.3939-NODE-3939-length-10158-cov-6.372761_pt1 | contig 10158 bp, 10 predicted proteins | sample MGYA00375754_ERZ778024 | MGnify/ENA primary metagenome ERZ778024 (study PRJEB29350, sample SAMN05389827) | bioreactor metagenome | isolation source: Thiocyanate bioreactor | place: South Africa: University of Cape Town | collected 2014-02-18 ... | reverse complement strand
CAATTGGAATTGAAGTTTGAAAAAACATTTTATCACTTCAAAAACTTCTTTCTTTCTTGTTTGTTTATTTATTTGTTTGATTCAATTCGAAAGGTGGTCTTTTTTTTTCGAACAAAATAAGGTGGGCAATTCGAGTTGTTCAACTTTTTTCTTTCCAAACGGAATAAATCTCTCATCACAAAACCTTGGGAATCAAAGATAATTGTTTAAAAAACTCTTTTTTCTTTTCAATTTAATTTTTAATTTGAAGGATTATAATAAAAAGGAAATTTTTAATTTCAAATTTTTATGAAAAATAAATTCAAATTCAAATTCAAAGAAAGAAAGAAAAAGTTATACAAAATTTTGGATACACACAACTAATAATCAGAAAAGAAAAGAAAAGAAAAAAACCACTATAAATATTACAAGAAACAAGGGATTCCAAGAAAGAAAGAAGAATCAGAAGCCTTTGTGTGAAAAAAAAAAAGAAATCCAATTAATTGTTAAACAGAATCAATTAAAGTCCTTTTGATATATCCCAAAAGATGAGACCACCACACCAAAATGCTATTGCAATTAATTCTTGAAAACACCAAAACATCACATCAATTAATTGTGCATCATCAGTTAATCCAAATGGTTCAACAAGAATATGATTCATTGTAAGAATACTATTTTCATTCTCATTCCTATTTCCTAACCTATTTAAATTCTCTATGCTTGCATCATCTTCACTATATTGTTCTCCATTCTCTTCAATATCTCCATCATTTTCACTTTCATTTTCTATTTCATCTCTTGAACCAAGAATTTTGTTTAATTTTTCTTGTAATTTCATTTTTGGTTTTGGTTTTGGTTTTAAATCTGGACTAATTGGTTTTGAATCCACTTTTTCTTCAATTGGTGAGTTTCCTTCATTCAGTGTACTTAATGCAAAAAGTCCATCAACTAAAATACTAAGAAAATCTTGAGTTTCTGATTTTGAAGGTTCAGGAGATTTATCAACTTCTTCTCTCTCATCTTTTTCATCTCTTAAATCACTTCCAAGTTTAAATCCTGTTAATGTAGTTAAATTTAATTTTCTCACACTTCCTGGATTGTAATTATATCTTGAGTGCCTAAGTTTACTTAATTCATCAACATTAATTAACATTTCATTTTCTGAATCATCCCAACATTCTTTTGGAAAGCTTGTGCTTTTATTTTATTTTATTTTACTTTATTTTTTTGTTTCATTTTTTTTTTTAAAAAAAGAATAGAAGAAAAGAAAAGAAATAAAATTAAAAAACAAACCTTAAATAGGTAGTTTGATTCTTACTTTCATCAAAGCGGACCTTCTTTCTTTTTTTAGGACTTTTTCCTTTTTCTTTTGACTTTTTGATATCATTTTCTTCATTCTTAGATGATTCAAGAATTCCTTTTAAACATGGAGAAGTTAAATGATTATCTTCAATATGTGAATCAAGCTCTGAATGTTGTTTTACAGAATCCATATCTTTATTATCAACTGATTTTATTTGAAACTTTTTTTGATACCATCTTCTCCAACTTGCATTTTCTAATCGATTTCCATTTGCTAATATTCCTTTTGATTTTGTCAAAACCTATTTTTTAATTTTTTAATTTTTTGAAAAAAAGATTAGGGCTAAAAGGAAAAAGGATTTGATAATAATTGAAATCATAAAAAAAAAAAAAAAAAGAAACAAAGAAAAGAATCACAATCACAATTTTAATGATAATAAAAAAAATCTCTAATCAACTTCTAACAGAAACAAAATAAAAAAATAAAAAAATAAAAAAATAAAAAATAAAAAAAAATAAATCAAATAAAACAAAAGAAATTACTTTCCAACTTTCAAATAATTCTTCTTCATCTTGTGTCTTGGATAATAATTTTAAAAAGTCTTGTTGTTTCATTTCATTATTTGTATTTGAGTAAGGGTTTGTTTCAGGAGTAGAAGTAATACTTAAATTTGAATTGCTTCCAGAACTCGTCGTTTCAAGATTATTATCATTATTATTACTATTATCTCCATTTCCATAATATACATCAAAATTATAATTAATTTCATTGAAATCTTTCACAGGTTTCTGTTGTTGTTGTTGCTGCTGTTGTTGTGCTCTTAATTGTAATTGCAATTCTTCCTTTTCTTCATCTTCTTCATCTTCTTCATTTTGTTTAAGTTGAAGGTCTTCCTGTACAAGTTTTTGCTGTTCTTGTTGATCATTGTGTTGTTCTTGTTGTTGCTTTGGTGCCAAAACAACAGAGGGCATTTGAGACTCAATTTTGACGGAAAAACTCCTTTCTCCTCAAAAATTAATTCAAAGTAAAATTAAATAAGAATGATGACAAAAATAATACTAAATATAAAAATTGTAAACTACAGTTTTAAAAATTAATTGTTATTTGAAATTAAGATAGAATGAATTGAATTGAATTGGGATTGAATTAATTGCTTTTGATAAATTGATTAAAAAAAGGGTTTTGAAGGGAAGAAAATGAGAAAAAGAAAACAAAAAAAATGGAGGAGTAAGATGAAAAAAAATGGCGAAAAAAAAAATGGACAAAACAGAAAAAAAAAAAAAATACAAAAAATACAAAAACAAACAAAATAAATAAATTCTCTTCTTTTTAGTTGATCTTTCGCGCCCTCAAATCTATTATTTTATAACTAATTAACTCAATAATGAAACCATCACATATTTTCATATTTATTCAAAAAAGAAAACTTCAATCAAAAAAATCAATAAATAAATATCAATCATTCAATAGTTTTTTCTGATTCTTCCATATATTTTTTTCATGTTTTATTGTATTTATTCCCAAAAAAATGTGAACAAAAAGTCAAACATTTTTTTGTATTTTATTTCTGGAATTCAAAAACCGAAATGAACTAAATGAACTAATTTACCTTCATGATTTCGATTCACTTTAACTCTACTTCCTTGGCACATTGATTCATTTAAAAACAATCAACTCTAACATTCTCTTTTTGTTTTTTTATAATAGAATTTATTGTGTGAAATAGTGTTCATAATAACAATGGTGGCATTGAAGCTTCAATTAGATAGATATGTTTATGTTGCTGGGTCGAATTTGAGTGGAAGAATTCAAATTAAGAGTGATAATTCAAACTTTAAAGTTGAAACACTTGAAGTCTTTTTCCTTGGGACTGAAGGTTCTTTTCTTTTCTTTTCTTTCTTTATTTCATTTCAATGCATTTTTGTTCAATAACATTTTTTCAATTTTTTTTTTTTCTTACGCATAATAGAAATTTCAGAAAAAACTGGAACAACAGCTGTATGTGATATCAAAGAGTTGGTATTTACATCAGACCCAAATAAAAACCATGCTGTATTAAAAGATAACCATGTGCAAAAAGGAGTATCTTATATTCCATTCTCAATTGCCCTTCCAGAGAACCTACCTTCTTCGATTGAAACTTCAAAGAATAAAATCATTTATAGATTAAATGGGTTCATTTTTTTCTTTTTAGTTCTTTTTTTTCATAAATGTTTCCTCAATCAAATGTTTCACAATAAAAAAAAAAAAAATTAAAAGGCGACTCAAAGGAGTAAAAGATGTTGTTGAAGTTTCTAGGAATGTAGAAATTTATGAATCTTTAACATCAGAAGAAAAAGAAAAAGCATTAGTTCCAACAAGACATACATTTGATAAATTCCCAGTTCGTGAAGGATTTGTTAATGTTATTGCTCATACCAACAAAACTTTTTATCCATCTGGAGATTTTGTTTGTTTATTAATTGATATTGATAACAATTGCAAGTCTAAGGTTAAATTTAACTTTTTTTTTTTTTTTTTGAGACTTTAAAATTAATAACTAATATTCTCTTTTTTATTTATTTACTAAAAATAGATTGAAGGATTCAAAATCTCTTTTATTCAAAAACGAATTCTTTATCTTAAATCAAAAAATGGTGCTCCAAAACAAAAAGAATTTGAAAAAATGTTGGGAGAAAAGGATTATAAAGAATTAGAAAGTTGTTTTTCTGCTTTTGAAAGAAGACAAGTAGAGATTATTTTTGGAATTCCTGTAAACTTTCCTTCCTTTTTTCTTCTCTTTTCTTTTCATTTAATTAACTCCCTTTTTTTTCACTTCAATTAGACCATTCATCGAATCAAAAAATCACCTCATCTCGAAATTACTTTCTTTTTAAGAGTTACAGCTCTCACATCAGGGTAATTATAACAATTTTTTCTTTTTTCTTTTTCTTCTTCTTCTAATCTTGTCTTTATAAATTATAGAAAACAACCCACTTTTGATATTCCTTTATCAGTTGTAAATCCTCTTTCAATTGTTCCTCCACCAGTTGAATGGTTTTCTCATATTAAAATGACAAGAAGACCTTCACATTGTGAATTTGATGATGGTAATAATTTGTTTATTTCTTTTTTTTTCCCTTTTTCTTTCTTTTTTGTCCAAAAAAATTTAATCATATCAATTAAATGAATAGATATTCCTCCAGCTGTTGAAGATGAAAAGGATAAAGCTGAAGGAGAAGAGAAAGAACAAGAAAAAGAACAAGAGAAAGAAAAAGAGAAAGATGAAGAGAAAGATGAAGTGATCATTACAAACAAAAATCACATTTTCCCACAACTTCCAAGAAAAAATGCTACAGCACTCGAAGATTATCATGATCCTGATGGTATTAGTTTTAAGAGAGGAGATACAATCATTGTGTAAGTTTTTCTTTCTTTCTTTCTTTCTTTCTTTCTTTCCATCATAACATTATCTTCTCTTCTTCTTCTTTGTCTTTTTTTTAAAAAACTATTCTAAAAAATACTTTAGATCTTCTTGGTTTGTTGCTAATTGGGAAGGCAAAAATCTTGGAAATAATACAAAAGGATCATTTCCAAAGGAGTTGGTCCAACTAACAAATTAAATCTTTTAAGTTAATAAAAAAAATTTTGTTGTATTTATTGCTTTTTTTGCTTTTTTTTTTCTATTTCATTTCTATTTTATGTTTGTTTTCTTTCTCTTACATCAAATACAGCGCACAAAAGATATTTTCATCATTCGTTGTCCAAAGTTTCTTAATGTTGCTTTGCGTTTTTAAAGGATTTCTTGTCACTTGTGAAAAAGGCAGCAAAGATCCAATATACCTAAAATAAATTTAAAAAAAAAGAAGTATTAAGTAAGAATTCAATTCATAATTTATTGTGAAAGATCTGTTTGAAATTAATTAATTGTAAAACTAAAGGAGGAAGTTGAATGTTTCAAAATTCTTTAAATTGACTTTGAAAATTTTCAAATTTTATTATGAATAAGAATATGAATGAGTGAATTTTTATGAAATAAGAAGAAAGAGAAAGAAGAAGAAAGAGAAAGAAGAAGAAAGTTCATACAAGAGCTAGCAAATGTAAGAAGATGACGAGGTAGAGAGCGTAGAAACCAACTTCCTTCACTTCCATTTTTTTTTTTTTTTTTTTTTGATAATGGCAGTGCCATCAATCAAACAAACAAGAACAAAGTTAAAGGTTGATATTATACAAAGCTCAATAAATCATTTTCGATAAATATAAGTGAATCTTTTGGAAAGTATTCATTTATCTTTCAAATCCGAAATAAGATTTTAATTCCATCATTGGTTTTTATTAATTTTTTTCTCGTTCAAAATTTTTTTTGTTGGGATCATCATATACAAACTATTGGTCTTGAAATAACTTCTTTGGTGATAGTGGGTCTGAATCAATTTTTGTTCTTGATCGAAAGTTTTGAGGGGAGTTGAGTTTCAAAGGAGAAAGAGGTATTTCAGAAAAGTTATCAACAAACTTTTGAGTTTCAAAATTTCGTTTTTCAATCTCAATTTGATTTTTCAGTTCCTGAAGTTATTTATTAATTTTTTTAAAAAAAATGTTGGAAAAGAAAAAAAGAAAAATGATAATTATAAAACTAACCTGTAATTCATTTTTCTCTTTTGCAAATCGAATTAAAGAATCTGTAATATTTTTTCTTTCTTGTTCAAGTGATTTTCTTTGTTCAAGAATTATTTTTTTTTGTTCCTCAATTTCACTTTATTATTTTTTTTCATTTTATTGGTTTTTGAAAATATAACTTTTTGAAAATCAAAATTTGAAAATAAAAAGGAAATGAAAAATTACTTTAAATTTTCAAATTTATCTTCAAGTTCTTGAAATTCAGTCGATAGTTTTAATAATTTTTCTTGTTGTGAAATAAGTAACCGTTGTTCCTCTACGTATATTTTTGAGGGAAAAAAGAAAAATCAAAATTTCAATTAAAAAGTTAAAATGAAATAAAATAAAAATCAAATTTACCAATTTCAATTTCTAATGAAACCATCTTTTCTTCTTGAATCTCCATTGCAAATTGTCTTAATTTACTTGTTAATTTTTCTTTAAGTTGTTCGATTGCATCTTTTGAATTCTCATTTAACGTTTGTTGAAGCATTTCTAATGGCATTTGCAATATTAATTCTTCTCCATTATCTTTACTATTTTCTCCATTCTAATTTGATAATCAAAAAAAAATTTTTTTTCCATGATTTCAATAAATAATTAAAAATTGAAAGTAAATTTACAGTTTCTTCATCTTTTTCATCCAATTTGATACTCATTAAATTTATTTGAACTTCAGAAATCATTCTTCTTAATTGAAAATTTTCATTAACAAGTTGCTTTTCTTTATGTTCATGAATTGACGAAATTTTCTTTGAGATTTCACCAAGCTTTATTATTATTTTTGTGTTTAATTTTTTTTTTTTTTTTTTTGATTTTAAATTTTTGAAAAAACAAAAATCACTTGTTCAGTTGAAGGGGTACTTTTTATACTTGGTGATTTGAGTTCTGAATTTAATACTTCAATTCCAAATTTTGTAACCATTGTTTTATCAGAAAGGTTTCTTGTTATATTTGTTTGAAGTTTATGAATATCTTGATCTTTCTTTTTCAATTCATGCTATTGAAAAAAAAGATTTGAATTGTTATTTTTTTTTTTTTTGAAAAAAGGACAATACCACTAATTGAGTATGTTTTAATTGAGCTTGTGATTGAATTTTTTTAATTTCAGATCTCATATCATTGAAAGATTGAGTCATTTTTTTACATTCATTTTGAAGTTCTCTATCATTTTTATTGTTGAATTAGAAAATAAATAAGTAAACATCTTAAGAAATAAATATCTTACTCTATTTTAACTTTATATTGAAAATTTTCTTTTTCAAGATCTGATACCTTTTTTTCTAGGGATTTATTTTGTTTACATTTAATATCATAATCTCCAACAAGTTTTTGATTATCCTCTTCATAACGATTCAGTACTTGAACTAGTCTCTTGAGGTTCAGAAAACAAATAAGAATGAAACTTTTTATTTAGAAAATCATTTTAAAAAAATTGAAATATTACATTATTTGTTTCAAATAACATTGTTAAGGCCTGTACGATTTGAATCCTTTCAGATTCCTCAACATTATTTAATTGCAATGGTGAGATCTCGAGTGAATGTAATTTGATGTTCAAATTTTGGAGCTGAAAGTCAAAATCTTCACTACATTATTGAAGAAAATTAGAAACAACAAAGTTCGTAATATTAAAAAAAAAAACACGTTTTGAATCAATCTGATTCATTATAAGAACAAATCATTAATCTATTCCACAAAAATTTTATAAATCAACAAAAAAAATTGAACAAAATCTGGCGGAATTTCAACACAAAAATTTGACAATAAAATTTCAAAAATTGAACAAATGAAATCAAGAGTTGAATTGAAAAAAAAGTCAAATGTTGTAGAAAGTATAAAATTGCTAATAGAAATAGGGTTAGAGTATAAAGAGAAAAATGAAATAGAGACTTTGCATCTTCTTCATGATGCTCGAAATAGCGATCCTCCATGTTTGTTTGTTTGTTTTTCTGATTGGTTCGTTCTTGTTTTTCTTTTCGTTGATTGGTGGATGAAAAAAAAAAAAATCGAAAAATAATAAACATGGCGGAGTGAAAAGATGGAGTGGTATTTTTTCTGTTCTTTTTTACTTTTTCTCCATTCCCTTTTGTCTCTTTCTCCCTTTTTTTTTTCTGACTTCTTTGAACTTCTTAATTTTGAACTAATGATCTCTGACTTAGGCTCTGTTTTGATCTCTTACACCTAATTTGTATCGAGAGAAATGGAAGTTTTGAGGGAAAACCAAAACTCAACAATCAATCAGATTGCCTTGCCAAAAGATTTGTTTTTTGAAGTCCTTTTTTTCTTTATGTGATCTTCTTTTCTCGAATCTGGTTAAAGAGGAATCGTTGATTTTCAAGGGAAGGTGGCTCGATTGTTCTTTCACTTCTTTAGTTTTTGCTTGAGACCTTTCAAGTTTAGTTTTTGCTCGAGATCCTTTTTGAATTTACTTTAAACCTTGGAGACCAACTATGCTCATCATCATCCTGTTTTTTTGTCTTTTGTTTCAGTTTTCTCTAGGTCAAGGTTTATTATTTTTCTTTTCTTTTTTTTAAAAAAAATTTGATTTTTTTTTTTTTTTTTTTTTTTTTTTTTTTTTTTTTCTGGGAACCCATTGAAAAAAGAGTTACATCCAGATGAGCAAACAATCTTAGTGAATTTTTATAATGGTTTAACATCAAGAGGAAGTTTAATTTGGAATACTTCAATTGATTTCTGTAATCAAACTAAGGTCACTTGCGATTCTTCAAATCCAAAAAGAGTCATTACACTGTATTTATTTTTCTTTCCTTACACAATCCGAATTATTTTGGCATGATTGTTCATCTAAACCAAAAAAAATAGAGCTCTTGCTTCAAATCAATTAGCAGGAACAATCCCAACTCAATTTGGTAGTTTCACAAGTATACAGTATCTGTAACTCATTTTTACTTAACATTTGGAAATTTCTTCAAATTAATCCTCAATTTTTCACCATAAACCAAAACCGAAATGAAATAGAGGTCTTGCTTCCAATCAATTTTCAGGGACAATTCCAACACAACTTGGAAATTTAAAAAGCTTATCATATCTGTAACTTATTTCCATTTGACATTTGAAGATTTCTTCAAATTGATCCTCAATTTCTCACCAAAAGTGAAAACAAAAATAAAATAGAGGCTTTGATTCCAATCAATTATCAGGGACAATCCCAACTCAACTTGCAAATTTAACAAGTTTATCATATCTGTAACTCATTTCCATTTAACATTTGGAGATTTCTTCAAATTATTCCTCAATTTTTCACCAAAAAACGAAACAAAAAATAAAACAGAATTCTTTTTTCCAATCAATTAACAGGCACAATTCCAACCCAACTTGCAAATTTAAAAACTTTACAACAATTGTAACTCACTTTTATTTAACACTTGAAGATTTCTTCAAATTGATCCTCAACTTTTCAAAAATGAAATAGATATCTTTCTTACAATCAATTAACAGGGACAATTCCAACACAACTTGGAAATTTAACAAGTTTGCAACATCTGTAACTCATTTCCATTTAACTTTTGGAGATTTCTTTAAATGACCCTCAATTTTCACCAAAAAACAAAAACAAAATAAAATAGAGTTCTTTCTTACAATCAATTAACAGGGACAATTCCAACACAATTTCGAAGTTTCACAAGTTTAATACATCTGTATGACAAATCAATATTTCTTTCAAGCTTTCACTCAAACAAAAAAATAATAGCATGCTTGACCATAATCAGCTTTCAGGAACGATTCCAACATTTGTTTTAACCTTACCATCAGCTACTTTGTAAGAAATCCCTATTTTGAAATCGAATATTTTGATTCATTAATTTTCGAAATTTGAATAGATATCTTCAATCCAATTATTGGGATTGCCCAATTCCTTATTATTCACGTTATTATAATGATTATTCCCCAGCAAAGAGTCAATGTGGTAAGCACATTTTGAGATTTTGAAAAAGAAAAAAAAAACCTGAACAAAAATAGATTCAAGTTGTCCAACATATCAGTGTTTAAATGGAGGAAATTGTTCAACAAGATTAAATGGAAATTTTTATTGTGAATGTTTACCATCTTTTCCTGGAACTCGATGCGAAATAGGTTCATTTTTGTTATCTTTGAGTTTTTTTTTCTTTTTTTTTTTCAAGTAAAAAAAAAGGTGAAAAAAACAGGAAGTTTGGAGATTGGAGAACAAACAATATTGACAAATTTTTATAATGGTTTAACATCAAAAGGAAGTT
>ERZ778024.3932-NODE-3932-length-10169-cov-6.783765_pt1 | contig 10169 bp, 11 predicted proteins | sample MGYA00375754_ERZ778024 | MGnify/ENA primary metagenome ERZ778024 (study PRJEB29350, sample SAMN05389827) | bioreactor metagenome | isolation source: Thiocyanate bioreactor | place: South Africa: University of Cape Town | collected 2014-02-18 ... | reverse complement strand
TTTTTGGTTATTTATTTGAAAAAAAAAAAAAAAAAAAAAAAAGTACTCCCAAATTTCTTCACAGCAAAATAAATATTTTGAATACAACAATTCAGAATTTGGAATTTCATGGAGTGCTCTTTCAAAGATTTCAATCTTCTTTTCAATAATTCCAGTTTTTAATTGTTGGGTTGATTTTGAAAACTTTAATGGTGTATCTTGAAACTCGATAAATTTAAGCCATAGGTCCGCATTTTTTGGATTCTTTGAGAAAAAAAGTGGAAGTTTAATTTCAAAGCTTAAAAAAAGAATAAAGGGAAGAATTACTTCTCTAAGATTTTGATTAAACTCTGTTGTTGTTTTTGTAAAGAAATCTTCAAAACTTTCAATATTTTCAATACTCTCATAAACGATTTCATTTTCAATTTCTTTTTGAATACTTTCTTTGTTTATTTCTTTCTCAATTTTTGATAATCTACTCTCATTTTCATGATCACTTTCGTCTAATAAATGGGCATTGAGTTCTTTTTTTTTGTCTGAAAAATAAATTAGAACCTGAACTTAATGATGATTTTTTCATTGCCAAAATATCAAATATCGGATCTAAAAAATCTTTCGTTTTATCCAAGAGAATTATTTCTGGTGATTCAAAAAGAATGGTGTGATTTTTTTTGATTTTGAAACTAATTTATTCGGCATTGATTTGATTTTTGGAAAAAAAAAAAAAAAAAAAAAAAAAAAACAATTTAACATCCTTATTGAACTCAAGATTATCATAATATCGAGAAACCTAAATTATTTTCATTTAAATGAATCCAAAATACTCATAAACATACTTTTTGTTTTTTTGGTTTATGATCCGTTTCTTCTCCAATAGGTTTTGACCCTTTTTTGTTTGTTTTTTTTTTTTTAACAATTAAATTCCTCAAAAAAAGGAGAACAAAAACAAGTTACATTGTGGGCTTTTATATTTTGGGATGTCTTTAGCATATACACTTTGATAAAAAATATTGTCTGTATCTCCAATTGTATCAATGATAAAAGTCTTTGAACTGATTTTCTCACTTCTATGTTATAAATTAATCTTAATATTATTCCCAATTCAGAAATTAATAAAATGAATACTCTTTTAAGGTGGATTCGTGTTTTCTTTTACTTGATTTATATTCTTTTTCTTTCTGTTTATCTTTAGACTTCTTTTTCTCTTTATCTTTTCCTTTTATTTTTTCTTCATGTTCTTCCTTTGCTTTTTATTTATTATTTATTATTTTTTATTTTTTATTTTGTAAATTTTGAAAAAATGAAATGAACAATTCTTACTCTGAATTAAATGCTCTGAAAAAGACGTTGCTAATTTATATTACATGAGAAAGAAAAGAAAAAAAATAAAAATTTGAATACCTTTTGGAAATGATGTATCCTTCTTGTTTTGTGAAGAGAATGAAGGGAATAGAGTTGAAGAAGTTGAGAGTGCAGAAGAGAAGAGAGGAACATCTTCCTTTGTTTTGTCAGCCATTTTTTTTCTTTCAATTTTTTTTCTTTTTCTTTTTTCTTTTTTCTTCAAACTTTTAAGTTTGCTTCTGTTTGATATTACTCTTTAACTTTCATTCAGAAGAATAATAAACCAAGAGTCCCAGAGTGAAATTAACCAGAAACAATCATGTTCCATCGTAGTGTCCTCAATACTTTCTCAAGGTTTACTCGTTCAATGCCAAGATCACCCATGAGTACTCAAGTCAACAAACCTATAGGACAAACAGGAAAGATCTCAATTGAAGGTATTAGAGGAAGGTGGCGTGATTTCTCTCCTAAAGATATTGAAGCAGTGAAAGATGCAATTAAAGAAAGAATGAAGCAAGACTGGAGAACTTTAACTTTAGAAGAAAAGAAATCTGGTTATTATTATTTACTTCTTTAGTGTCTTCTAAAAAACTATCAACAATAATTTTCCATTATAGCTTATTTTGTTGCGTTTGAGTCAAAGACAAATACATTTAAGGATACTGAAATTGTTATTGGAGGTGTTATTATTACTTTAACCTGTTCTATGCTTCTATTTTATACTTTGAGAATGCTAGGTGATTTTTTCTTTTTTTTTTTTTCTCTCAAAAAATTATTTTTTCTTGAACTAAATTTGAGTTAAATCAATTTTTTTTTTTTTTCTTTCAATTCAATCAATATATTTAATAATTAATCGATAGCCCAACCTCTCCCTCCAACAATGACAAAAGAATGGAAGGATGCAGAAACAGCCTCAGCAAAAGAAAGATTAATCAATCCTATCACTGGTATCTCCTCTGAAGGATATAAAGGTTCAGGAATGGGAAAAGATGTTTAAAAAAAGAAAAAAATAGATTCTTTGAATAAATATTTGGAAATTCGAAAATCAAAATCACCAATCTTTTTTTATTTATTTTTTTTTGATATCCTTACCCAATTTAATTAGAAGATGAACTTGGGAACAAAAAAAGTCAATGGTTTGTGAGAAAATTATAGAACTGGAAATAAGAATTAAACATTGAATGTGGAAAAAAAGTGCAACCATTCAAATAAATAAATCAAAAAAAAATATATTGTTTTCCATTTTAATTTTCATGTTTGTTTTTGAACTTCATTATACAATCTTTTTCTTCATGTAGCATATTTCTTTGTCCATTCTTTTGCAGTCTTTTCAAATTTTTTATGATCATTCTTATACTCCTCAGCAACTGGAACATTCAAAGGATCATCAGGTTGAGGAATTTCCAATAAATTCAAAAGTGCAAGTAAAACATCTGAAATTTTAACAGCTGGTTTCCAATCATCTTGTTTCAAAATACCTACACAAATGCTTCCATCTGCATCAACATTAGGATGATATATTTTGGTGATGAATTTACATTTTGGAGGTTTGAAAGGGTAATCTTGAGGAAACTCAATAGAAAGTTGAAATTTTCCTCCATTATAAGCAGAATTTGTTGGACCAATGAGTGTTGCTTTCCATTTAAATAGATCATCATCAACAATTGTAACAGAATAATTCTTATGTCCTCCTTTATGAATGTCTTGAAGTTCCTAATTTTATTTTATTTTGGAAAAGTCAATTATCTGATTTTTAATCAAAAGAAAAATTTTAAAAAAGTTTTGTTACTCTTGGAATTCTTGCTGCCATTTTATTCGAGAACTAACTAACGAGAAAGAAGAAACTTTGAGGAAAAGAAAATTTAGAAAAGAAAAGAAAACAGGAACAAAGCAAACAAAAATGCAGAAAAGAAAAAATCAGAAAAAAAATAAAAAATAAATAAAAAATAAAAAAAAATGGTCAAGATGTGGCAAAAAGTCCTTGTTTTTTCTTTCTTATTAACTCAAGTTTATTATTTAATTGGAATGAAAATTTCTGCACCAACATTCTCTTATCGTCCAAATAATTTCAAACATGAAGCAAATTTTGGGAAAACAAATGGAATCATAGTAGATGAGACAATTCATGATTTTAAAATTAATTTAGAAGAGGAAGTTCTTGAAGATCTCAAAAGAAGATTAGAAAATACAAGACTTTTACACTCAAATCTTGAAGGTATTTCATGGGAATATGGAACAAATATTAAGTATTTGAGAGAGTTATTATTATATTGGAAAGATTCATTCATAATTAATTGGAGAAAACAAGAACATTTTCTAAATGATATTGCTCCTCAATTTCTTACAAAAATTGATGGTCTCAATATACATTTTGTACATATCAAAGCTGATAGAGAAATCTATTCAAATGTTTATCCTTTAATTCTTTTACATGGTTGGCCTGGTTCATTCTTTGAGTTTTATAAAGTTGTTTCTTTTTTTTTTGGATTTTCCAAAGTAAGATTAAATTACTTAATATTACCATAGATCATTCCATATCTCACAAGACCAGAAAATCCAACCGATATTGCTTTTGATTTAGTAATACCTTCAATTCCTGGATTCTCATTTTCTGAAGCTCCATTAAAAAGAGGTGTCTCAATTGTAGAGATTGCAGCAATTTACTTGAAATTAATGAAAAGATTAAATTATGAACGATATTTTGTTCAAGGAGGTAAATTTTATTTTTGTTTGAAAAAAAAAAAAGGAATCATAAAACTAAATAGCTGAATTTTTTAAACATTTTAACATTTAGGTGATTGGGGTTTCACGATAGGGTGTGCAATGAGTCAAATGGGTCAAATTGAAGGAAATGAAACTCAAAATCATGTTTTAGGATTACATTTAAATTGGTTTCCTTCAATTGGTTCCCCTTTATTAGCTCCAATTCGTTTTCTTTTTGGCTCTTATTTTCCACATATCATTCTTCCAAAAGAAAGGGAACAACAAAAGGTGAGAAAAGAAATTATTTTGGTTCAATTTATACAAAAAATAAAAAATGAAATAATAGGTATTTCCATTTAAAAAATATATTATGGATATTGGAACAAGTTTCGGTTATCTTTTAGAACAAGGTACAAAACCTGATACTTTGAGTGTTTCTCTAGTTGATTCTCCTGCTGGATTATGTTCTTGGATAATTGAGAAATTTCATGGTTGGAGTTATCATGATCAAGGTGATGAAGATGGAATCCCATTTACAAAAGATGAATTGTTAACAAATATTATGTTATACTGGATTAATCAAAATGGAGCATCATCAATTCGTATTTATAAAGAGGTTCTTTCAAATATAAATGCTATTATGTCTATAACATCAAGAATTGATGTTCCAGTTGGATTAGCTGATTTTGAAAAAGAATTAGTTCGAACCCCTAAAAATTGGGCCAACTATAAATTTTCGAATATTCTAACTTATAATGAATTTAATCGTGGAGGACATTTTGCAGCACTCGAAGAACCACTACTTTTGGCAAAAGATATTCAATCCTTTGTTTTGTACGCCAATAAAATGGATTTAGCCTAAATTTTAGCCAACAAAAATTTAGCCAACATTTTTTTTTTTTTTTTTTTTTTTTTTTTTTTTTTTTTTTTTTTTGCTAAATTTCTGTTATTTGGACTCTCTCATAATAAATGCAGAAACAAGTTTTTTTCGAGTGAACAGTTGTTAAATAAAAACCTCCTACATTTTGATGTGGCGATACTTTCTACTATTTACGAAGACATTTCAAATTTTAGACTTCCTTCAAAATAAATAAATTAAAAATAAATAAATAAATCAAGAAAAGAAAAAAGAAAATGAAAATAAAAAAAAAAATTAAAAAATTGATGAAAAATAGTAGTTTATTATCCAATCGAAATGAAATGAATGAAATGATATTTAATTGTAAAATTTGCGGTTAGTATTGGGACCAAAGAGTAAGAATCTGATTTCGGGAAGCATCTAATTATTATTATTCAATTAAGTAATTAATAATTTTTTTTATTAAAAAAAATAAAAAAAAATAAAAATAAAATAAAACCTCTTGAGAAAGTAATTCAAGACGAGCATCAAGAGTATTGGCAGTACGAACTCTTCCTTCAAGAGCTGTGCAAATAATTCCACCAGCAGAGTCATCTGGAAGAAATTCATTAACAGAGACTGTGCATTCACAAGGAGCACCATTTTTGAGAAGTTTAGCTTCATTAAAAACACTAACAGCATCTTTAATAGCACCATTAACAAGAGCAATATCTTGTTTTCTACAAATGACTGTTACTTTAGGTTCCATACATTGATATAAACATTGTAAGATAAGTTGTCCTAACAAAGTTTTGTATGCAGCAGATCCAACAATTTGAGAAAGACGAGAGCGAGCTTCTTGAAGAATAGAATCAACAACTTGTTCTCTACTTGCAAGAATTTTAAGACGACTTTGATTTAAACGGTTTGAGTATCCACTTTTTTTTAAAAAAAAAATTAGGAATACAATTTTTTGTAATAAATAAAAAAAACGAATAAATCAAACATTTTCTTTTGAACTTCAACTTGTTTCATTTTTCTTTCATAAGTGGCAATAATTTTAAGTTTTTCTTGTTGAACAAGAGTTCCCTTTTCAATACTAAACTCTTCTTGGGCTTTGGCAAGGATCTCATTTGCCTTTTCATGAGCTTCTTGTTGAATAAATTTTACCATTTTATTCATTTCTTGTTTTACCTATTTTTTTAAAAAAACAAATTGAGTCAAAAAATGAATTAGAAGTAATTCAAAAAATAGAAAAAAAAAACTTGGTCGTCACTGAGTCCCATTGTTATTCTATCTAGATTAAAAAAATAAAAAAAGAAGTTCAATTAAAAAAGTTGGAAAAATGTTTTTTGAGACAATCAATTAAAGAAAATAATTATTCGATCAAAAATGGTTTTGAATCTCTTTTAGAGTTTTCCTGATGAAAATTGTTATTCTGATGGAAGAAGAAGAGGAGAAAAGGAGAGATTGAGAAGTGAGCCAATCACATGTTGTGGAAATTCTTTTTTTTTCTTTTTCAACAAAAAAACAAACATGGCGACTTTGAAACAAAAAAATTAGAAACTTTCAAAGCACAATAGAAACACTTTCTTCATAAAATGTTTTTTCACTCTTCTCATTTATTATTCAGAAGTTAAATCTCACAACTATCTCACTCAAATTCAAGTTCAAGCTCAAGCTCAAAAAAGTGTGGGGAAATGGCGAAAAATAGTCAAAAACTCAAAAACTTGACCATAAAAAATACTTTGTTCAAAAAAATCTTCCTGACAGCCTCATTCTTCTTGTTTTTGCTGTTGTTAAGGAGTTGAGTTACGCTCATTTCATTGTTGAACTAATTAAATTTCATATTGTTCAATAAGACTTTGTGTTTGTTATTTTCAATGAAATTTCATTCAAAGAACCACGCGGCCTTGAAGACACGCGGATTTTTGGGGGTTTGGTTGATCTTTTTTCAGAGTTTTTTTTCTTTTTTTTTTTTTTTTTTTTTTTCCTTCTTTTTCTCTTCTTCAACCCACAAATACATTCAACAAGGTGCATCTTTCTCTTCACTCGCAATAATAATAACAAATATCTAGAACAAAAAACAAAAATTTGGATTAATAAAAAAAAAAGAGATCCAAATCATTTTAATAAAATAAAATAAAATTTTGTAGATGAACAAAGAAAAGTTAGAAAAATTACAAGCTAGTGTTCGTATTGGAGGAAAAGGAACTCCCAGACGTAAGCACAAGGTTGTACATAAAACTACTGGAGATGACAAAAAAGTCCAAGCAACTCTCAAGAAAGTAAGTTTCCATTTTATTATCATATTGGTATTTAGGAAAAAAACAAAATAAATAAAAAAAAAGCTTGGTGTTCAACCCATCCAAGGTATTGAAGAAGTTAATATGTTCAGAAATGATGGAAAGATTCTTCATTTCAAAAACCCAAAAGGTTTATTATTTGAATTTTATTTTATGTTCCCAAAAGATAGAATTTAAATTTAATTTTCAAACTAAATTTAGTTCAAGCTTCACCCCAAGCTAACACTTTTGCAATTTCTGGGCACTCTGAAGTTAAAGGTTTGACTTTTTCGAAAAAAAAAACAAAATGCAAATAAAAATAACATTATTTCAATTATTCTAGAATTAACTGATTTATTACCTGGAATTATTCCTCAACTTGGTTCAGACTACTTATCAAACTTAAGAAAAATTGCTGAAAGTTTCCAAAGTTCATAATTTTTTTCGATATTTTTATAATAATAATAATAATAATAATAATAATAATAATAATAATAATAATAACAGGCTTACCAAAACCAGAAGGAATTGATGATGAAGGTCTTGCTGGAGTTGATAACTTTGAAGAAGCTAGTAAAGAATAATTCAAATAATAAAGAATATGAAACAATACTTAATTTCTTTCTTTTAAATTTTTGATAATGAGTAAATTTTTTTTAAAAAAAACTGTTTCAATTTATTTTCTAAGGAATGTAATAAGAATAACAGCTACCAAAGTGACACTTAAACCAATAATGATATGATTAGGATGAATTTTTAAATATTCATCTTTCTTTTCGGTTTCATTCTTGTTTGATTTAAGTTCATTTTTGAAAGATTCCTTTGTTTCCTTTTCCTTTTCCTTCTCTCTTTCTCTTTGCTCCTTGAGTTCTCTCTCTTTTCGTTCTTTTAGTTCTTGTTCCTTTTCTCTTAATTCTTTGAGTTCTCGAAGTTCTTTTAATTCTTCTTTCACTCTTTGTTCTTGTTCTTTTTGTTTTTGGAGTTCTTGTTCACTTTGATCATCTTGTAGTTTTTGTGATCTTGAAGATTCTTTTGATTTCTTTGGCTGCTCATCATCATCTGAACTTGAGAACTCATTTCCTTCAACTAACTGGAGTTTTTTCCAACCTAAACTTCTGGCCATATTAATGGCATCAAGTAAATCATCATCTGTTGTTAAAACGACCTATTTATTTATTTATTTGAGTGTTTGTTCCTTTTTTCTTTTCTTTTTATTTAAAAAAAAGAATTATTACCAAGTCACCTTCATCATCAACATATTTTAAATTTTTGAGAGGGTTTGCATGTTCTCCTCCTATTTTTTTTCCTGCTACAGCACAAAGTGATTTTAAGTCTCCTTTCTTTGAGGTGAATCGATGAACAACGCCTTTATTATTATTTATTATTTATTTAATTTATTTATCCGACAGAAAAAAAAAAGAATCAGAGAATAACCATCTTTTCCTTTAATTTTGAATGTAAAAGCACTGACTGATTCTTCATAGACATCATTTCCACTTGTTACAGAAATAGAATCAAGATTGTCATCATTATGTGAACCTTGTTTTTTTTTTCAAGAATAAAGAATGAAAAAAAAAAAATGATTAAAATAAATAAAATATATAAATAAATATATATAAAATTAAACCACTAACATCCGACATTGCAGATGAATGATAATCTCTATCATCTTCAGCTGCAAGTGAAGCATTCCAAAAAGTTGACCATGATTGTTGTTGTTCAGATTTTGATGTAACTTTTTTATTTTGAAATGAATCAACCTCAGCAATTGTTGTATAAGTAAGTTGTAAAACATCAACTAATCCAAATATTTGACCATTCTCAGCAACAACAGGTAAATGAAGATATTTTCCTTGTTGCATTAGTTTTAAAGCATCAAGAACAGATGTTTGAGGTGTGACAGTTGTTGGATGAGGGGTCATGACACGAACAAGAGTTGTTGTTGCAGGATCAAGACCATTACCAAGTACTCTTAAAACTATATCCTTTGTGGTAAAGATTCCTGCTAACCTTTCACCAGAATTTGAGTTCTCAACAACCAACACTGCGGCAACATGCATTGCTTTCATTGCTTTCGCTGCTTCATGAACTGTTGCCCTAAGACTCATTTTTGGGACATTAATATCTGAATCCTCTTCATTAAAATCATTTAAAATTGAAGAAATAGGAGGGCATGTCATTCTTTGTCGTAATCTTGTCTTTAAACTTGAGATGGCTTCTGGAGAAGATAAACTATCACTAAAAAGGGAAAGTGAGCTATCATTATTTTCAAGTGCATTATATAATTGTGTAGCAGAAGCATAAGCTCGATCAAGTTTTGCTAAGGCATCATGTAAACATTTGATAATGTCTAATACCCCAACTAAGCTTCGATCTTGAGTTCCTAATACAGGAAGATGTCTAAACCTTCCACGAGCCATTAATAAAAGTGCTTCACTCGCATCAGAATCACTCCAAACACAAGTTGGTTTCCTTGTCATCACAGCAGAGACTGTAGTTGAATTGACATTATATCCTCCTTCTCCAACAACTTTCATTGCAAAGTCTTTATCAGTTACTATCCCAGCAACAACTTCAGAACTCTCATACCAACCACCTCTTCTCTCCTCATCTCTCTCACTCACTCTCTCCTTTCCAATTTCTTTCCCACTTTCAAACTCTATTCCATCAGCAACAATAATTAATGCATCCACTCTTCTCCCAGCCATAATCTTTGCAGCAGCAGCAATTGTCGTATTCTCACTCACTGTCACAGCAGCAGATGGTCTCAGACGTCCAACAGCACCACTCACTCCACTCAACTTAGTATCTCCAGAGTCCTTGAGGTCCTTTGTATCCTTCCTAGTTAATTCCTTCTCAAGTTTCTTTCTAATACTTGCATCTCTGTTAGCTGTTTGTTTCCTCTGTCTCTCAACTGCTGAAGTTGAAGATGTAGTACTTGTCTTGGATTTACTAGAGTAGGTACTCATTGTATTTCTCTATTATTATTATTTATTTATTTATTTCGCTTTAAAATGTTTGAA
>ERZ778024.3931-NODE-3931-length-10174-cov-7.336199_pt1 | contig 10174 bp, 8 predicted proteins | sample MGYA00375754_ERZ778024 | MGnify/ENA primary metagenome ERZ778024 (study PRJEB29350, sample SAMN05389827) | bioreactor metagenome | isolation source: Thiocyanate bioreactor | place: South Africa: University of Cape Town | collected 2014-02-18 ... | reverse complement strand
GGAGCTAAACGGCTAGCCAAAACTAAACTAGGATCTGAGAGAATTTTGGAGAATTTTTGATAGCTTTCATAAAATGGTAGAACCATATCATGTTCAATATTCAATACACCCTATCAGTAATTGAATTGAAAAATTAGAATTAAAAATTAGAATAGATGAATATAGAAAATTAAACAAAAAAAATTCAAGAAAAAAAAATACTTGGAATTGAGGAGAGTAGTTAATATTGAGATATTCATTTTCTCCATCTAATGAAATTGTTTTATGTCTAAAATGGTAATGATGGTTTCCTCTATTGTAATGAAAAGTAACTGGAACTTTAGTTAAAATTTCAAAAGCAGCTGGATCTTGATCTTTAAGGATTTCTGCAGCTAAAAATCCATCCAAAAATGTTGTTTCACCTCCAGCAGTACTGTTTTTTAAGGAATGCAAAAATTGTAATCCTGGTGGAGATTCAAAATATCTTTTTTTTTTTTTTAAAAAAAAAAAAAATAATTAATTATTGCAATAAAATCGAAGTAAATAAAAATCAAAGCAAAAGAATAAAAAATAATGGAAATAAATAAAAAATACAAAAGATCTTGATGGAAATGAAGAGGTAAAGAAGTATAAGCAATGTTTTGTGCATTTGGAACACTTTTCACATCCCATGTTCTTCCATAAAATGTTTCTTGAATCAATCCAAATTTTAATGCAACTTTTTCAATTTCAGTATGATTTTGAGGAACATTTCGAAGGTACATGATACCGTACTTATGAAGGTTCTCAAAACATTTTTTGACTTGGGAACTTGATTTTGTAAATGAGTTATAATTCATTTCTGGGAATGGATATTTGCTCTCAAAATCAGTTGCCCTCCAAAGTATGGGTTTTGAAGTTGAAGGATATTTTGTCTTGAAAGAATTAGGATAATAATTTTCTCTTAACCATTGTGAAGTGAATGTAGATGAAATAGTTTGATCCCAATTAATTGTGATGGCATTGTCATCATTAGAAATTTTCTCAGGTGAAGTATCTAAGGGAATGTTTGCAGCACTGTGAAGTTTTTGTCCTGAACTTGGATCCATTGATGAGGGGGAATGGTCTTTCAACCAAATGTAATGAAATTTTGAAGAAAATCCATCAGCCCAAGTTACAGTAAGTTCTTTCTTGAGATCATCAACTTCAAAATGAAGAATTTTAATACTTGCAGTCTCTTTTTTATTATCTTTTTCCTCATCTTCTTCAATTTCTTCATCTTTTTCTTTTTTTCCTTCTTTTTCATCCTCAGATTCTTCATCACTATCATCACTGTCACTGTCACTGGTATCATCACTATCACTGTCTTCATCACTATCAGTGCTATCATCTTCAGATTCATCGTCACTATCATCAATATCATCATCCACTTTCTCAATTTTTTCAATTTTTTCAGCTTTTTCAACTCCTTCTGCTAGAATTGAATCTTTTTTTGGTTTTTTGGTAATTTTTTTCTTTGAGACAATTTTGATTGTTTCCTTTGTTGTGAAATTGTCCTTAAGGTTTTGTTTCTCAACTTTAACAGTCTTTGATTTTACTGTTTCCTTTTTAACCACTAGTCCATTTTCAGTGAATACTTTTTTGTCTTTTGTGACTTGAGTATCTTCATCATTGTTTGCTTTTTTCTTTTGTTGGTACTGTTGTTGTTGTTGATCCCTCCCTTGGAATTTACTCACATTTGATTCTTTCATTTTCTTTCCATCCTTTCCATCTTTTCCATCAAATGTGTTGTGGGCAACGTATCTAGATTTGTTGAAGGGTTCTCTAGCAGCATAGAATCGATTGGTAGTTGTAGTGATTCCTGTCTTCTCAACAGCTCTGGTCAAAGACCTATTTCATTTATTATTTAATTGTTATTTAATTTCATTTTTTTTTCAATTTTTTCTTGATCTTTATACTCATTTTCTTTCTCTTTATAATTCTCATTATTTTTCTTTCTATTCTATTCTTTATATATATTAGATTCTTAGATTCTTATCTTTTTCTCTTATTCTCAATTAATTCTCTTCCTACAACTTTTCTCTGACTCTTACTTTTTTAACTATTACTTTTACTTCTTCATCTTGTATTATATTGTTAGATTCTCTTTTCTCTTACTCCTCTCATCTCTTATTATTCTCATATTCTTTACTTTGCTAATAGTTCCATTTCATTAATACTCTCATGAGATCTCGTATTGCATTGTTCTCATTATTGCCAAATTGCAATTTCAAATCACAATTACAATACCGATTCTCATTAATTAATTCTATTGTCTTATTGATATTTCTTTTGATGCACTATTGTGCTCATCATTACTGTTCTTATAGTTGTTCTTATGATTGTTATAATAGTTGGTTATAATAGTTTGTTTAATAAGAGTGGAAGTGGTTAATGCATAATCCATTAATGCTCTAATTACCTTCCGTTCAGCAGCACTCGCAGCATTCGATCACGTCACCAATTCGTCTTTTTTTTTTTTTTTTTCAAAATCAAAGATCTCATCCCAACAACAACATGATGTTGAACTTCAAGAGTTAGTTTATTGATATCAAGTTTTATCAAATACTTTTCACTCTCCAACAAAATTCGAAGGTAATGATCTCTTCTGGTTCTGACTCCTCTCCTTTCAAAGTTGGCAATTATGGTCAGGTACTCTCCTCTGATGTAGTTTCTGTGGTATTTAGATTGTCCACTTCCTCAATGTTTAAAAAAATCGATTGTGCTCATGGCATTAGGATACTTGCATAGTACTTGGGACAATTCAAAACCTTCATTGGAGCTACAATTTCCAGCAAACTGGACATCACCCTCTTCATGGATGAACTGGTTTTTAAACTAAGACTCTCCCTATTGACTTTGCGAAGATTGAAGTTAAACAGCATTTTCTCCGTTTTCCTTTAGTTTGGATTCCAAGAGTATCTGCAGGAAGAATACCAGTTTTTCTCCAGCAATTAGAAATAGTTTTTTCTCTGACTGAATCCCCTGCCTCTTTCAAAAATCCCATTCAGTCAATGAGATCAATTTTAGGTAGAGACTTCTCTTCATCAATCTCCCTGAGAAAGTATTTTACAAGCAGCGTCTTATAATGAAATTTTAAGTTGCGAATTATCCCTGCATCACAAGGTTGCAAGAACCAATGAAGCCTTCATTTTCAATGGATTCTATCTATCTTTGAGACTTGATATTAACCAATGAAGCCTCCTTTTTTAATAGATTCTTGCCTTTGTATTCTGCTCAATGAAGGATTTTTTTTATTGAATTCAATACTTTTTTGAAGAGAGTTTCTATCTCTTCCTTGGAAGAATTCTGTAATGTTTAGTGGAATAAATGATGCAAAAAAGTCAATAATTTTCTCTTTCTTTCTTTCCCTCTTTTGTGTTTCAGATTTCAACAACTTTTGTGGTTTGTCCAAATTTAAAATGATTTAGAAAGAAAATGAAAAGTGAAAATGAAATGAGTATTTAAAAGTATAATTAACATGGACATCCAGAATCATCTTTGGTGTTCTCTGCATCAGGTTTGACTGAGTTTGCTTCATAAGATTCTTGAGCAGGTTTAAGGTCTTTTTCCAAAATATAATTCACAAGATATTTACATGCTTCATCAATCCCTTGATTTTTTTTAGCGGAAGTTGCAAACCTTTATATTATTTATTTATTTATTTTTTTGAAATCAAATTTTCAAAGATATTTTGGGCTTTTGGCAAATAAATAAATAAATACCAATTCAAAAATTTTAAATTTTGACAACAAGCATCAATTTCTTCATCTTTAACTTCTCTCTTTGGTATATCACACTTATTATATTTAATTTTTAATTGGTTTTTAATTTGAAAAATTGAAAAAAATCAACCTTATTGCCAATTAATAAACATGGAATCGCATTTCCGTTTGGTAAAAAAACTTTTGAATCGATATCTTGTTTCCATTTTTCAACAAGGTCAAAACTTTGTTTTCGAGAAAGATCAAAAACAATTAACGCCGCTACTGCTTGTTTATAATAAACCTATTAAAAAAATTAAAAAGTTATTCCCTCTTCTTTTTGAAAAAATTAAAAATTTGAAATTCATACTCTTGTTAAATTTCCAAATCTCTCTTGTCCTATAAATTAAATTAAAAATTTTTAAAGGAAGGAAATTTTAATAACGATAACAAAATTATTCAATGAAATAAAATGAAACCAGCAATATCCCATAATTGTAATCTCACTATATTTTGATCTCCTAAGTCTAAAACTTTCAATGCAAAATCGACTCCTAACTGTTGAAATAAAAATTTGTTGAAACTTTCATAATAAATAATAAAGTAAAGTCTATAATAGAACAATAATAGTTGAATGAAAATTGACCGTCACTTTATAATTTTCCAAAAAGGTTCCATGTGTATATCTTTTAATGATTGATGTTTTTCCAGTAAAGCCTTCTCCAACGACAATTACTTTCAAGAGGTATTCCTTTACCTCAGTCTAAAAAGAAATAAAAAAAAAAGGATTAGCACCAAAAAATTACTGAAAATAAAAATAAAACAAACAAGAATATAGCAATAATAAGAATTACAAAGGAAGAAAAAGAAAAAAGAATGACAAAAAAGAAATGAAATTATTCAAAAACAAAAAATTGGAAATAAAAGAAAGTTAAATAGAGTTATTAGTTATGAAACAAAAAGAAGAAGAAGAATCAGAAGAGGAAGAGGGCAAAGATAAAAAAAATCAACCATGTTTGTTTTTTTTAATTAATTTTTTTTTTTTTCAAACTTTTTGATGACTTTTTTTCTCAAATTCAACCTGAATCATCACTCTTTTGTCACTTTGACTTTGATGAAAAATATGAAAAAATAATGAAATTTTCATTTGAGAATTTTCTTTTCAATGAGAATGTCTAAAGTCACAATCATCTTATGGTTTCTTGATTCACCTGTTTCCTTTTTTTTTTTTTTTTTGGTTTTTTTTTTTTTTTTTTTTTTTTTTTTTTTTTTTTTTGGTTCCTTTTTTTTTGATGAAAAAAGTTTGTGACCGATCTTTCAAATTTTTATCTTTGACTTTGACTTAGAAGCCCATTACTCATTGGATTTTGTTGTGAAGAAGAAAAGTATCAAATTATCCATTAAATTTAAATAATAATAATATTTATTTATAGAAGAACAATTTACAAATATTTCTTTTTTTTTTTGGAAGAAAAAACAAACTCATCTTTCATATTTTTTAGTTTAAGTGGCTCTAGGACTAATTAATGGAATAACTCTTGGATAAATTTGCCAGGTATGATGAGCATCACGAGTTGCTTGAGTGAGAACTGCATTGCATCGACGAGGAAATTTATTTTTTGTTCTATTTCCAAATAATCCTTCAACAAAGACATAATCATATAATTCTCCTAAATAGTCATCACTTAAAGTATCATTCTCCAGAATTCCTTTTAAGAAAAAAAAAAAGAATTAATGATTGAAAAGAATGAAAGAGAGAGGGAAAAGAAATAAAAGAATACTTTTGTTATTTCTGATGAATTCTCTTTTACTCATTTTATTTTTAACATGAGGGCTTGATAAATCTGTTCCAAGAAGAATAAGAGAAAAACATAAAAGGGTAGTAGTTTCTAATTTTATTATTTTGATTATTTTTAGAATTTTTAAATTATTTCAAATCAAAATAATGTTGAAGAAAAAGAAAGGGAAACCTTTTTTAATTCCTATGAATGGATTACTTTTTGTATAATGATCAGCAAAACTTTCTAGAATTGGAACACGAGAATGGGTACTATTCTTTGGGACTTCAAATTGTGATAAAAAGTTCCTAAATTAGAATTCAAAAGTTTGAGTTTTTTTTTTCTGAAAAAAACAAAACAAAAAGAAAGAAAAAGTTAACCCCAAAGCCTCTGCTAATAATAGTCCTCTACAATCTTCCAAACGAACAAATTCTTCTAAAACTTGAATACTTTTTGGAAAAAAAAAAAAAAAAAAATTAATAGCTAAGAATTTCAAAAACTCAATAAATGAAAAAATAAGTTTACTGATTTTCAAGAGCGATATATCTTCCTATTTGATATTTATTTAAGCCAGAAGTTTTCCGAAGAAATATTGCTCGCGAACTTGGAGATTCATCAAGTAAACCCAATTCCACAAACATTTTCAAACCCTAAAGAGGAATTTGATGAATTCATATCATATTGTAAATAAATGAATTTTAATTGAAAAAAAAAAAAAACTTACTTTTTCTGCATCAATATTAAATAGAAAAACAAACTTTTGAATTAGTCTATGAATTTCTTTCCACTAAAAAAAAAGAAAAAGAATTAAAAATTAAAAAAATATGAAATAAAAATTCGATTACTTACATTTAAACTTAATTCTTTTGCAGCGCCTGGGTTTAAAATTTTAATTTTTTTTTGACACAATCGCTTCCATAAATAATCATTATTTGCTAAACGGCATAATTGAGAATTAACTAACATTACATTGCAAAGGGACCTTGCATCAAGAAATTCAAAAATTCGAAAACCTAATATTTAAATATTGTTTAAACATTTTCTCAAGTAATACAAAAACAAAAAACAAAAACAAAAGGAAAAGATAGAAATATAAGAAATTACCTATATCAACAGGTAAAACTCCAAAACTAGGAAAATGTAAGATTTCAGAATGTCTTCTTATATCAACACAAAAAGTTTGTCCCATTTAATTCTCTAAACCTCCAATTTCCTTCTTAAAACCAAAGTTAATGAATTTTGAAATTGCTTCTTTCCTTCCAAACTTTGGGAAAAAAATTTAAAATTCTTTGAAAATTACTATTATTTTTGAAAAATAAACTTAATTTCTTTTCTCTTATTTACTTCTGAAAATATAATTTAGTAAGAGTTTTTCAATTCTTGAATTGATTGTAGTTATTTAATTCTTTTGAATGGTTTTCGAAATAACTATTGGGAGAAAATAACTCGAAATTGAAGGGAAAACAAAGTTTTTTTTTTTTAAAAAAAAAACGAATTTCTTTTTAAAATTCTCGTTTTTTGAACAATTATTTCAAAAATTCAAAATCAAAAAGTGTTCTTTAGTATTCTTTTTTCAACACTTTATGCTTTATTTTCTTAAAGTTCTTTTAATTGAAGAATTGTTAAAGAAACTTAATTGAAGAATTGAAACAGAAAAAAGCAATTAGGAAAAAGGAAAATAAATAAGAAATCGAGAAATAAACAAAGAAAAAAAAAAAATGTTATTTTTTTGAAAAAAGTGAAATTAGGCTCTGATATTTTATATATTTCTCAAGTTCCTTTTTCTAATAAAGAAAATTGGCCACGTCATTTTTGAATCGTGTTTGTCTGTGTGGCATTTTTCTCTCTCTTCTTCCTTCTGTTCTAGCAGTTCTTGATGTTATTATTAATCATTAGTAAAGTTGGGTTGAAACAGTTGAAACTTTAATTGTCATTCCATCTTCTAAATCTTCCATATCATCTTCTTGAAGAGTCATGTACTTTCCTTTGTTTTCCTCCTTGAATTCCAAAACAAATTCATTGCTTTCAATTTTGAGTTTTGATTTAATATCATTTTCTAATTCTAATAAAGTTGTTGCAGTTGTTTTCACTTGATAAAAATTGGTGTTGTGCTCAATTTCGAAGGTTACTCCTATTTTAATTTGATTTTTATTTTTTCTTTTCAAAATTGAAAAAGTAATAAGAAAAAAGAAAATACTTTTTTATAAAAATTAAATAATAAATTAAATAAAAGTTAAATAAAAATAAAATAAAAATACTTTTTGATTCTGCTTCTTTTCTCTTTTGTTCTTCATTTTCAATTTTGTTATATTTTTTTCCATCTTCAATAATTAGTTGGTTTGATTCAATTAATTTAATAATATCTGTATTTCCTTTTTGTTTTGCATAATCAAGACCAGATTTTCCAACACTATCTTTTTTATTGATATCTATTTCTCTTCCACTCTCCAACAGATATTTCACCACTTCTGTTTTTCCATTATAGCAAGCAATCAAAAATGGTGTTGATCCATCATTTGTTGTTTTATTTAAATCACTTCTATCATCATTTAATAATAATTTCACAATATCAATATGTCCATTATAACAAGCACGATAAAAAGGTGTCCAACCACTATTTGATGCTTTATTAATATCAATTCTTTGATCATTTAATAATAATTTCACAATTTCAAAATGTCCTTTTTCACAAGCGGTATGAAAAGGTGTATAACCATTATTATCTCCTTTACTGAAATCAATTCTATTATCATTTAATAATAATTCCACTATATCAATATGCCCTCTTTCACAAGCACTATGAAAAGGTGTTTGTAAATAATCATTCTGATTTTGCCAATTAATGTTAATTTGTTCATTTTGAAGTAATTTTTGAACTTCTTCTACTTTTCCATTTGAACATGCTTGATAAAGTTTTTCTTCCATTTTTTTGTCTTTTTTTTCCTTTTTCTTTTTCTTTTTGTTTTTGATTTGTTCTTTTTGATTTGATATTTGTATCATTAGTATTTCAATTCTACATCAATTAATGGTTTCTAGTTTTGATCTTTCTGTCATGGATTTGTTTTTTTTTAATTTCATTGGTTCAAATCTCTTAGTTGAAAAGTGTTGTTGATGCTATTTATTGGATTGGAAATTGATTTTCAATGTTTTTGTTTGGAGACTTCAACTTAGTTGTTTTGAAATGAGTGGAGTTATTTGAATTCTTTGAACAAAATAAAAGAGATTTGACTTTAATTTGACTCCAAAAACAATTTTAGCATTTCACAAAAAAGTCTATGTGTTCTGAATTTATTTTTGCACTAAAAAATTGAAATTTGGTGATCATTTCGACCTACAATTATATTTTGAGTGCTGGGATCAATTGTAATACCTATTGGTTGACTGACTTTGAATTGTGTGATATATTCTCCATTTGAATTGAATATTTGAATTCTATTATTGTCATAATCACAAACAAAAATATTATCATTTAAATCAACACAAATTCCATATGGATTACTAAATTGACCAATTCCATCTCCTTGTGATCCAAATTTTGAAATAAAATTTCCTTCACAATCAAATATTTGAACTCTATTATTACCATAATCACTAACAATAATATTTCCTTTTGAATTAATTGTTATTCCAATGGGATTAACAAATTGACCATTTCCATTTCCTTTTTCTCCAAGTGCTGAAATAAATTTTCCTTCTGAATCAAATATTTGAATTCTGTGGTTATTGTAATCACAAACATAAATTATATCATTATTATCAACACAGATTTCCCATGGATAATTAAATTGACCATTGTCATTTCCAAATGATCCAAGTATCGAAATAGAATTCCATTCTGAATCAAATATTTGAATTCTATGGTTAGTGTATTCACTAACAATAATGTTCTCTTTTGAATTAATCGCAATTCCAAATGGACAACTAAATTGACCATTTTGATTTCCTTTTTCTCCAAATGTTGAAATGAATTTTCCTTGAGAATCAAATATTTGAATTCTATGGTTATAAGAATCACAAATAAGAATATTTCTATCTGAATTAACTATTATTTCTCTTGGATTCTGAAATTGACCCATTTCATTTCCTTTTGACCCAAATGTGAATTTTGGTTGATTGATTTCATTATAATTTCTTGATTTCAATCTTGTAAAGACTTCAACTTCAAAAGGAGAAGAATTGATATTAATTCCATTAAATTCAACAAATATTAAACATTTCCCTTCATTTTTTAATTTCATTTTCACTTCATATTTTCCATTATTCAAATCTACAATCTCCAATTCATTATCTTTTCGATTCTCATTCTTTTGTTCTCCTTCAGTATGAATTGTAAACTTATCCTTATCTTCACCATTTTTCATTTGATTTCCATCTTTTGAATAACTAATAATCTCAAATTTAAATTCTTCATTTTCATAAATTTTTTGTTTATCATTTCTTGACATTAAACTTTTATCAGCTGAAATTTCATACCCATCAATAACTCCAATATTTGAAATATTTGAATAAATTGATTCTTCTTCTTTTTTAGATATTAAAAATTCAATTAAAGAATGATGACAAGGTTCAACGTTCCATTGAGTGTTCGACAAATAATCCAGTCTTGATTGATACAATCTCTTCATTGATAATAATCTCAAATTATCATTTTTGTTATTATTTGATAAAGAAATTGAATTTTGAATCATTTGACAA
>ERZ778024.3927-NODE-3927-length-10191-cov-6.198500_pt1 | contig 10191 bp, 8 predicted proteins | sample MGYA00375754_ERZ778024 | MGnify/ENA primary metagenome ERZ778024 (study PRJEB29350, sample SAMN05389827) | bioreactor metagenome | isolation source: Thiocyanate bioreactor | place: South Africa: University of Cape Town | collected 2014-02-18 ... | reverse complement strand
AAAAAATATATAAATCTTCTTTATATTGTATCTACTTATATTGTATCTTCTTTTATATATCAGTTTTGATACTAGGCACGTATCAGATTTGATACTAGGGGTAGTCTCAAAATTGATACTAGGGGTAGGGTTAAGTTTGGTTGTTGGGTACTGGCTTCGGGTACGAAAGGCCCGCCAACCCTGTTACGGGCCAGCGGGCCTTCACTGCTCGCTAGTTACGCCGCTTGAGCAGCGCCACCAGTTTAATGATGAGGCCGATAAAGCGGTTAACCTGGGTCAAAATCAAGAGGATAGTGCCCAAGATGTCGAGGTAAGTATGTGCGTCGATTGTCAACGGATGCATATGTTGGTCCCTTTCCAGTTAGTGGCTTGGAAAAGAAACCGCTCGTATTTCTCGTTTCAGATTAATAACTACTGCCGGATTCGAATTAATTCGATATTAGCCAGTTGTTTTTATGGCGCAACCGTGCAATAATATTCATTGAGAGGGATATTTTAAATATTTAAAATCCCCCCTCAATGAATACTGAAACGAGCCGTGAAGTGGGTTCCCCGTCAAAGTTACCCCCGGAGCGGCTCTTTTCTTGTTCTGTACCAGAAAAAATTATCTGGTAAAAGTAATTATAACATCGGTGGATAACTTGTCACCCAGTTATCCACAATTTTTTAAAATGAGTTATTAACAGGTTCTATATTTTCCCAGATTATTATTTATTACAATCTCGATGAGACTAAATATCTGTAAAATAAAAATAAAGCCCACTTTTCGACCAACTGCCATCCTGGTTTTCTACCGCTTAATATCCACTTTTGTCACCATATAAACTCATTTCTTGAAATCATACCCACTGAGTTTTGAGTAACTTCGAATCGGCACTCCAAAAATTGGTATACTTACGTTTTCCCAATCTTATATAGAACTCATCTAAAAAAGCGATACTTGTTTTTACCGCCCATTCAGCACACCCATGCCCCAAGCACTTATCCGGGAAGAATGGCCGGTAATCAGGTGCATAAGGATTAAGTTCGAACTTACCCCTAAGTCTATCTTCCAATTTTTTATGCTCATCTTGAGTTGATTTCCATTCGGGCTTAAAGTGGATTAAGTTATTTCGTAGAGAAACCAAAGTTAGCATATCCTGACCAGGGTTAGAACCTTTAACAAAGGTAGGCTTTTTTGCTAGGGTGAGTACGAAATTAAATTTCAGGAAGAAATTCTCCTTATCCTTAAAATCGTTCCAAACTAACGCCATTGAATCAGAAACTAATGGGTCCAAGTTCTTAAAGGCTTCCTTGATACCGTCAACTGCATCGGTATAAAGCTCATTAATAACAGCCTCTACTGCTGTTATCGCAAAAATTACTGCTGCCGTTGAGTTTGCTTTGTACTCTACTAGCTGGAGGCTTCGGTCAGTAACTTCTATTTCAATTTTGTGGGACATTCGAGAAAAGTAAGCTGCCGATTGAAGGAAACTATAGGACAGATTAGGACGGAAATCTGGTTCAAGAACTAATGCGATAGGGATGTCCATGTTTCCTCCATTAGTAAGTCTTAACTAATTCCAAATGACTCAAAAGTTATACTAAAAGAAGGGTAAGGTTAGAGGGTTAGCAAGTCCTTTTTCAGGTTCAACACTTTTCCAAAACTGTGTTATTTCATCTGGAAGTAAAGCCGGGATTAGTCTCTCCTTGTATTTTGTTATTTCGCTGTTCAAAATATGAATAACTTGTACGCCTGCTCTTTGAAGTAATCTATCCTTTCGTACGTGGGTCTCGCTGCCTATATGTGAGGAACCATCAATTTCAATAGCTACAATTCGTTCACCAGTCCAAAAAGCAAAATCCACCTTAAACATGTTCTCAGGGGTGTAAGAAAACTTTTCTTCAAGTGGGTCTTCAAGGTAAAGGTGTGCTTGTGGTAAAGGTAAAAGGGCCTGGAAAACCCAACGAGGGTGGTTTAGAGGGGCAGGATAATTATCTCGATTACTACCATGTAAAAATTCAGTGATTTTAGTTGGCTTAATAATGGAAACACAGTAATCAAAATATAAATCTAAAAACTGTTTTTCCGAAGCCGTTTGAACCTCATAATTAGCTTGTAGATTGTCTTTGATTAACATTACGTCTTCAAAAGCATTTTCATCGAAGCGTACCTCATCAGCTAAATCTTCTATGAACACAACATCAATATCTGTGAAACGTACCGGCTCATTTTTTGTGGCATCTATATAAACACAGGGAGTATCACTTGAAAAGTAGGTGGCGTTAGTCGATACGCTTTTTATTTGAATTTTACTTATATCCCACTTAGGGCGGCCAAAGGGAATGATTAAATGTTTCTCCACTTGTATAATAATCTTCCCATCAACCCTTGTTTGTTTTACAAATTTAAACATTAGTCACTCCATAGATAGAATTAAACTTTTGCTTTCCTGAAGCCAGCATTTATTGCCTCCTGCTCAGAATCGAAACACTGGACGTTGCTGTAAGTTGCCGCATAATACTGTTGCCAGGGCATATGGTATATGCCGCTATTGTTGTTACCTTTTATTTGGCCGTCGAGGCAGGGGTAGGATTCGTCGGTTACAACTCTTTCTGGTTGCTGGGCGGCGGGCGGTGGAGGGGCAACAGTTGGGGCTACCAACGGCACTCCAAAACTACCACAAACTGACCAGAGTCCTCTGTTAGCGTTTCTCGCCTCGCTGGTAAGGCTTACGAACCTGGATTGATACTTTACGTCCGGTGGATAAGTGGCCGCCTGGGCAAAGCCCCATCTTACCAACTCTTCATTTAGCATGTAGAGCTTGCCATCCGGCTCAGTAATCCAAACATACCTCAGAAACCGCCCGTACCTGTCCGTTTCGGATACATCTTTTTCCAGGTAGACTTCATTATTGGATTGGTTCAGAAGTTCAACAGTTTTATTAGTGGCTTCTTGGCCGAAGCACATAACCGGCCTGTTCGGGTCTTTTGTTTCAGGCGTATCCATTCCAATCAAGCGAATTCGCATATTCCCCGAAGAGAGCGTAGCAACATCTATGGTATCGCCATCTACTACATTCGTAACTATCGCATACTGTAGATTTGCCTTACTGGGTTCTGACTGAGAGGGCGCTTGGACTGGTGCCGAAGTAGATGTGGGATTTACTACAGCCTTAGTGTTAGCTGAAGTTTTGGTTGGATTAACTGCTTGACTGGGATTGGCTACAGCTTGATTACTACTATTATTTGAACTGGCTATTACACCGGCACTCGTTGGATTTGCCCGGCTTGTTCCAGTCTGTGAATTATTCTTCGAGGCGGCGGCTACCAATGCAAATAATATGATACCGCCAACAATGATAATAGCCCATAAGCCGCCCGGTATTCTCTTTTCTTTTTTCGGATAGGCCGGTTGGATGGATTTAAAGGGAACTTGGACGGAGTTATAGCTTTGATAGGCATAAGGTTGCACCGGGCGGGGTTGGGGCCGGGGCATAGGGGCTTGAGGCACTACTCTTGGAAAAGGTTGTGTTGGTGCTGGTGGCGTGGGGGTAGGCCACTTTGTACCAATCTGCGAGTTAGTAAATTGTGTTAAATCTGATGGCCCTTCGTTCTCAGATGGCCGAAGTCTGAATTTGTAGTTGTACTGGGTCTGTTCTAAATAAAGTCTGGCTTGCGCTCTTTGTGCAGGAGTTCCAGCTTCGTGAGAAACCATCCAGCGTAGATAGGATGGCGAAATCTTAAGTACCTGTTCTACCGTAAGCCCTTTATGCTTTCCAAAATGGAGCGGGGTTACTATCGGACTCTCATTCTTGCCCAAACCACAACGAGGGCACTCAAAACCGGAATACTCTTTAGCACAAAGTTTGCACAACATATGGCCCTGCTTAATAAAGAGTGAGGCGCACAATATATCACCCATGTTGTGCGCCAAAAACCACCAAACTGAGGATTTTATTTACTCTTACCGTGTTCGGCCATATAGTGCCCGCACACACCACATTTCCGCATGAACAAGCCCGCTGAAACGCCGAAAGCGGCCCGGCCAACCGTGTTAGCACCTGTAACAGTGGAAAGTACTTTACCGGCTGTGCTTCTACCACATTTGTGGCAGTTCTGGCACTTGTTTTTCCCGAAAAGACCCATAATAAGCCTCCTAGCCTGTTGGCCGACTAAATATGTTGAATAACAATAGTTGAGCAAGGCGTACAACTTAAATCGAGTCATACGTCATAGAAATAGAAACTATGGGGGCGTAAAACTTATAGAGCCGCTATAACTCTGTCCGTTATACGTGAAATAAACGCTGATAACAACGGTATAGCCTTTAGTGGGTCGCCCAGTGTCCCTGGTGCAGCTTGCTACCCCATCAATCACTTCCGGCTGTACCACTACAACTGGAAGTCGTAGTTTTATAGTGTCAGAAATTTTTATCACTGAATAAGCTCTATAGTCCAATCTCCATCAGCTTGTATCTGAAAGGGAAATATTCCATCTCCAAACCTTTGAGCTTTTTCACCGCTATATTTTCCAACAGTGTTAGCAAGTAAAGCAGCTTGTGAGCCATCAGACGCATCTCGAACAGTTACCCCAAAGTAATTATTACCATTATGTGTTAACTTAAACTTTAGTAAACCCTCCTGAGGTACATTTACCAAAAGAGCAGTATCACCTTTCCCCTTTAATGGGAAATCAACAGCCGGTATCGCACCTTCCTTCAAAGCATCTATCGTTGTAATATTTAAGGCCCAATTACCTTCCGACTGAATCTCAAAAAGGTATTTTCCAGTTACGGGTACTTCTAAAAACTTTGTGCCCTTATACGGGCCGATTGTATTAGCTACCAAATCTACCATATCTCCGCTTTCATTCAGTAGCTTTACTCCAAAATAATTCTGGCCTGTATGATTCACAATAATGTAGTTTGCCCCTTGTGGAAGAAGTATTTCGTTTGTCAGTTTATCGCCAGAGCCAACAATATCTATCGGTTTAGGTACTGATTTTGGGGTAGGAGTAGGAGCCGGGGTAGCCGTAGGAGCAGATGTAGCGGTTGCCTTTGCTGTTGGAGTAGGAGCTTTTGTTGCTGTGGGGGCGGGGGTTGCTGTAGCTGGGATAGCTGTAGCTGTAGGTGGAACGGCAACCGTAGCTGTAGGCATGGCTGCAATAGTCGCTTTTACCTGGGCGGCAACCGTATCTTGAATATTAGGGGTAGGCTGGGCGGCGGCTTGTATAGCCGGTGTTGTGGTAGAAGGTACGGGAGTAGGATTATCTCCACAAGCGGCAAGTAAAAGGACTAGAAATATCGAAAGAATCAGGAGTAATCTTGGAAAAACGAGCCGATAAGCAACCATTGTCTTAATCCTCTTTTCATAGCAAGGTATAACACATCATGACGGATGCAAAGGTGCGTTGAGTTTATCTTCAAACACAGTATTACGATTTGTTTCATGGTTAATGTTGCGGTGCTGAAAATATTTTAACATAGAAATTCAAAAAGAGTCATATCAAAAATTTGAATTTTGCAGTATTATTAAAGGACATTGTTGATGTAGTTAATAAACAATATTTGAATTTACCAGAATAGTGGGGAATTTTAAAGTAGCTTGCTATCTAGAGAGTGAAAATAAAATGGGAGAAACCTTCAAAAGTTATTCAGAGCAAGGACAAGCTAAATGCCCTTGCTGTAATGGTACCGGGAAACAAAACCTTCAGCCAGTTACACCTTCTAAAAAACCTGATGTAGTAATGTGGGGAGGGGATGGTAAGGATTCAACAAATTTTATTGTGGAAACTTTTACCGCAAACGCAGTAAATGCTATTCAGGAAGGTGTGCTTAGTGGAAAGTTACCAACTCTAACCGATATTTATTTTGGAGAAGACAATGACGAATTTCTTAATTGCAACTTTGTTTTCGAATGGGGAACTAGCCCCAAAAATTATAAGAAAACGGTAATCTATATCCTATCAAAGGGTTTAGCTTGTCGTGAAGAACGGTACTAAAAGTAAAACCCGTTTGTTTAAGAACCCGTCCTCATCCAACCCATAAGGAGAAATGAAGTGGATAATAAGAAAGTAATGTACTTCATTAGAAATAAGAAGGATGTGGATAATCCCGAAGCCGAAGTACATTCGGTGGAATACGAAGTTGTAACTGATGCAAACGTAATTGGGGATTTGAACTACGGGCCCTACCGTTTCAAAATTTGGGAGTTTAACGATAAGAAAGAAGGAGAAGAACGTAAACTTTGTTTGGGTATAAGGGAGGTACGCCAACTTTTTAGTGACGATGAATTATTTGGGAGCCAGAAACAGCCAGCGTACTATCATGGTGGGGGAATAGCTGACGAGTTGGTTTCCCTTAGTTCTGTTTTTTTAAGAAGGCGGTTTAAGATAACCTCCACAGTTAGGCATGATGATAACCCAGTAATGTTTTCTAATAATTGGAGGAAAAAATGGGTGGATAAAAGTTTAATTCAGGGGCAAAGCAATCTTGAATATCTCTCCGAGTGGTTATCGCAAGTAGAAAACTTAGAATCAAAATACCACCAAAAGTTCATGTTAGCCGTTAAAATGTATCATCAAGCTCTTCAAGCAATCGAAGAGCAACCAGATTTAGCTTACCTTAGTCTAGTCTCAGCTATCGAGGTTCTCTGCCAAGACACCAAAATAAATAAACCTTCATTGGGGGAAGGAGGTTCAAACAAGGAACTCGTTAAGCTGCTAAATCAAATCGAAGATGAAAATCTTCGTAATAAAATTTCAAAAGCAATCGTTGATAAAGATAGATTTATAAGTAAGCGGTTCGTTGCTTTCATAATAGAAAATATTGAGGATGATTTCTGGGACGAGCCGGGAAGGCCGCAAAATGGACGAGTGGAACCATCAGGTTTGCCTAAACTTCTTGCAAAAATTTACGACCAACGTTCCAGAACACTTCATAACGGAGAGCCGTTTCCTGTATATGTTATGGATGCCCCACGTGAAATGGATGGAGAAATTGAATATGCACCGGGGAGGGGAACTTTGATAAAAACCTGGAAACAAGAAGATTATATTCCCTACCCCCAATTCTTCGAAAAGTTAGTAAATCACGTACTCAAAGTCTTCGTAAAAAAGAAACAAGCAATATAATTGTGGAAGTAAGAAGTCAAAATCTGGAAATTCCGTTCCCTCGTTAGGCTCAATTTTTCGAAATTTTTGATATATTGAAGGGGCGATTTCAGCCTCAAAAGAAACACCTGATACGATAAAAATCCTGACTATACAGGGATACTTTTAAGAGGTTTGCAGTTTAGTATCTGATTGCGTTTAGCCTTCTATAATAAGGTAAATTAAAAAGCTACAAACCGGATTGACGGGGCGTAGCGCAGCCCGGTAGCGCACCTGAATGGGGTTCAGGTGGTCGGAGGTTCAAATCCTCTCGCCCCGACTTTTTTATTTTATACTCTCCTTTTTTCCCAATTTTAACCAAATTTGATATTATCACTACCAGAAAATTCTGAGTGGTATTTTGTGCATATTCTAAAAAGGTATAACAATGTTCAGCGCCTATAACTGGTTTGAAAAGCCTGAGTTGTTTGCTACCGTCCGGGCCACTTCCCTGGCCTGGGCCGGGTCCGGCGAGAAATGGGTCGCCACAGGGACGGGCGACGAGGGAACGCTTACCCCGGTAAACCGGACACTTGCGGCGGCTGAACTGGCCGGTTTGAAAGAGCAGATTGACAGCGCCTGGGAGGGCCGCGCTTTTGGCGGCGTCATCACCGGGACAAACCTGGGCGACCTGCGGGGCTGGTATCACTTCACCCTTAACCCAAAAAAGACCGAAGCCCGGTTGGCGGGCCTGGCCCTCGACCCGGCCCTGGCCGGTTTCCCACCCCTGCAAAACCCGGCCCTACACCTGGCCTTGCTGGCACTGCTAAAAGAATTTCCCGCCCTCGAAGCGATTTTCCTTCCTTTTGGCGAGCCTTCTGAGGAAGATTTTGAGGATTTGTGGATGCTCCGGCTGATTCAGCTTGAAGATGGCGGTGGCTGGCTCACCCACCAGAAAGTATCGGTGAAGACCGATTTACTGGCCTATATGGCCGACCTGGCAACCCCCGTCTGGTACGAATTAACGCTGACGGTAGACCCGGCCCTGGTCGGACTGGTGCTGCGCTTATTTATCCGCTACGGTCACAAAAACAAGACCTGGCACACACCAACTTCTAAAACCGGCCTCCTTGGCGAAGAAATCGAGGACAAGACTGCCCCTTATACAGTCGTAACTTTTCTGCCCAACAACCCTAACAACCGTCCGAAACTGGACAGTCTACAGGAAGCCCTGCGGAACCTGGCAAAAGTCAGCCCCCTCCCCGAAGTGTCTATCCAGGAAGTTAGCCGGGCCGGGGCGGTAACCAGGGAGGACCGGATAGGCGGCTACCGGATAGGAAAACATTTTATCATCAACGTTCTGACGGAAGATGCCGCCAGGGCCGAGCCTGAGGTCGCGGCGGAAGACCTGTTTATAAAACTCAAGTCCGACTCTAAGAGGTTCGGCCCACAGCAGGGCTTTATCCACCCGACCAGCCAGATAACCCTGGAATTGATGGAAGACTGGCTCGACGCGGCCCAATATAAGAAGGTGCTTGACCTGGGGACCGGAACCGGTTCGCTGGCAATCGCCGCAGTCCGGCTGGGTATAAATCAGGTCCTGGCGATTGACCCGGACCACGTGGCGGTCAATATCGCCCGCGAAAACGTGGTCCTAAACGGGCTGGAAGCTAAAATCGTGACCGAAGCCGGCTCGCTCGGCCTTAAAGATAGGGACCAGACCGGCTATACCTTTAGCGAGGAGTTACAGCGGCGACCACCTTCCCTGGACGCGGCCCTGCCTTTCGATGCCATCCTGGCGAACCTCTTTGGGCCAAACCTCGTAACCCTGGCCGGGGCCATAAGCGAGGCGCTCCGGCCCGGCGGGCTGCTTATCTGTAGCGGCTTTAAAGCCGACCATCTTGCTGAGGTTACCACCGCTTTCGAAAAGGTTAGGCTAAAAATACTGGCAAAGCACGAGCTTTCCGGCTGGTTCGGGTTGGTCTGTCGAAAAATCTAGGAGCCAGGTTGCTGTTTCATATTTCATAACTGTGAGTTATGAAATATATGATTAACATATATTGGAGTTATAGAAAGAACAGGCTTATACTTTTCTTTAGATTGATAGGTTGAAAAGAAGCCAGTAACAAATCTAAAAAAGAGAAAAGTATAATGCAAACAACCAGTGTACCTCAGAGTGTTGAGGCTGCCCCAAATGTTCCACCGAACAACGAAGCTAAAACCATAAACCCGGCCAGCCCAATGGATACCGGCAAGGAAATCGTGGGAGCCAAAGGCCCGGCGATAAAAGACTGGCGCGCCGCCGCTATCGGGATCGGCCTGACCGCCCTGATCGGGATTGTGGCGACCGTTCTCGCGCCCCTGCCGGGTCTGTCAATCCTGGGAAGCCTGACCGTCGCGCTGCTCCTGGGCCTCGGCTGGCGGAGCGTGGCCGGGCTGCCAAAGAGCTATGTCGGGGGCGTGCAGTTTTCGGCCAAGAAGCTGTTGCGCTACGGCATCATCCTGACCGGGGTCCGCCTCAATTTTGGCCTGATAGTTTCGAGCGGCCTCCAGGTTTTGGTCCTGGATATGGCGTTAATCACTTTTGGAATCTGTTTTATTCCCTGGTTGGGCCGGAAACTGGGGCTGAATACCGGGCTGGCCCTTTTGATAGGGGTGGGCCAATCCATCTGCGGGGCCTCGGCGGTCGGGGCCATAGCGCCCCTGGTCCCGGATGCCGACGACGACAGTGTTTCGCTGGCCGTGGCCATCTGCGGGCTGCTCGGCACCGTGGGCGTGTTGTTTTTCAGCCTTGCCGCGCCTGTCTTTGGGTGGTCAGCCCACGTTTACGGGCTGTTAAGTGGCTCGACCCTGCACGAAATCGCCCAGGTGGTGGCCGCCGGACCCGCCGGGGGACCGGGCGCCGCCGACCTGGCGACGGTCGTGAAACTGACCAGGGTCATGCTGTTAGCGCCCGTAGCCCTGGTTATAACTTTTATCTTTATGCTGAGGCTGAAACAGGGCCAGCCCGGAGCCGCCCAATATTCCTTCAACTGGAAGAAGCTGCCCATACCCTGGTTCGTGCTGGGTTTCCTGGCGGTCGGCGCGATTAACTCGCTAAACTGGCTGCCCAAAGATTTT
>ERZ778024.3924-NODE-3924-length-10206-cov-53.227859_pt1 | contig 10206 bp, 9 predicted proteins | sample MGYA00375754_ERZ778024 | MGnify/ENA primary metagenome ERZ778024 (study PRJEB29350, sample SAMN05389827) | bioreactor metagenome | isolation source: Thiocyanate bioreactor | place: South Africa: University of Cape Town | collected 2014-02-18 ... | reverse complement strand
AGTCTGTCCACATTTGAATGAGAACTAGTCGATGGTCGACCACGTTCTGAATTCTCATAATCAGAATTAATTAATGATGATGAAGATTCACGTTGTGGTTGCTCGAGACTTGCTTTCACATGTGAGGATAGACGTCGTTGTTTTTCTGTCTCACGAAACTCATTGGATTTGTTTCGAGTCGAAGACGATGGATCAGTTGAAATCATATTGAATAGTGTTCTACACGACGGTATTGAAAAGGAAGGCAATGCTTAAAAATCATTTTCAAAAGTAAAAGGTTAAAGAATTAATGAATAGAATTACTTGATGCGAGTGATCTAATTCGTAAACGATTTGATCTCTCATTTCGTGGATTTCTATCACAGATTAGCTGAAATACAAATTCGAAAGCAATGTGACTTTACAAGAACAAAGATTTTCTTAACAAAATTACTTCATGAGAATGCAAATGGCGAAGCGGTTGTGATTCTTTGCAATATGTGCATTCAACTTGGTCGATTCCAGGTTCTCGATTGATTATTCTGAAGAACAATACGAATAACATCGATTTTCGTAGATAAAATCAAGAAAGTTTTACTCAGCACGAGTTTGTAATCGACGAGTTTCCTTCTGTCGACATTGTTCCTAAATATTTGTTTTTAATTCAAACAAAAATCACGTCAATCTAAAGAATTGTTTTACAGTATGAGTTGAAAACTGATTGAAATCAATTTGTTTTTGACAATATTCACATGGAATATAAGTAACATCTGTTGATTCTGCCGTTGGCAAATCACCTAAAAATTATCCTATGAAAATATTCGAAATTCAAATATAGAAAACATACGTCGATTTGGTTTGTTTTTCTCAGGATTTTTTAGACAATTGTCCTACAAGTTTGAATTTATCAATAGAAATTTCAATAAACCGTGTACTTTATGAGTTTGATAGTCATTTTTAGTACATTTTTGTCTGCAAAATTCACATGGAATATAAGTAACATCTGTTGGTTCTGCCGTTGGCAAATCACCTAAAAATTACCCTATGAAAATATTCGAAATTCAAATATAGAAAACATACGCCGGCTTGTGTCAGGTAGTAATGATGTTCGTTGTCGATTTGATTTGTTTTTCTCAGGATTTTTTAGACAATTGTCCTACAAGTTTGAATTTATCAATATGAATTTTAGTAAACCATATACTTGATGAGTTTGATAATCACTTCGAGCACATTTTTGTCTACAAAATTCACATTCAACAATATCTAACGAATGTCCTTTTCAAGATAAATAAATTCTCATTGAAATAAATCGAACAAAACTCAAAATCAGACTTTGACTTATTTTAGGGGCTGAAGATTTTTCTAATTGATACGTTCGCAATTGAACTGAATTGTTAGTTGTGGTTGTTGCTGTTACATCAGGTTCATCAAGATTTGCACACTGATTCTCATAATGATAAGCAAAAATAGCTCGTCGAATAAATTTTTCACAATTCGGACATTGTTCAGTTTTATTCCCACATAACATCAAATGTTCAGTCAACATGTTCGTCGATTGAATATTTGCTTGGCAGAATACACATTGTAATTCACTTTTTCTTTACAAAAACAAAAATCAATTTCGAATTTTTCAATGAAAATCTAATTTTACAATTTAATTTGCGGTTGACTATCGACGGCAGAGGCCATGCGAAGAATTTATCTGAAATTAACTAACAAATAGCTAACTTACTCAAGGAAGAAGAATTTTTCATTCGACAAGAATCCATCGAGAAACAAAAATTGAAATAGAGGTCAGTCAATGACAAAACGAATTTTATTTTCAATTTTTATTAACAAAACAAAAGAAAAGAATGAGAATAAATGACAACTAATACTAATTCAAACACAACTGTTTTGTTTCACTGATTCTCATTTTGGGATTGATAATCCGTATTGAATTCATTTGAATTTACAGATAAAATCTCTTCAATTGGTTTCGAATCATCGTCATTGTCGAGTGAAAACGAACAATTTAAAAAGCATTGTTCATTGATCAATTGACGATATTCTTTCAATTCTTCACGAAGTCTACAACAAAGACAAATCGAATTAAATATTTTCAACAAAACGAACGACAAAAACAAAAGCCTAATGCAAACGACAAGATGCAAAAGAGACATGCTGCTTTTCGACAAAAGACCCACCTGTTTTGCTAGACAACAGTTTCATGAGAACGAAATCTGAGAGATAAATATAGTTCTCAAATTGATCAGGTCAAAACAAGAAACGTACCGTTCAGTTTGTTTTTCCGATTGAATTCGTCGACATTTTTCTTCCTGATAGAGATTAAGCAAAGGTGAACGCTGAGTTACATTGAGTTTATTGGCAGATGTATGATTGAGTGCTTTGACGCCCATTTTCGGCGGATTATAAGTCGATCTCGAACTCAATGGTGGATCGACGAGATTTTGTGCACTTCGTCTTAGATATGAATTATTGAGAATGAATAGAGGCGATTGTTTTCGAGCAAGAGATTGGTCACTTGGCGAATGAACGAGATGAGTTTGTCGAGGAGATTCATTTAGTGATTGAACACAGAAATTATTGAGAAACGTTAGAGTTGGTGGAGAATGATCATTCTCATCATCGGATAGATTCAATTGTTTTTCATTGTAAAGTGGATTTGTAAATGCTAACGGTGAACGTTGATATTCTTTGTGATTTGTCTCGAGATTTGTGTTTGTCGATGAGGTTGAAATCGAATGATAACCTTGAGATGATGCGTTTGTTGTCATTGTGCCATTTAATGATAAAGATATTTGACTATCGTAAGGTGAAGATGAAGTTGGATGATGATAAATGTGATGATGATGATGATGAAAATGAATCTGAGCTTGAGATGATTTCGAAGAGAAACAAGTTGATTTGAGATTGGAAAGATCGTGAAGAATATATTCGAGTTCGTTGAGATTTTGTCGGATATTCGGCTCGAGTTGATCGAAAACATCGATTAATGTCGAATGAAGAATTGAATATTCGCGACCTAAATCGATTTCACATCGAAGATGATCATCGATTGATTCGGATTCAATTGAATCTGCGTCGATTGTCTAATCAAAATCAATTCTTTTCTTTTGTCTGATTTGTTTTTTTTGTTTTCGAATCTTACAGAAATATTTGCTAAAAATCGTCGCATATTATCCGATTCTTTGCTCACAAAGTCATTCATAAATTTCATATACGATTCCTTTGGACCGAATCTTTTCGAAAGAAAAAAACAAGACGAGGATGAATTTCATTGGTTTCACTTCTTTTTTTTCTCGATTACTTAGAAAAATTGGCTAATGTTTGTAAAGTTTTTGCAATGAGAGTTAACTTTCTCGATGCCTTTTCATTTGGATATTCTAATGAGAAACAAAATCTAGAGAAGTCATTTGAGATGTATCAAATGAGTTGTTTTACCTTGAGTAAGGCCGAATAAATTAGGAGATAGAATAGCAGGACACAGAAAACGAAGGAAAACTGAGCCACTGATTAGATTAAACATCGTCTCATCGGATGAAGATAATTGACGGAGTTTCGAGAAGATTCGTTTCAATTGTCTAAACAATTTTCATAGAAAATCTTTCGAAAAATATAAAAAACGAGAAGTTTTACGAAGGAAAAGTGTGATGTGATTGTTGAATTTGCGACCAGATTTGTTCGCATAAGAATCTCAATGTGATTTGATTTCTTTCTAAATGTTGAATATTCGAAACTCGATCGGGATCGACTTCGAAATCGATTTCATTGTTCAGATTTTTCATCGAAACGATTTCCGAGAGAAAACGAGTCAATGTTTCACGTAAATATGTGTCTCCGATGAGTTTCATATAGGCTTCCATCGATTTTGTTGCGATAGAATTTCCTCGAAATGTTAACGTGTTATCAGCTGTTGATAAGATTTCAGCTTGAATGATATCGACGAGGAAGCCCGTCGAGAACGATAACGATTGAGCAATTCGAGTCAATGACGTTGCTAGAAAACAAATTAGAAAAATAAACAAACAATTTCGTTCGATTTGAATATCTACCGATTTCGTCTTTATCACGGAGACTGATATGTGATTCGAGAATTTCAATTAATTGACGATAATTTCGATGAATATACTAAGAAAAATGAAGTGTTTCTCTCCGATAAAACAAAATCTGTTCGGTCTACTTCTTGTAAATGTAAATACGAGTCAATCGGTAGGATTTCAATGGGTTGATATTTGGATTTAATTCGAATACTAATTGAATTTTCTTGAGTTTTCTGCGATTTTTCTTTTCCATTCGAAATTTGCAACGGATACCATTGCTCAACGAATTGATTTCCCGTGATTGTTGATAAAGGTATATCAACCCAACCGATCAAATCACTATCGAATCCATTCACTTGTTTTTGTTTGCGTTTATCGTTTTCACGATAGATTTTACAACGAACATTCGAACAACCTTCGGGAATATCTTTGAAAAGAAAATTTTCTCCCCAGAAAAGAATCTCTCGTCGTTCTTTGCTCGTTGTTTTCCCGAAAATATCTTCATCAACAAAGATTTTGACATAATATCTAAATTCGAAAAGTTGAGGACTTCGTTTTTTTTTGTCTTTTTTTCGTTCGAAAATACTTTTTCTTGATCGGTAAACCTTTGGCTTCTAAAATCCAAATATCGAGTGAATTGTCCATTCTCAATCCATCTGCAGACTTCTCGAAACAAGTCGAACGTAATTGATTCAACAGAAGATTATTCTCGGTGAAACATTGTTTCGAACGAAGGAAAAGATTTTGATTTTGTTGATCCGCTGTTAATTGAACGTAGTGATACGAGAGATGTTGATCGTTGACGTCGCTCGATTGAAGAATACTCGGATGAACACGACGAACATGACAATTATCTAAGAAGATTTCAACTGGTTTGGCAGATAAAATCGATCCTAATGGACCGTTTCCAGGCCTGTGAGAGATCAGCAGAGATTCATGTGAACGAGATCGATTCGATGGAATGTTTCTACAAGAAAGACAACGATTGTTTTTTGAGGAGGAATTCTATCGAGAGAGTTTACGGGAGAAATGTTTGTGATTGTGATTGTGATTGTTGTTGTTGTTGTTGTTGACGTCGTTGTCGTTCCAGTTTGGTGGCACTTTTTGTACGTTTTAACGAATGATTTGCAAACGATGATCGAGCGAAAAATTGAGACAATTTTGTTTTTGATTGTCGATTGATTGGTGTTGTTGTTGTTGTTGTTACGGACAAAGAAGGACGATCTGACAACACGAAATCAATATTTTAATGGAATTTTATTTTATTTTTAACTATATGAAGTCAAAGTAAATATAAAAAAAACGAACGATGTTGAAATACACAAATCAACTCTCATTAAAACTCGTACAGATTAACTGTCGTTTGAATGCAAGGACAGTTTCTAATCTCTTTCGATCAATCTCTACGAAATGAACCAATGCGTGCATCTCAATATATACCTTGAATATGCATTTGTATTCACTTTCGAGTCTTTTGTTTGAAATGTAAAAAGAGTATAATATTTGTTATGTAAGATATGGATGTCATTCTTTATCAATTACGGAAGTCAATGTGTGTGTAGATGTATACGCACCCACATCGATATAGAGAATCTATTGATTCAACCACAAAAGAGAAACAGAAAGAGAACAAGAGAAATCGTTCGAGACAATTAATGATTCGATCGATATTTGTGATAAGAAAAGTCAATCGAGATTTTGGTGTTACCTAGTGATAAGATCTGATTGGATTCAATTGATTTGTCATTTCGAATAATCGATGATGAAGAAATTGTTTTTGATAACGAAGGAGAAAGATATTCGGATAACGATTGTAATGTACAATTCGATCGAATATTAACATTTGTTGATTTATGTAATGACGAAGATGACGATGATAACGATGAAATCATTTCATGATTTACATCAGACAAAACACTATTGGATTTATCGTTCGAATTCGAACGAATACACTGAAATTACAGATTTTGTTTCTTTGTTGTTACAAATATTCTTTTTACCAAAAAATATCGGCTCATCGAGGACTTCTCATATATAAAGTTAATTAAAAAATCTGTTCAATATATTCTCTTGAGGGTATATAGCCTAACGGATGTATATGCAGAAAAAAAAAGGAAAGAGAAGTTGCTTGTGTACCGTCTCCATTGGAACAAACATTTCATCTATGTCTCCCACATGTTTATGTTGAAACTGCCTCATGCGATGATATGTGGCAAAGTACGAAGAAGATGAAATATCGACACAAGACGATGGACATATTATATAAAAGAGCGATATGTTCCGAAGGTTAATCTCGTCTTTGTTTAGTTTATCTACTTGATTCTTTCGACATCAAAATGAAAAGAACTGACATACTTCATTAGAATACAATCTTAATCGACGTTTTCGTTGATCCAACTCAACATACTTGCCAATCCAAGATCGTTCGTTATCGAGATTATCTAAATATGCAGTTTGATAATCAATTGATGAACAATATCGTGTTTTCTTTTTTTGTTTGTTACTTGAAACTTCAAGCCAAGCAGAAAGGTTTCCATTCGTCATTCTATTTGTTTGTCAAATGAGAAAAATAGAAGAACTTGAGAAAGAACTAATTAATATTTGTTCCGTTATGAACATTTTCATTGATGAACAACGTTCAGATTTCATATTTATTGGTTAATTAATTCAGCAATTGAAATAAAATTATTCTCTTTCAAAATTTTCTTTTTTTTCTAACTAAATCTCTTTGATAATTTTTCGATTTGTTCAAAAGAAAAAAAAAGGGCAAGAAGAACACAATCGAATAATATATGAATTGTTAATGTCGCTAGTTGCTGTTTGTTACTGATTGGAGATTTTTATATGGGAAAATAAATGAGATTAGTTTCCAAGAAAAGTTTTTCCTTCGTTTTCTGCATGTAGCAAAGTAATGATCTGATTTAATTTGAAGTTGACAAGCAATTAAATAAATTATCTCTTCTCCTCCTCCTCCTTCTTTTTTTTTCTTCGTTATGAAATTATTCGATAAATAAAAAAAAACTAAAATGATTTTGTGAGTTCGACGAGTTGTTTTCTTTGTCGAAGAGAAAAGAAAAAAAACAAATAAAGAGGCCAATCTTTGAGAAAAGAAAAGAAATTCAATTTAAATAAAATAATCAAAAATACACACACACAGTGAGAACAGAATTCTTATTTCTTTACTTTGAATTTGATATTTAAACAAGTTTCTCATCGCAGAAATGATGTTTGATTAAAACACAACACAAGAGAAAAAAGAACGAGAACAGATCGAGTTGCTACTTAATCCGTTTTCTTTTTTTTTGGGAAAAACAAAACAAAACAAAAGTTTGTCGAGATCGTTTTTCCTTTATGTTTTAGATAAATAAACGGTTCGTCAATCTTCTTTCTTCCGGTAAGATAACTTTCATCGTATTATTATTCTGATCATTAAAATGGAAATGATGTTTGATGTTTACAACTAACGAACTTGATTAGTTTGATTCGAGACGAGAAAATAACGTCGGATGTTTGACAATTTTCTTGTTAATTGAACGAGACATAATCAAAGACTTCACTTTCAGAAGCAGAAGAAGAAGAAAAAAAACGACGTTTTCTTGTTTTGAAATCGGTTTTGCCTGTTCGTCGTCTTTTGATTTGATGATAAATCGCGGCAGACTTCGTTTTCCGTCTTGGAATGCGAAACGAGTAAATGAAGCAAAAGATCGAATCTAGCGAAAATAAGAAAAGAAAAATCTCTTTTCTCTCTAATTGCTTGCAGACATTCACGCTCGATTCTATCAAGAGAGTCTCACGTCGAATACTATTTTCTATGTTTTTTTTTCCTTTTTCTCCTCTTATATAGTTTGTCGTGTATATATGTATGACGTACGAGTGATTTCTTCTTTTATTTTTTTTTCTACATAAAGCGAATGGAAAAAAGAAGCTAAGCAGTTATTTTCTCTTTATTCATCTCCTGATCAACGTTATTTAGAATGTAAGTTTTGTTTTTAAAGAAGAAATAAAATGCAAAAATTTGAATCGGTTTGTTTCTCTCTTGAGTTTTCGATTAACATATATTGACGACAGATGCGAACAAAAAAAAATTCGTTTCGATAAGATTCGATGAGAGAAGGAAGCAGCTGCAAAGATAAAAGCGCGAAGATTTTTTTTTTGTTGCTTCTTCTTCGTTTCGCAGAAGCGAAGAACAAACGGGAATTTTTGTTTTGTTTGTTTCTTGTTAATCAAAATTTTCGAATAGGTTGCTGATGATAAATACAAAATGTCATGTTGATGTTTTTTTTTCTTCTTTATGAGAAATCAAGTGACACACACGCTGCATGCAGTTAGAGATCGACATTTCAAATTGCGTGTTTGGTTTTACAACGAAATCATTTTCTTTTCGTCACGTTTCGAGATCAACGAAAAAAAACGAAAGAGAGAAGACGAATCTTTTTCATCATCGAGATAACAAATCAGTTCTTTGTTAAAGAAGAAGAAGAAGCAGAAAGCGGCAGTTCCAAATTTTGTTCTGTGTCAAGATATTGTCGATGTCATCTTCTATATATTTATTACTCGGGCACATCGCTAGCGGATATGACTCGTTAGTTTTTTTTTTCGCTCTTTTTTCTTCTCATCGACCTTCGACGATTCTTTTTTCCTCTCTCTCTCTCTTTCTCGATGAAAAAATCTATTCTTCGATTTATTCTTTTCCTTTCCAACTCTCTGATTTGACATCGAAGGAAATCTCATTGTTATTCTTTATTTAGGCTTTCAAATCTTTTTCAAAATCATGGTCGACAATTTGTCCGAACAGACAGTCAAAGATTGTGAGATTTACATAGCTAAACATGATATTCAAAATGTTCTCCGTGATTCTATTGTTCAATTATGTTTAAAAAAGCCCTCGAATCCCATTGAATTCCTCGCCAATTATTTTACTAAACTCAACTCAGAAATTCGTTCCAATACAAAGAAAACATCGTCGATGAGTCAACGACAACAGTCAACCAACGGAAGTCAAACCGGTGAAAACGATGATTTAAATGATTTAAATGATTCGTCTCATCAACAATATCATTCGACCGATGTCAAAGCTCGCGAACGACGTGGAGCTGTGTCAGCTGAACCCTACAAAGAAGAAGATGCAACGTCCTATGTTAAAACAGTTATTCCCAAAGACTATGCGACCATGCAAGCATTGAGTAAAGCTATTCAAACCAATTTATTGTTTTCACATTTGGATGATAATGAAAAATCCGATATATTCGATGCAATGCAACCGTTTAATTACAAAGAAGGAGAAACAATTATTCAGCAAGGTGAAGAAGGCGATTTCTTTTATATTATTGATCAAGGCGATGTCGAAGTTTATGTTAATAATAAATGTGTGACAGCCATTTCCGATGGAGGTAGTTTCGGAGAATTAGCTCTTATCTATGGAACACCACGTGCAGCAACAATTAAAGCTAAGACCGATTGTAAATTGTGGGCTATTGATAGAAAAGTTAGTTTGTTTGTTTTTTTGTTGTTGTTGTTCTTCAATCGATTGATTGTTTTTCGTTTTTTGAAGACTTATCGACGGATTTTAATGGGTTCGACTATTAAAAAACGTAAGATGTATGAAGAATTCTTATCGAAAGTGAAAATTCTTCAAGAACTTGATCAATGGGAACGTTTAACTGTCGCTGATGCACTTGAAACCGTGCAATTTAATGATGGAGAAAGTATCGTTGAACAAGGAGAAAAAGGAAATGACTTTTTTATTATTGTCGAAGGTAACACAACAAAAAAAGAAATGAAATTCATTTTTTAATAAAAAAGAAAACGTTTGGCTTTTATTTTTCCAGGCACAGCTGTTGTTTATCAGAAACCATCGGATGATGAAGCAGCTATTGAAGTATCGAAATTAGGTCCATCGGATTATTTCGGTGAAATTGCTCTGCTATTCGATCGACCTCGTGCGGCGACTGTCAAAGCCAAAGGACCGTTGAAATGCGTTAAAATGGATCGACCACGATTCGAACGTGTTCTCGGACCGATTTCTGATATTCTCAAACGAAATGTTGCACAATATAATTCGTTTATTAATCTAGCTGTTTAGTTTGACTTTCAAAACAAAAAAAAAACACATTTTCTGCATGTCTCTTGTCTCTCTCTCTCTGTCTCATCCTTTTCTCTTGAGAACAGTTTTGTGTTTGTATGA
>ERZ778024.3919-NODE-3919-length-10214-cov-5.985235_pt1 | contig 10214 bp, 15 predicted proteins | sample MGYA00375754_ERZ778024 | MGnify/ENA primary metagenome ERZ778024 (study PRJEB29350, sample SAMN05389827) | bioreactor metagenome | isolation source: Thiocyanate bioreactor | place: South Africa: University of Cape Town | collected 2014-02-18 ... | reverse complement strand
TGATTCAAGCTCCTCCTGGTATGATGGGAAACCCTGGAATGATGGGAGGTTATGGCCAACAACAACAATATTATCCACCTTATTAAATATATAGTTTTTCTTTTCCTTCTTCTCAATCAATCACTTACTTTTTTGAAAAAATAAAAAAATAAAAAATAAATAAATAAAAATGTGGAAAAAAAAAAGATTTTTTTCTTTTTCTTTTTCTTCATTTCTATTGTTTTCTTGCTTTCGATTTCTATTTGATTCAAAAATAATTCAGCATTGGATTGGATTTTGGTTTCTCATTCTTTGGAAAGGGTTCAAAGGAAAAAAAAAAAAAAATTTTTTTTCAAAAAATCAAAATAATTTTTTTCAAAAAGGAAGGTACAAAGAAAGAAAGAATTCGACTTTGACTTATCCAATTAATTCAACCTCATGATGCAATGGAAGGGACTGCACTCAAACAAAATCAAAAGTGAATCATTTTTCAAACAAACTCTATCAAACACAGAGACCTCAAAGTCTCAACTCTTTTAAAATTTTGTTTTTTGTTTGTTTGTTTGTTTGTTGATTAGAAAAAAAATGACTCAGGGTTTTTTTTTTGAATTTTTTTTTTCTTGAATCATTTAAAAAAAAATGTGAAGTTTTCTCAATGCGAAGAGGGGACAAAACAAAAAGGTGTTCGAGCAACTTTTGTTGTTCTTTCTATTCTGATCCAAAAATCGATTAAAATAACAAAGGCAAAACAAGCCAAAGGATTATCTATTGGATGTTTGATTGAGAGGAAAGAGAGCTTCAACGTAACTGTTTTCTTAGTGCCCTCAAATTCTTTTTTCAATTGAAAAACCATGTGTAGGTGAAAAATTTTTTGCCTCTGCCTTCGAAAAAAGTATAAATAGTCCCATTTTTTTATTTTGAAAAAGATTTTTTTTTTTTTTTTTTTAAAAGATTTTCAAATATCTTTCTTCTTCATTTCAAATCACTCTCCCTATAACTCTTATTGTTCATTCTTTTACATTCAAATAACATTCAAATAATATTTGTTTTTTCAAAGATTTATTCTTTCTTCTTCATAATACTCAAAAAGCTGAAATATCAAGGGAAAACAACTCGAGATCTTTACAAGATGTTTAGAACAAACAAAGTTAAAATTCTTCGGGTATGCTTTCCTTTCTTTCTTTCTTTCAAAACCATCTATTCACTTTTCTTATTCCTTTTTCTCATTGCTTTTTTGAATTTTGTATTATTTTGTTTTATTTGACTCGACAATCTTAAAAAACCAAAAAACCAAAATAAAAGGAGGAAGAGAAAGAGAACATCGAACCTAAACCAAAAAGATGTAAAGTTAGTGATGAAAATAGTGCTTCAATAACATACCAAAGCTCTGCATTGGAACTAGAAGCTACTTCTCAAAGAACTGTGCTTGGAGAAATTAATCAGGTTTTTACTATTCTTTTCGAGATTTGAATCTCTCTCTCTAATCTCGCTTATTCAATAGAATGTGCCCATCGAAGATAAAAAGAAAGAGAAAAAGAAAGAGAAACAGAAAGAGAACGAGGTTGAGAAAGAGAAGGCAGAGCAAACATTAGTTCCACTCCAAGGTTTTTATTTATTTCACTTTTGACCTTAAATGTTTTTTTATTAACAAATCTTCTATTCATCTTAGAAAACTTCTTAGTCGAAGAGCAGAAGGGGGAATGGTTCTTCATACCAGAGGAAACAATACCAGAGATAAATATCGAGCAAAATGAACTAGAAGATGGGTCAGAGGTAAGTATTGGAGAGAGTCAGGATGAGGCGACTCAAAATACAGCACCTGAGACTTTTATAGATGGAGGCGATGATGAAAATTCAATTCCACCTGGGGTTCGTAACATCGATGAAGATGCATCAGATCCTCAATTATGTTCAGAATATGCACAAGACATAATGCGGACCCTGTTCGAAGGAGAGGTATCATTTAACTTTCAACTCGTTCAACATATAGTATATAAATACCAATTCCCGTTAATAAATATAGAGAAATTTTCAGGTTGACCCAAATTATATGAATGCCCAACCAAATATCAATTGGGGAATGAGAAAGACCCTTGTTAGCTGGATGGTGGGAGTTCATTGGAAACTAAAATTACTCCCAGAGACCTTATTCCTCTCTGTAAATATCTTAGATCGTTACCTCTCTCTTGAAATTGTAATTCTTATCTTTATTTATTTTTTCCAAAAAAAAAAAAAAATCATTCTTCGTTAATCTCATTAAATTTTCAATCCCTGTTAGATAGAATCACCACTCATACTTCAGCTAATTGGAACCAGTTGCTTGTTAAGTGCAACAAAATTTGAAGAAAATTATATTGATCCTGGAGATCTTCTTTATTTTTATCCTACAACAAATTATCAGTATTTTCTTTCTTTTTTCTCATTTTTTTTTCTGGTGAACCTTTCTCTTACTCAAATTAATTCTTGTATTAGAGAGACTCTCGAACGCCTTAAATTATTTGAGATAATGATCTTAACCAGGATAAGATTTCAGTTGAATTGTCCCAGTCCTTTTGCTTTTCTCAGACGCAATTCAATGGCTGAAAACTATGATACTCACAGTAGAACAGTTGCAAAATATTTAATCGAAATTACTATTTTAGATGAAACATTTTTGCAATACTATATTTCGATGATTGCAGCCGCATCAACTTGGTTAGCGAGAAAGATGCTCAAAAGAGAAAATTGGGTAAATATTTTTTTTTTTCAAAATAAAATAAAATAAGAAGTCTAATGATAAATAAAACACAAAAGGATGCAACGCTCACATATTACAGTGGATACACAGAAGAGCAACTTCAGCCTTGTGTGAATCAATTAACGCACCTCCTTCAGACAATAACCCCAGAATGTCACATTTACCAAAAATATTCATCCACTCATTTTTTAAGAGCGAGTGTATTTGTTGCAAGGACTATCGAGGAATGGAATACACCAAGTGAAGAACAAAGCGAATGATTTTGTTGGAAGCCCTTCTAGCCTGGTGCAAGTGAAGGACTAGGAGACTGATTAACTTTTTTTTTTGTTTAACTTTTTTGTAAAATAATTTGAAAATATATACTTTTTATTATATATTTTGATATATTTTGATTACAGAAAATTATTTTGATTTAAGTGATTTTAAGCTACTTCTTTTTGGAGTTGATCATTTAATTCACTTTTTGTTGTCAATAAGTTTTGGTATTTTCTTTGTAGCTCGTGCTCTTGATTGTAGTAGAAATTGACATCTTTTTGTAAAGCCTAGAAAGAAAGAAAGAAAGAAAAAAAATCAGAATCAATGAAATAATAAATAAAAAAAATTCGATGTTTTAAAAAAATCCAGAAAAAGAACCTCAATTCTTGATGGAATTGCAAGTGCTTCTAATTGATGGAGACCACGGAAAGATTCGTATTCAATAATACTTGATCCTAATTGTTTGTATGCTTCACCAATTTGTTTTCTAAGAACGTGTGATCTGTTCTCATATCCTTTCATTAAAATACTGACTTTTTGTTCAACTTTGCTAGCTTTCTTCGCTTCTTTTTCCATAAATGTTCTATTCACCTATTCCATTTTATTTCATTTTAGTTTTAGTTTCCAAAAAAAAGAAAAGAAAAGAAAGAAAAGGAACCTCTAATTGATTTCTAAGGGATTCAATTTTATCTGCTTTTGAAGATGTAGAAAATTTTCCATATTTTTGTTGAGATGGAATAAATACTAATTCTGAGGAACAATCTTCCCAAATTTTTGCAAATTCTTCAGATGATAAAGAATTTGCAGCTTGATCTTTTTGAATGGATTGAATTTCGGCCTCTAACAATTCTTTTGCCTTTTTTTTTTTTTTAAAATTAATTAATTATTTTTTTTTTTTATTATAAAAAAAAAAAAAAAAAAAAAAAAAAAAAAAAAAAAAAAAAAAAAAAAAAAAACCTTATTCAGTGATTCCTCATCAAAGCTTTCAAAGTCTATGTCATATCGTTTGGGTTGAGATCCTTTCATTGGATGGTACATTGAATCATATTTAATCATATTCAACATTTCATTTTTGAGTAATGAATCGGCCTGAAAAGAATTAATAAAATGTCAGAAAAGAAAAAGAAAGAAAGAAAGAAAAAAAAAGAAAAAAAGGAAATTAAAATAACAGTATCAAATTCGGTTTCTCTTTCTCTTTCTTTTGCTGTTGCCATAGCCTTATTAATAGTAATTGGACGTGGAAGTTCTCTTTGGACAGCTTGAGAACGTAAGCTCAAAATTTTTTGTTCTATTTTTTTATTATATTTTTATTTTAACTGTTATAATTATAATAAAAAATAAGTAAATCTCACCTTCTTCTTGTTGTTTTCTTCTTCGTTCTTTTTCAACATCGGCAGCATCTTGAATCCATTCTTGATCATTAATTTTTGTTTTTTCATTTTCATTATCACCTTCTAATTCTGGAAGAACAACTTCAAATTCATTTTTTGGTTTTGGAAGAGACATGAGTCCCCTTCTTAATTCCTCTTTAATTTCATTCTTTTTTTTTTTTTTGATTTAGTAATTTATTCATTTTAATTTTTTAAAAATTTATAAATTTTGAATATTAATATTAAACTTACTTGTCTTCTTCTCTCAAAAATTGGGGTTTCAGAAACTTGTTGATTAATTTTAAGTTCATCTCTTACAGGTGTGGATTCAACTTTTTTTTTTTTTTTCAATTAAATAAATCAATAATAAATAACTAATGTAAAAGAAAGAAAGAAAGAAAGAAAGAAAGAAAATAATAAAATAAAGTACCTCCATGTACTGATCTTGAAGGGGTAGAGCCAAAATTTTCAGATTTAAATGGAGTTGCAGTAGCAGTTCTAAATGGAGTTGAGCCAGTTGACATTCTTGGAGTTCTAGATGGATTTGGTGTTGCAATATCATAATTTGAAAGTAATGTTTTTGATGATTCATTTGATTCATCTTCCACAGCTGCTCTTGCAGATTCTTTTTTTTTTTTTTTTTGAACAATTTATTTTTTTTTTTTTTTTTTTTCCAAAATTTGATTTGAATTGCTTCGAAATTAAATGGAAATGAGTGAGGGGAAAAAATTTGATACCTCTTCTAAATCTTGATCTGAAACTTGTGGTGAAGGTAAAGCTAGTTTTGAACGACGATTCACTTGATTTTCAAGGATTCTAATTTTTTTTTAAAAAAATCAAAAATCAAAAATCAAAAATCAAAAAAAAAAAAAATAAAATAAAATAAAATAAAATAAATAAAAAAATTGAAATTACTTATTCATTTGGACAACTGGAGCAACACCTTCATCTCTTTGAGTTTTTTGTTTTTTAATATCTTTTTTTCTTGCTTCTTCTTCAATTTCCATTCTTCTTTTGCCTTCCATTTGTTGTAATGTTACACCAGTAAAATCTACATTTTTCATTCTTGCTCTTTCTTCAGTAGTATCATAAAAACCTTTAATTAGAAAGAAAAAACAGGAAAAGTAAGATATTTGATATCTTTATTTGAATGAAATTAAAAGGTAATGAAACAAACCAGGAGCAGGTTTCTTTTCAAAAGGAATTTCAGTATTATAATCAAGAATAACACGTCTCTTCTTTTTTCTTCGTTCATGAATTCTGATTTTGATTTTGAAAGTTAAAATCTGAAAGTCTTTTTTTTGAAAAAAAAAAAAAAAAATGAAATACTCTATTCCTGCAGCTTTTAATTCTCTCTTTTTTTGTAATGAAGCTAATCTTCTAGCTTCTTCAAGTTGTTTTTCACGAGCTTTCCTTTTAGCTTTTTTTCCTTGAGTATTTGCTAAACGAGCTCTTGCTTCAGCTAACATCTCCTTTTCTATTGTTTTTTTTTTAAAAAAAAATGAATTGAAAGTTTTTCTCGTTTTTTCTCATTTTTTTCATTTTTCTTTCATTATTTACTTTTTTTAAAAAAGAAAGAAAAGAATGAATTAATTTACCATCTTCATCCATATCAACTGGATCTGGTTTTGCGGGTCTAGTTTCAGGTTGAGGATCAACTTCTCCAGGTTTAATTCTTCTAGGATCATCTTTTTCTTTTCCATCTTCTTCTCTACCTTGAGCTGCATCTCTATAAAATGGAATAAAAAAGTTTTTTTAAAAAAAATTAAAAAGAAAAAAGAAAAGAAAAAAGAAAAGAAAAAAGTACAAAAGTTTTTCATAATGTTCTAAACATTGAACAGGAGTTCTTCCAATAATTGGAGCAATTGTTCTCCATTGACAAGGCATAAGTTTTGCTAAATGAAGAAGCTTTTCCTCTTCATCTCTACTCCATTCAGTCTAAAAAAAAAGATTTCCACAAAGTTTTTTTAAAAAATTATTTCTTTATTTATTAATTGTTTACGAAATGAAATAATACCTTTTTAATACTAGGATCAAGCCATTCATACCATCTTGCTTTACATTGTTTTGGAGTTTTTCTAACAAGCAAAGAAGAAATTCTTGCCCATTGATTTTTACCATATTTCATAATAGCTGCTTTGAGGATTTCATCCTTTGATAATTTGAATAATTTTAATTTTTGATTTCATTGAGAAACAATATACAATAATAAACAAAAGAAAAATAATAAAGAAATCTCACCTCAGTATTTTTCCAAATACCTCCTATTTTTTTGAAAAGAAAAAAAAATTGTTAGTTTATTATTTCAAAAAAAAGGGAACTGTCTAATTCAATATAACAATATAAACTTCAAACTAAATAAAACAAAAAACAAAAACATAAAACATAAGATTATTTCAAACTTCAACGAAGTTGTTATTCCAATAAAAATTTTTATGCAAGAGTTTTTTAAAGCGCCAGACGTTAACTTTCAAAAAAATTTTCTGCAATACAAACATAAAACCAAAAAACATTCCATTAATTCTTCAAATTAAACCAAAACAATGATAATAAAACAAAGAGATAAGTGAGTTTGAAATCAAATTGAGTGATATGATTGAATAGAATGTTGAAAGTGTTAATGTGTTGAATATTGAAAGAGAAGAAGAAGAGGAGCAGCAGCAAACCTTTAACAAGCGACTTCATTTTTTTTTTCTATTTGTCCACCATGTTTTTTTTTTTCTTTTTTCCTTTTTTCCTCTTCTTTTGATGTTCACTTTGATGATGAATGAATGATTATTAGATGGTTAAATCATGATTCAATAATAGAAAGTTTTGAATGAAAGCTTCTTTTTGCACAAAATCTCAAGAGAATAAATAAGAAACATTCAAATTGGAAGACAGATTCTCTTATATTTCTTATATTTCAAGGCTCCCATGAAGTCCAATTTTGAGTTCACATTATTAGTGAATTTTTTTTTTTCAAAAAAAAAAAAAAAAATGAAAAGTGGATCAGTTTGAGTTCTCCTTCCCCTCAACATTTATATTTAGAGTTGAATTCCCCACCTTGTACTCTCAAAGTTAAAGGGAAGTGTTTTGGATGTTTTGAATCAATTTCTGAGCATCAGACTTGTTGTCGGAAATATTCGATGTTCTAACAGAAGACCTTGTCGCTTGGTCATCCTTCTAAATGGATTAATTTTTCCCCTTGTCTTGCGAAGCCATGCAATACACAAGGAATGAATCGAGTTGGAGTCATCAGTGGATGCAAGGAATTATCCGCAAATTCATCGATTTTTCTCAGACCCACCCTTGTCAATAGTTACTTGCAAGGTTCAAACTTTTTTTTTTTTTTTCCTTCCATTTAGAAACGAAATAAAAAAGAAAAAATCTGCAATTAGTAATTCCATGAATTGCTCGTGGGGATCTTTTTTTGTAAGTGCAGCGAATCCATTACATAAGTGCGAAATTTTTCTTGAGCATTCTTTCGATCTGGAGTAGACATCTCAGTGCCAGCTGCCATCAAGTCAACGTAATGTGTAGATATGTTTGATACTTAATCATAGGATCAGTTTTTTAAGCAAAACTTTGTTCGCGTGCTTTGAATTTTCATTCAAGATGATCTTTTTCTAGACACTCATAAAAAGTGGTGAAATTATTGAAATTATTTTACAATATAATCCAGTTTGGAGCATCATCAAGCGGTGTGTTGAGCTTATACATTTGAGGCACAACAGCTTCTGTAAATGAATCAAAAGCACAACTATTCCGTGTGAAGTTGAGGAGGAAGATTCAAATTATAATTATTTACAGCTATTTTATATTTTTTTTTTTGAAGATTTTGAAAGGGACATTAGAATATCTGTAGTTTCTTGAAGGATTCACGTTTTTGAGGTTGAGATTGAAATTCTAGACAAACAAATTTGTAGCATTATTGGAATACCTAACTAAATGAAATACCTCTTCTCTTGTAACGCTTGCTCTATCATGTCACAAAATTCAGTTGGATCAACCTCTGAGGATTCAAAAATCTTCAATCTCTTTTTTGATTTTCTCCCGGTTGCTAGATGTCAATAATTATAAATAATTCCCCTTGAGGACAGGAGTCAAGACCCTATCCTTTTTTTTTAAAAGCTCTTGGATTTTTTATCTATGACCTCTGTGGTCTTATTACAGTTTTCGCAAATCAATTCTTTGATTTTGTTTCTTTGTTTGGACAAGTAATTTGATACCATGTTTCAAATATTTCTGATTTGCTAGAATTTGTGCGTTGAGGTCTTTGTTTAAAAAGGATTGCCGAGCTTCTTTCTTGCTGACTTTTTGCCTTATTCTCTTGGCAATATCTCATTCTTCTATCCTTAGTTTGGATCATTTGTGTTCAAGGTGGGCTTTAATTCTTGGATTAACCGTTTCTCCCTCTCTGTGTGTATTTCAACTAACTTAATGGAGAAATTTTAATGCCATGTCGATTGATAAACGAATAAAGTTTGTTATCTCTAGGTCGAAACGTTTATGACCTAACCATCTTTCTTTTTGTTCGTGTTTAGTTGAACCAATGTAGAAGATAGGTGGATTAGTCACCAAGAAAGAAAAAAACAATGACAAGTGTTTTTCCTTTTTCCCTTTTTTCTTTTTTTTTTTTTTTTTTTTTTTTTCTCACCATTTTTTTTTTTCTAGACAATGAATAAGCAAAGAAGACTTGAAGTGGAACAACGAGTTGTCAATACTCAAATTGATTTTTTCGAACAATTGAAATATCTAGTTATCCGATATATTGATAACAAAGTTCAAGATGAGCTTGGTACATTATACAAAAGAAAAGCTGAATTGAGGAGTAATGAATTTTCTTTTTATTTATTTTTTTCTTTTTGTTGTTTTCTTGCTACTTTCTTTCTTTCTTTTATTTAATAACCTTTTTTTCTACCGCTCTTAGGAAGACATAGGAGCCAATCCAACTCCAATGGCGATTTTGTATGCTTTTAATGATTCAACTATCAATATTTGTTAATCTCATTTTTTATCTGGAATAGTTAAGAGACCTAATGGATCATCTTCAGGAACCTGTTTCCGTAACAGTTGGGTTTATTTGGATGGTTAGTTGGCTGATTATCTTTCTTCTGATAATGATAATTCTCTTAATGATAATTCTCTTAATAAAAAGAGAAACATAAAGTTCTAATAAATAATTCAATACTCCTCAATTCAACTTTTCTTTTCGACTCTTATTTTTAAAGGATTACTTTTTGATCTATCTTTTATATCTTTTGAGTCTTCATGTGAAAAGTGAGTGAATTTGGCCCAAAGAAAAAAACGATGACAGGTGTTTTTTTTTGAATTGTTTCCTTTTTTTTTTTTTTTTTTTCTTTTTTGTTTTTTTTTTTTTTTTTTTTTTCGGTTTTTTTTTTTTTTTTTTTTTTTTTTTTTTTTTTTTTTTTTCTTCTTAGTTCATTATTTTTTTCTTTTTCTGAGCTTTTATTTTTTTTCTTTCAAGACAATGGATGAACAAAGAAGACTTGAAAGGGAACTTCGAGATGTCAATATTCAAATCAACTTTTTCGAATATTTAAAATATCAAATTCTCCAAAAAATTGATAAAAAAGTTCAAGACAAACTTGGTACATTACACAAAAGAAAAGCTGAATTGAGAAGTAATTTTCTTTTTCTTTTTTTGTAGTTTTCTTGCAACTTTCCTTTATTTTATTTTATTTTATTTAGTAACTTTTTTTCTACGACTTTTAGGAAGAAATAGAAACCCAAACAACAACAACGATGATCTTGTATTTTTTTATTTTTATGATTCAACTATCAATATATCCAACAAATTTGTTAATCTCATTTTTTTTTTTGATTATTATCTCGAATAGATGAGAGACCTAATGGAGCTTCTTAGGGAA
>ERZ778024.3917-NODE-3917-length-10220-cov-5.857944_pt1 | contig 10220 bp, 5 predicted proteins | sample MGYA00375754_ERZ778024 | MGnify/ENA primary metagenome ERZ778024 (study PRJEB29350, sample SAMN05389827) | bioreactor metagenome | isolation source: Thiocyanate bioreactor | place: South Africa: University of Cape Town | collected 2014-02-18 ... | reverse complement strand
AAAAAAAAAAAAAAAAAAAAAAAACAGGAAAAATTGTGATCGTCAACTCTTTCTTTATTTCTTTGGATCTCAATGAAATTCAAATGGAGTTGACTTTCAGATTGAATTCCAACTCAACTTTTTGAAATTGTTGAGTATTTCTTCTCTATTATTTTCTTTCTAAAGATTCAAATTCAAATCAACAAAGAACTGAGTTTTTTTTTTCGTTGTTGATCGATTGATTTTTGTTTTTGAGTTTTCACCACGTGAAAAAGTGATCAGGTGAAGATTTTATCTGATTGGTCAATAATCATTTTCGAGAATTCTCATTGGTTTAAAAATCTTATTTTGCACTGATTTTCGTTCGAACCAAAGGACATTCTCAAAATTCATGAAAATTTCAAGAATGATTCCTCTTCTTCTTCTTCATCAAAATTGTTCTGAATTAAGTCATGTTCTACTAATAATTCGATTTTTATAGGTTATAAATGATATGGTATGATTTGATGTGTGTTCAATTTTGATTCAAAAAAAAAAAAGAGATCATGATATTTATTTATTTTATTTTTTTTGATGTTTATGGGTTGGAATCGAGACGAAAGATAACAATGATTCAAAAATGAAAGACTGGAAAATTTTCATTTTTCATTCTTTTTTTTTTTTCAATATAATAACTGATTCTATTATTTATTTATTTATTTATTTACAAAACAAAGTTTGAAGACAGGTTCTTCTACAATAAAACAAAACATCATTGTTTTATAATTTTTTTTAAAAAAAACACACACACACACAAAAAAAAAAAAAAAAAAAAAAAAAGGTGACAATTTTTTTTTTTGACTTTCCTTTTATTTCTTAATTATAAATTGTAAATTATAAACCGAATTGTAATTCTTATTATTTATTGCTGTTTTCAAAAAAGTTTATTTTATTTTTTATTTTCTCTCTCTCTTAAACTCACCTTCATTCTTTTTTTTAAATTTTCCTCTTCTTAAATATAGTTCTCAAAGGGTATTCGTGTTCGTCTACATACACCAGATACAAAACAAGTTCTCAGAAGGAGAAGCAAGGAAATCTAAAACAAAATAGGGAGAGGAGATAACATTAATATAAATTACTCGATGCATCGAACAACAGTTAAACGGAGATAAATTATTTAGGTTTGGTTAAATAGAGGTTAGGAAGATAGAGGTAGAGGTTGAGATAGAGAGAGAAAATAAAAAAGTGTAAGAAAGTGAAGGAAAAGAAATAGGAATAGAATTAGATTAACAAGAAAAAAGATCAATCAATCAATCCCAATCAAATGGTGAAATTAAAATTAAAATCAAAATCAAAATCAAGTTATTTCAACAAGTTATTCAAAAAGAAATGGGAACCAAAATCAAAATTTGGAATTAAATTGAAAAAATTTCTAATTCAAGCCAAGACATGGTATTTGACTTACTTTAACCTTCACTTAACATATTTTATTGTAATGACATTTTTGGGAGGATTATTCCTTTATTTGAGTGATTCACAGATTGATTATTGGAATGGATTTCTTATTGCTGGAGGAGGATTAACTGGCGCTGGCTTTCCCCCTTTAAGTTTTGATCACTTATCTCCAGCTGCTTATACTCTTTCTGCTCTTCTGATGGCTGTTGGAGGGCTTGTTCCATTGACCCTTGTTCCTGTGATCTTGAGACGAATTAATATTTCTAAACAATTAGCAAAATTCCCAAAGGAATCAAAACTCACATTAAATGATTTATTAGAGTATCGAGCTTGCTTATATCTCATCAACATTGTTGTAGGTTATTATGTTATAATTCATTTTCTTGGATTTTTATTACTATCAACTTGGTCATCCCAATCAAGTCAAGGACAAGAGATTTTTGCAGAATATAATAAAACAAACTATGCACCTTGGGCTATTTATGTCACAATTTCAGCGTTTAATAATGTAGGATTTTCGACCTTTTCAGCAAACTTCCTTCCTTTTCAACAAGCCGCATTTCCACTTATAGTTATATCAGCTATTGCTATCTTTGGAAACACTGGGTTCCCTTTGATGATGAGGCTCATTGTTGTACTAGGCTATAAGGTCTCAAAAGGTGATGCAAAACATATATTTGGATACTTATTAGACCACCCAAGAAAATGTTTCACTTACCTCTTTCTAAAAAGAGAGACAATCTGGCTCGCAATAATCTTACTCTTATTTAACTTGGTTCAATTTGTTGCACTACTAGGACTTGCATGGGATTCCCCCTCCCTCTCACCCCTCCCACCAGGATATAAAGTTCTCAATTCACTATTTACTTCCATCGCAACTAGAACTTCTGGATTCAATTGTATTGACGTTGCCTCACTTCCTGAAGCGGTATTAGTTCTTTTCATTGCAATGATGTATGTTTCTACAACTCCTGTTGCTCTTACAATCAGAGCAACCAATCTCTCAGATCACAGACCCTCCAAATCTCGTCCTCAAATTGATCACTTCTCTTCACCAATTTCAAGTTCAGCTTCTTCTATTTATGGTGACTCTGAAGTAGAGAGAGGGAACAAAAAACATCACTTAAAAGAACAAGGAGAGTTTTACCCAATTTCAAGAGATGAAAATATTGGACCAGAAAGGATATTCGAGTTACATATGAATGAATCTATGACCAATTTTCACTTTGTTAACCTCCCTTTCTCAAGCCGAGAAGGGAGTATTCACAACTCCTCAGAGAGAGGTTCAATGAAATCAATAACAAGAGCCCATAGACGATCATATGAATTCACAGAAACTACATCAACTAGTATGGAAGCATCAACGAGTACAGAGGCTGAACAAAGGTATGTAATCAATGAAACTGATATACCATATGCTGAAGTAGTTTATGATGAAGCTGATATCACTGGCCAGTCTCTCTTTCATAGAACAGTCAATTTTGATCACATTCAAAATCAAGCTTCTGAATTACTCTTCAAATTTGCTCCTCTTCATTTTATTATTTTATTTTTAATATGTGCTATAGAAAGCCAGAAACTTGAAACTGACCCAGGATTTTCTGTTTTACGGATTACCTTTGAAATAGCTTCAGCATTTGGAGATGTAGGACTTTCAGTTGGTTACCCAAATTCACCTTATGCTTTCAGTTCTCAATGGGATCCAATATCTAAATTTCTCTTGGTTGTAGTTATGTGGTCAGGAAGGCAGAGAGGTCTTCCTAGCTCTATTGATACTGCAGTTTTAATGACTTCTGAAGGATTACTCCAAATTCAAGAACGATTATATCAAGAAAGAAAAGCCAAAAAAAGAAAAATGGGAAAAAAGAGATTTTCATTTAGGTCTTTCACTTCATTACCGACACCAAACTTACATCATAGTCCTAGTCATACTCATAGTCATAGTCATAATCATATTCATCAAAATCTCAATGTTCATAATTAGAATAAACCTTTTTTCTCCCTCTCCTTTGATTTTTTATTTTGATATTATTTATTTAAAAGTTATTTTATTTTATTTTATTTTATTTTATTTATTTTCTTTCATTTTTAATAGTAAAACATTTTAATACATCAAATAGATTCAAAGTTTAGTTAGACCAAAATAATTGATCCATTTTTTTAATTATTTCTCTTCCTATGGCAATTGATGAAGTTGCTGCTGGAGAAGGTGCATTTCTAACATTTAATACATTTTGATTCACTGTCTCAAATATAAAATCATCAATCATTACTCCATATTCATCTAATGCCATTGCTCTAACTCCACTTGGTCCTTTTTCAATTTGACTTAGTTCAATTTGAGGTATATATTGTTTTAAATATTTGATTTGTTGGGAAGTTATAAGAGATTTTGAAAATTCTTCCATTCCAAATTTCCAATGTTTTTTAAATAAGATCTGTGCTCCTCTATTTTTTTTGGTTTGAATTTTTTTTTTTTTCCTTTTTAGAAAAAAAAAAAAAGACTTGAATGATAAACTTTCTATTAAGTCAGATACATTAATGTCAGAATAATTATATCCTTCTCTTGAAAATGAAAGAACTGCATTTGGTCCGATATCAACTTCGATTTATTAGAAATAAATTAGAAAATTAAGATTAGAAAATTAAACATAAATATAAAACTAATTCAAAATCAAAAAAATCAGAAAATCAAAATCAAAAAGAAAGAAAGAAGAAAGGATACTATTGCCATCAATCCTTTTTGTATAATGAACTCCAAGAAAAGGGAAAGATGGATTTGGAACCTTTTTTTTTTTGATTTTTTTTTAAAAAAAAGTCTTCAATTTTAAAGAAAAAAAAAAAATTTACAGGATAAATAAGTCCTTTAACAAGATATCGAAACTCTTGTTTTAAACGAAGAAATTCTCCTCTGAAAGGAATAATTGGAGGTACTTTACTTCCTCCAGATTTTCTTGAAACTCTATCTGATTGCAATCCTGCACATGTTACAACATGCTTAGCTGTTAATATCTTTTTTTTTTAAAAAAAAAAAAAAAAAAAAAAAAATCAGATTATCATTGTAAAACAATAAAATTAATCATTGAATCAAATTTTACCTTTCCATCATCTGAGGTTATTTGAATAAGAGGTATATTATCTAGTAAGGGTGATTTGTTTAGATTAGATAAAAAAAAAAATGAAAGGATGAAAGAAGGAAGAAAATGAATACCAAACAAAGATTGTTGAAGATTTGTAACTTCAAAGTTCAAAAAAATATCTCCACCAAGATTTTGAAAATTTTTTGTAAAACTTTGTGCCATCTCTTTGAAATTTACAATTCCTGTATTTGGAGAATATAAAGCAGCTATTCCACCTGTACAATAAGGTTCTATTTCAAGGAGTTGTTTCCCATCTAATAATTGAAGTCCATCAACTTTGTTTTCCTTTCCTCTTTGATATAAAATTTTAAGTCCTTCAACTTCTTGTTGATTTACAGCAACAATCAACTTGGATAGATAGAAAAGAAAAAAAAAACAAGTTGATTGAAGTGGGAAAAAAAATCAATGAAACAAATAAAAAAATGATCATTTACCTTTCCACATCTTTCAAACTTTACTCCATTCTTTTGACAATAATCATAAGTTAATCGAAGCCCTTCAACACAAAGTTTTGCTTTCAATGAATCAGGTTTATAATAGATCCCAGAATGAATCACACCACTATTATGACCTGTTTGATGAGTTCCTTTTTTTAAAAAAAAATTTTTTTTTTTTAATAAATTTAATTCAATTGAAAAATAAATAATTAATTTTTTTTAATATTGATTAATTAATTGATTGATTAATTCATACCTATTTCTTTCTCTTTTTCTACAATCGCAACTTTGAGAGCTTGATTCCTTTGTTTAAGTTGAAGAGCTACACTACATCCAACGATTCCTCCTCCAACAATACAAACATCATAGGGAGTTGTGCTAGATTAAAATGAGAATTAATCAATCAATCCATTATAAATTTGAGATTCAAAAAAAAAAAAAAAAAAAAAATTCAATTCGAACCTTGAGAAGGATCTCAAAGCAATCCCTTTAAACATGAAGAGTGATCTTCTTAATTGAAACATTTAATTCAATTTTTGAAAGAATCCAAACAATCCAAACAATTTTTTGTAGAATCTAAAAAGACAAAGAAAAAGAAATTTTTTTTTTAAAAAAAAAAAAAGAAAAGAAAAAAATCAAACAAAAATTATAAGATTTTTTTTTTTTTTCATCAAGGATTTATTTTTCTTTTTACATCATTCAAGAATCTAATCATTTTCTCTTTCATTGAACTTTTTCGTTGTTCTTCAATTTCATTTTTCTCACTTACATGATCATGATCATTATCATTATCATTATCATTAGGATCCACTGGAATCATGACTGCATGATCGATTGAAGAAGGAAGATTTCTATAACGTCCTAGTAATGCTATGAAGATTAATAGAACCTTTGCAAATGGCTCCCAAGTTCTTGAAAAACAAGTATAAGTTCCAGGATAACCAACTGTTAGACCAACAGTTCCATAGGCTGAAAGAATTTCAAAGGCAATGTTGAAAGCATTAAAATTTTCAGGATCTTCAACAATCCTTTCTCGTTCAATAATACAGATAATAAAAAATACAGTGTAAAGAATAAAGGTATAAGAGGAAAGTAAACTTCTAGCTTGATAACTCACACTATCGATAGGAGGTGGGGATTGAACCAAAGGTGAATTTCCACTCAGATCTCGTTGTAAGTATTGAAGTTCTTGAATGAAAAAATCACTCCTTTCTCTTTCTATTTCCGCTTCTTTTTCTCTTTCTCTTTCTCTTTCTTTTTCTTTTTCTTTTTCCTTTCCTTTTTTTTTTCCTGGTGTCTCTATATAACTTTCATTTCCATCATGATCATGTCTTTCATATCTCTCAATATTCTTCAATTTCTTAAAATTGCTTGGTTCAAAATTTTCTTCTTCAATTTCATTTAATTCTATTTCTATTTCTATTTCTGTTTCAGTTTCAACTTTTTGTTTCCTTGATTTTTTTCTTTCTTTTCCTTCTTTTTTGTTGATTTGACTTTCTCCTTTTTTAGGCTTTCTCTTTTTCTTTGTCTTTTTAACTTCTTTAAACTCTTCATGTCCATCTTTTTCATCCATTTGTTGATTTTTTCGTTTTCTGGAAAATTCATCTTTTTGTTCTTTTTGTTCTTCTTCCTTTTCTTCTTTTTCCTCTTTGAGTTGTCTTCTTTTTCTATTTTTTCGTTTTCTTGGTGATTGATGATCAATTTTTTCTTCTTGTTTTTCTTTTTCAATATTTTGATTCTGAATATTTTCATCATTTTCTTGAGCTTCTTGGATATCTTCCATTGTTAAATTCCTTTCAGTAGAGCTTTTGTTCTTTCTTTTCTTTTTTTGAGTTTTTTTTGGAAGTATAGATTCACTTGAGTGATAAAGAGTATCAGAAAAACTTTGAGATGGAGAAGTTGGATTGGATGGAGGTTCAAGTTGAATTTCTTCAGGAATTCCGACTAGAGTTTTTGGTTCATTATTTTGAATTGGAGGTTCGGGTTCTTGTATTGATCCATCCGGATTTTTGTTCGAGATATTTGTTGCTCTAACAGTTGCAATGACAGGAATTGAAGAAATATATGCCATCCCCATGTAGAGGACAAGTAAGGCTTTTGGGAATGTAGAAAGAGGTATTGAATAATAACCTGAATTTCGAGTGACAACTGCTGAAAAAAAACTATTTAAAATCTTTTCACCTGGTGTATAATGACTTAAAATTTCTAAATTCCAATTCATTGCCAAAAATGCTGCAGTCTCAAAAGTATTGAGAGCAATAATGGTCAATAATAACCAAAGGGTTTGCTTTTGTAAAAATAAGTGCGTGAAACAATGTCGAGGATTGTCTAAAATAAATTTATAGACAAGAGTTTCTTTTTTTGAGAAGCGATATAAGATATAGACGATTAATCTAAGAACTAAAGGAAATGCAGTATTTCCTAATAGTGTCAGCATAACTAATACAAGTAGAGGATAAGCATATGTATCCCAAGCTACCATAGAATCTGAAAATGTTGAAAGCCCAACACTATTAAAAGCTGAGATTGTATGGAACACTGCCCATGCACCAGCTGTTTGATTCCTACTTTTTAATATTTCTTGAGCATCTGGATTCACAGATGCCCAAACTCCTAATAAAAAAGTTCCCAAGATTTGAACTGCAAAATAATAGATAAGGACAATCCGAAACATGGTTCTTAGGGCAACATATTCTGCGAGTTGTGCCCGAAAATTTTTTTCAACTTGTTTTCGAAATGCATGTCTTCTCACTAATAAAGGAACAAGGGATAACAAAATTGGAGAGCCAAGAACCATTAAAAATCCAAGAACAATTCTTCCACCTTGAGGCATTGATCCCATATCTATAGCAGCAAAGGAGGTACTTAATGTTGCAGCCATCGAAGATAAAAAAATATTTTGATATTCCTCTTCAAAGTTACTTACATCAAGAGCAAGTTTTAAAAATCCTGACCCAATGAGTCCAAGGATAACTAAATAAAAAGAAACACGTTGTCGAAAACCTAACAATCCTAAAGCCTTTTTCAAATATTTATAAATAATTTGAGATAAAGGTTTTGAAGGTTCAACAATTGTAACTCGTTTCGTTGTTTCTTTTTGTTGTTTTTGTCTTTCCTCCATGATTAATTATTAAGGGAATAAAATGGTAAATGAGTTAATGTTCTATCTCTTAATCTTTTGAAATTTAAACTTTCCACAGATCCATGAAATATATAATCTTCCTTTGTTGATAATGTAAGTAATTACAAAGATCTTAAAACTTCACTTCTATTCTTATATTCCTATATATCTTTTTTTTTTTCTGATTTCATTTACTTTCACAAATCAATGAATTTTGAAACACAATCATTACCTTCTTTCCCCTTATTCCTCTTATCCTTTTTCTTTACTTCTATTGAGTGTTTTATTTCCGAAAAAAAAAATAAAGAAGTTATTCTTGTTGAGTCCTTCAACTACAGCTTCAAATATCAAAATGTATTAATCACAAAGTTGCAAAATAATCACATTCACAGAATCAAAATCTCTAATATCTCCAATATCTTTCCTTTATAAATTTCCTTTTTTTTTTTTTTGAAGTAAAAAAAAAATGAATACTTGATTGAAATTGAAAAAAAAAAGAAAGAAAATAGAATACTTGTTTAAACTTATGTTTGAACGAACGCTTTTGAAGAATCACTTATGTATTTGGGTTTGCAAAGAAGGAATCAGTATCAGTCAACCAAAAGCAACAAACAACCACCAAAAGGATCGAAAACTACTCCAGACAAAAAATTTTTTGGGACGAAAACTAAAATCGTGGGTTGAGCAATCGACAAAATCAGAAAAAAAGAAAAAAAAAATGGTGGATTTTTTTTGTTTGCTTTTCTTCTTATCCCAACTTTTTCTTCTTCTTTTCTTATTGTGAAATCGATTCCAATTTCAATTTCAATTTCGATTTTAATTCTTTCTTTCTTTTCTTTCTTTTCTTGAAGATTTCAATTTTGTTTGTTTTTTTTTACTTCTTTTTTTTTCTTGTTTTCTTTTCTTTCTTTACAACTTGTATTTTTAAAATTTTCTTTTCACCCTGATTTATTTAATTTATTTCTGGATTTATTATTAAAATAATAATAATAAATGAAAATAGACCAAATTTCAATATGAAGTAGCAATGACCTGTGGTGGTTGTTCAGGAGCTGTGACAAGAATTTTACAAAAATTAGAAGGTTGCTTATATATTTATATTATTTAAATCTTATAATTTTTCTTATCTTTATTATTGTTACTGACTGATTATTAATTTTTTTTTTTTTTGATAATAGGAGTAAAAAGCTTTAATGTTGATTTAGCAAGTAAAACTGTAATAGTTGAAACTGATACATTATCCCAGGAAAGCGTTTTTGAAGCAATTTCAAAGTGTAAAAAAGCAACAAAATATGTAGGAGAAGTTTGATTTGATTAGATCATTTGTATCAAAATAATAACAAGTTGTATCAAAATATTTCTTTTTCTTTTCTTTTTCTTTCTTTCCTTATTCTATTTCAACCATTACGCACTCTGAAATTGGAGCACTACTTTCAACAAAGTTCTTCATTAATACTATATTTTTATTTATTTTTATTTTATTTTTTGAAAAAAATCTTGAAAAAAAACAAAACAAAACAAAACAATTTCAAAAAGAATTAAAGAGAAAAAAAGAAAAAAAAGGAAGAATACATTTAGTTCGATCTAAGTCTTCTTGTGTTGGTGCAAGTAAACGAAGAATTGCTCTTGAATGTAGATGATCTTGTTGAGCAACTTCTAACTCTTCAACCTTTTTTTTTTTTTTTCATTAGTCAATCAAAAAATAAAATAAAATAAAATAAAATAAAATAAAATAAAATACTCTAAATTCACAAGATGTATCCACAGCCAAATCGAATAATCTATTAAGAATTGCTTTGTCAAACAAATGACCTTTAATTTCAAGTCCTACAGAAGCTCTCTTTTTAACTCCTGAAACAGAATTATCTTGACTAAGTTCTGTAATTGCAAGTTCTGCTGCCATAGATTCATATGCTTCAACTGCTTTCTTTGCTGCTTCTGCTGCAGACTTTTGATATTTTCATTTTAGTTTTTAACAAAAATACATAAAAGAAAATAGAAAATAAGAAAAGTAGGAAATGAAAACTAACCCTAACTTTTGGATCCGTTGAAGTATTAGAAAGTGTGACAAATGAAGATGAAGATGTTCTTGGTCCTGCGGCAAGTTTC
>ERZ778024.3913-NODE-3913-length-10227-cov-5.962053_pt1 | contig 10227 bp, 15 predicted proteins | sample MGYA00375754_ERZ778024 | MGnify/ENA primary metagenome ERZ778024 (study PRJEB29350, sample SAMN05389827) | bioreactor metagenome | isolation source: Thiocyanate bioreactor | place: South Africa: University of Cape Town | collected 2014-02-18 ... | reverse complement strand
AAAAAAAAAAAAAAAAAAGAAAAAAAAAGAAAAAAAAAAGAAAAGAAAAAAAAAGAACCTCCAAAAGACTAGTACGAAGTTCAGAAAGCCATTCATTAAAACGATTTGCTGCTTTAGCAAATTCAATTCTAAGCTCTTCATTTTTCTCTTGTTTTCCAACTTCTTTTTCTAAAGTTAAACCTCGTTCTTCTATTAAATGATTAACATTTGTCCATTTATCTGTCAAAACTTCAAGGGTATATGGAGTATAAGGATTGGAAGGAACATCAAATTTCTTAATTTCTTGATCCAACTCAGTCACAACTTCATAGTTTTTCTTTGGGGTTGATAAATTATCTTGGATAACTGATTGATTTTGTTGAAGATCTTTGACTTCTTTAACTGATTGAACAATAATTGGTTCAGAGATATCTTCAGAAGTATTATCAATCCAATTATTTAGAGAAGTTGCTTTTTCTGCAAATGAAAGGCAGACACTATCAGCTTGTCTGAATTTCTGTAATGAATCTTGAAGATTTTTCTTTCTTGTTGACTCTGCATCTCTGAAATTCTCCCAATTTTTTACAACTTCATCACATTTAGCTTCCACTGCAGATTTATCTGGGTGATTTGCGCGAACTAATAAATCTTTTGCAGAAACTAAAGCTGAGACTTGAGTATTAACTGAGTCACTCTTTGCTCCAAATTTAGTAAAATCATCAATCAATTTTTGAACAGAGGCAATATCAGTTCCATAATTTGTAGAAGAGGCATAATCTTTCTTTTCTTGAATAAATGTCTCAATCTCTGAGGCATCTTTATTAAATATAATTCTTTTCAATGAAGCCTCAAGTTTAAGTTTACGTTGATGGGACATTTCCTTCAATTGATTGAGTTTTGATGTTAAAGATGATTGAGATTCTTGAATTTGGGATGAGTAAGTTGAACCTTGTGAAGCTAATTTATCTCCTACCTCATTTGTATTGTTTACTAATTTTTCATGTGAAGAGAGTTCTGTTAAGAAAAGTTCATGTTTCTTTATGAGTGATTTAGAAGTAGCAATTGATTCATTAAGAGCTTCATTCTCTAAACCTTGAAGAACTTGAATTTGTTGATCAATCCATCTTTCTTCATCTTCACTATCTCCTTTATAATCATACCATTGAACAGCATCTCCTAAAGCTTTAGTTCTAATGGAAGATGCACTTTGAAGTTTATTCCATTCTTCAGTAATATCTGATAAAGTCTTTTCAATATCATCTGATTTGTAGTTATTTTCATTGATAAGACTTTTTCCTGATGAAGTTTTTTTGACAAGTTCATTCTTTTCATGTGCTTCAAGTTCTTGAGTTAAAAGTGTTTGTTTATTTAATAATTTTTGTGATGCGAATAAATCCTTTCCATAATCTGTTGAGCTAGCAATACCAAATTTATATTTAATGTAATCTCTTTCTTCGCTTGCATCTCTTAAAAATTTTTGGAATTTGAAAGATGCTTCAAGTTTTTCTCTTCTTGATTTTGAAGTTATCTTTGTTGTTTAGAAAAGAGAAAAATGATGAGGATTTAAAAATAAAATAAAAAAGAGAAAAAAAAAAACCAAAAGTTGTTCATAACGTTTGATCAAAGCATCTCTTTTTTGAGTGAGAGAATCTTTTGCATAGTGCTATTATTATTAATTCAACAAATAATCAATATTTGAAGAGAAAAAGAAAAAGAAAAAAACTTGTGAATCAATTAAATGTTGAGCTTGTTTAAGTGTTTTTTGAATCAATGGATCATGAGAAGAAATATCAGCTTCAAGTAAAGTTTGTTTCTTTAATAAAATTTGAACTGATGGTAAATCAGAACCATAATCTTCAGAAGAAAGAGCAGCTTCAACTTCTCTAAACCATCTATCTAAATCATCAAAATCTCTCTCAGTATCCTTTAATGCTTCAGCATCTTTTAAGTGAGAAGCAAATAAGTCAGTTTCTGCTTGAAGAGAATTCCATTGATCTTCTAATTCTTGAATTTTCTTTTCAATCGGTTGAGGATCTTCAACAATCTTTTCAAGTTCTCTTCCTTCTGAAAGAAGTTCATCAAATTTTTTCTTTTGTGCAGCTATTTCAAGTTTCAATTCCTCTTGTTTTCTCACTTTCTCTTGAACATTAGATGAATTTTGATTATGTTTCAATTCTGCTTCCTTTTCTTTCAACCAATCAGACATTTCATCAGCATCTCGATTCCAGGCAAGTAACCTTTCTGCATTGTCCAAATTATTTTTCTTTTGAGCAATTTGTAAATTTAACTTGTTATAACGATCTAAAATAGCCTCACTGCGTTGGTTGATTTGATCTTTTGCAAAATGATCATCAGCAACTAACTTTTGAGCTTCGTTTCCTAAATCTTTAACTTTCTCTCCCTCTAATTTAATCTCAACTTGGAGAGATTCAACTTTCTTCTTCAAGTCTTCAATCTCTTCAATTGATTTTGGATCTTCAATACTTGCAATGGCATTTTCAGTTTCATCAAGCCAGTCTTCAACTTCTTGAGCATTTTTATTAAAGCTCATCAACTTAATTTCATCCTCAAGTTTCTTCTTCTTTGCATCAACAGCTTCAAGTAATTTATCTCTTTCTTGATTTAATTGATCTAAAAGACTTTGAACAGCATCAGATTGTGGATGATTTTGAGAAATTAATTGATTTCCATCATGACGAGTTTTCTTTAAAATTTCTTCATAAGAATTGATTTCATCTTTAATTTCATCAACTTTTTTTAATAGTGCGAGTGCATCTTCAAGATCTTTAATAGGCTCATCCTTTTGGACTTCTTGTTTTTTATTTTCAATCCAGTTTAATGAATCATTAACATTTTCACGGAATTTTTCAAAATCATAAATTTCTTGAAGAACTTTTTTCTTCTCTTTCAAATCTTTTTTTATTTTTTTTTTTATTGAATTTAATTATTTTAAAAAATAAATATTAAAAGAAAAATAAAGAAATAGTAAAAATAAACCATCTCTCAAAGATTCTCTTTCATCTTTCAATGAATCAAGTTTTGATTTAATGTCATCTGCTGCGTAATGATTTTGATCAATAAGTTTTTGTCCAATTTCTTTGACTTCCTCCAATTTCTATTAAGATTAAATAAATAATTAGTTTCTTATCTTTTCTTTTCTATTTTCTTAGTTATTTATTTATCAAATAAAAAATAAATAAAAAATGAAATATTAACCTTATCATGAGCATCAACAGCTTGAGAAATTTTATCAAGTTTTCTTAAAGCAAGATCTGCAGTTCGAACATCTTTTGGATTTTCAATATTTGCAACCTAAATCCAAATATTATTTATTTTAATGAAATGAATATCAAAGGAAAGAAAAGTAAAATTAATAAATCAAAAAATTTTACATCTTTTTTCCTTTCAGCTAACCAAGAAGAAGCTTCATCTGCATCATTGTAGAATTGATAAAGATCATGAGCTTCCTCTAATTTCTTTCCTCTTAAATCAGCAAGATCTTTAACTTTAATTAAACTTTCATTCAATTCATTTTGTTTAGCTTGGAGAATTTCAGCCACTTTTCTAATAAAATTAAAATAAATGTTTGAAATGAATGTTTTTGAAAAAAGAAAAGAAAGAAAAAAGAAAAAAAGATAACCCTTCAACTTGATTGTCCAAAAGTTTGACTGCTTGTTCATTAAGAGTTTTTGCTTTTTCAGAAATTTCATTCAAATTATTTTCAAGATTTTCATGTTTCTTTTGAAGTGCTTCAACTGAACGTAAATCACGACCCAAATCATCTGAAGCAGCTTGTTTTTCCTTTTGTTTTAAGAGTTCATTCAAATCATTCATAGCTGCAATCAAATTTGAGGCATCAATTGCACTTTTAAGTTCTTTCTTTTGTTGAGCAATATCTTTCTTCAAATTATTCCATCTTTCATCGACTTCTTTATCTTTTTCTTGAATCTCATCCTTTTTTTTTTTTTGAAGAATTGATTTTTAATCAAACAGGAAAAAGTGAAAGAAAGAAAAAATTAAAAAGTAAAGTACTTTTGAAGGGTGATCTTCTTCGACAAGAGTTTTTGCATGGTTGTTAAGATCTTTAATTCTTGGTTCGTAACCTGTCATATCACGATCAAGTTTATCGAATTTATCAATAAGTGCTTCCAAATTCTTTATTTCATTTATTTTTTTTAAAAAAAGAGTTAAATTATAATTTCTATTTGGAGAAGAAAAGGAAAAAAGAAAGAAAGAAACATCAAGATTGTCGTGTAATTGTGATTCTTTGACAAGATTTTCTTTCTCTCCAATCCATAAATCCAACTATTTTTTTTTTTTTTCATTGTTTCCTTTCCTGAAAAGAAAAGAAAAGAAAAATGAAATTGATACCTCATCACATTCTCTCTTATATTTATGGAACTTTTCGGCATCTTCTAAAGCACGCATTCTGATGGAGAAATTTTTTCTGAGATTTTCCCAACGTTCATCAATCTCCTTTTGTCTTTTAGAAACATTTGGTGATTCTTCATTATCTTTTGCAACCAAGTTCTAAAATAGGAAGGTTAATAAGTTATTGATTTTAAATTATTTAAAAAAAAATTACCTTTGCTTGATTTCTTAAAGAGTTAATATTATATTCATAAGAATTTAAGTCATCTTCAAGTGCTTGATGTTTTTTAAGTAAAATTTGAACTGTTTCTTCATCTTGACCAACATCTTCGCTAATAACTAATGGTTCTTTTTCTTTAATAAATTGCTCAGCTTCATCTGCAAGTGCATAATATTGAAGTGCTTGATTGATTGCTATTATAATTTTAAAGAAGATTGGTTTTGAAATTAAGAATAAAATAAGAGAAAATAAATCAATAAATAAATAAAGACCTTCTAATTTTTCTTTTCTATTGGCAGAAGCAATTTTTAAGTCATCCCAAGATTTGTTCACTTTTTGATATTTATCACCAAAAAGATCTTTTGCTAAAGGATCAGAATCAACCAATTTCTTTTTTATTTTTTTTTTTTTTCAAATTTTAACAAATTTTGATTATTTTTTTTTTCAAATAAATAAATAAATAAATAAAATACCTTAGCTTCTGAGAGAGTTGGTTTAATAACGCTTTCATGAGCATCAATTGATGATTGTAAAGATTCGTGTTGTTGTAATAATTTTTGGGAGCTTTTTTGAATTTAATTAATTTAATTTTAATTCAGAGAAAAAAAAGAAGAAAAGAGAAAAAGAAGAAAAAAAGAACATTGTAAGATCTTTTCCATATTCAGTTGATTGAGCATCAGGTTCTTTTTCTTGAATCCAAATATCTTCATTTTCAAGGGCACTTAAATGATGAAGCATATCCCTTGATCTTTCAAGATTTTCCTTTTTTGATTTTTTTGATTTTTTTTTTCAGAAAAAAGACAGGAATTGATAAAAACTAATCATTAAATGAAATTCTACTTTTCTTTGATGTGCATCTTTTTCTAAAGCTTCTAATTCCTTGGAAATATCTTGTAAAATAGCTTCGACATCTGAAGCACGAGAGTGATTATCAAATTCTTTTCCTTTTTCTTTCAAATCTGCAAATCGACGTTTAACTGCATCAATATCAGCTTCAACATACATGTGCTATGGAAAAAAAAAATTAAATGAGTCAAAATAAATTGGAAGTGGAAAAAAATATCTTGATACATCTTTGAGAAGTGAATCCACTTGATCAAGATCTTTTCCATATTCTTTTGAGGCAGCTGCTGGATGAATATGTTGAATTGAAGTTGTGATTTTGGAAGCACTTTCACGAAAGCTATATTTTTATTTATTGTTTTTTTTTATATTCTTATTTCTATTTCTACTCTATTTTTTATAAAATAAAATAGACTGTTGGAATTGAAGATCATTAAGAAGTTTTCTTCTTTGATCAAAAATATCTTCATTAAGTTTAATCCATCTTTCATTGATATCTTTTGTTTTAGCATTTGTAGATTCTTTGCTATGATAATTTTCAGTATCAAGAGTCTTTGCTAAAACTCTAATTTTTCCAAGACGATCTTCATGAGCAGCAATATCAACTATAATGGCTTCTTGTTTTTTCAAGGCAGCTAGAATTAATGAAAATTTGAATTAGAAAGAGAAAAAAGGAAAGAAAGGAAGAAGAAGAAGAAAAAAAAAAAAAAAAAAAAAATAAATTTTCATTTTATACCTTCAATTGCAGCAAGATTTTCAGGAGCATTAACTTCAACAAGTTTTTCTGTTGCTTTCAACCAAGTATCCATTATATCAGCTTTTCTTTGATATTTACTTCCAATTTCTTCAAGTTTTCGGAGTCTAGTAATTTCGTCATTTAAAGCAACTTCACGATCGTGCTCAGCACCTTCCAAGATTCCCCAACCTACAAAATTTCAAAATAAAGATCAATATTTGTTTTATTAACTTTTCTTGAAAAAAAAAAAAAAAAAAAAAAAAAAAAAAAAAAATCAATAAATAAATGGGAATATAACCTTGATTAATGTCATGAATTGCTTTTCCTTCCTCAGGTTTGAATCTTGGACGATTCATTGCTCTTAATCTTGATTGAATGTTCAAATATTGAGCTTCAAGATCAATTTTCTCTTTAAGTTTTGGTGGCTAAAAAGAAAAGAAAAAAAAATGATGATATTGTATGAATGAATGAATGAATGTTATTATTTGATAGTAAAATATACTTTTTCATTTGTAAAATATTCTTTAAATTTAGATTGTAAATCTTGAATTCCAGATACTTTATTTGGGAATTGTCTATCATCCAAACTTTCAGTTTTTGCTTTGATCCAAGCAAGAAGATCGCTTGCTATTAAAAAATTTAAATTTAAAATTGAGTTTATAATTTTTTTTGGGAAAAAAAAAAAAAAAAAAAGATAGACCTTTTTTTTCATAATCTTCTTGCATAGCATGAATTTCGGCTAATTCTTGAAGTAAATTTGCTACTCTTTGATTTGCTAAATCTCCACTTTCCATTGAAGTAAAATAATGATACAAGGCTGCAACGTAAGTCATAACAGATCTTTCATCAGGTTTATCAACAGCAACATCAACTGCATCCAAGAGAGAAAAGACACCAAGTCTATTTTCTGCAACACCAAATGCATTATTTAAATTCTTTACCCATTCATCACCCTAGAAAATTGTTTTTTTTTTGTTTTTTGTTTTTTTTTCTTTGTTTTGTTCCAAATATTTTTTGTAAGAAAAAGGTATTGAAAGAGTACATTTAAATTATCATAATCTATTAAATCTGGGCGATGAGCATGAATTAATGCATTGAAAGCCAATCCATCTCTAAAACTTTTATGAAAATCTTGAACATTTACTCCTTTATAGCCTATTTATTATTTATTATTTTTAATGATGAATAATTGTCTTTTTTGTGAATTGAGGTGGAAAAAAAAAAAAAAAAAAAAAAACTTTTTGTTTTTTTTTTAACCCAAAGTAAAAGAGCATCTTTGGCTGAAAGCTCATCAATTGAAATATCTTGAATTTGAAATCGAAGAATGACGGTCCAAAGTAAACCTAAAATCAACACGGGGTTTCCTTCAACAATGTCATTGGCTCCAATATTTTCTAATTGAACTTTTGTTTTTAAAAATGCTAATGCTTTTGCAACATTTGCAGTTCTGATAAATTGTTGATTTGTAGCTAATTGGTTAAATTTTTGAGTTTTTTTTTTTAATTTGAATTGGAATTTTTTTTAAAAAAAGAACATAAAAAAAAAAAAAAAATAGAAAGAAGAATTTTAACTTTTTCCTTTTTCTGGTCTAGGAAGTCTTTCACCTGAAATGAGAGTTAAAAGTTCTAATAACTTAACTCCATCACGAAGATCAACGAATGGATCCTCACATTTCATTCCTCTTTTCATTAAATGGGAGTTCACCCATTTTGTGAAAGTTTTCTTTTGAACATTTAAGCGGTCTTCCTTTCCTTTTCTTACAAAGTCATCCATCTATTCATTATTTTTTTTTTTTTTTGATGTTAGAATAATAACCAAATATTTTTTGTTATTCAATAGAAATTCAAAAATTTTCATTCGAAGTTGGTTCACGTTGTTTGAGATAATTAAATCAAATCAAATCAATGAAGGATGGAAATTGATATTCAATATTCGATGTTCAATCACTTAGAGCTTGATAATATTCAAATTTCAGTACAGATCGGACAATTGAATTCCAAAAATTTTTCAGAATAATTTCCAAGATCCAAAGCAATCCAAAAGCTAAACATCAAACTTTCAAGATCCTTTTCAAAAAACTTGAATAATAGTTCAATTTCATAAGTAGATTCCTTTTTCATCAAACTTTAAAGATCTAAAGAATTCCAAAAGAGACTGCAAAATAAAAAAGCTATCCAAGATCCCAAAGTTTATCTAAAATCTAAAAGAATCTTTGTTGTTGTAAAGATCTTCTTGCATTGAATAAGTTCATTATTATTGCAAGACAAACCTAATTTCTACAAGATCTACAATATGAATATTATAATTATTTTAGTAAAGCATAAAGAATTTTTTCGATGCTCATACATCCTTATAAAAGTTCAATTTCTCAATCATTTTCTTTTCCTTCAAAAGTTTTGATTATCAAAAGATTTTAACCAAAATCATTTTTTTTAAAAAAAAATTTAGAAATGATAATCAAAGATTAAAGATTAGATTAGTAGATTTTAGTTGATTTTTTGAGATTTTTGGTTGATTTTTGAAGATTTTTTTGTAGATTATTTAGAAAACAATTTAGAAATAAGCCTTTTCTTTCTTTTTTTCTTCTCCCATTTTTTTTTTCTTTTGTTCTGCTCTTTTTTTCATGATTCCATCCCAAAGCCAAAGACTCAAATCACTTTAATTTTTGTCTTTTAATTATCCTTGAAAAGAAGGTGAGAACTCCAAGACTAACCAAACAAGCTCGAAAAAATAGAAAATGGTGTTCAATAAACCTATTTTTTATTGAATCAAGCTCTTTCCAAGTGTTCAATTAAACCATTGATATTATATTCTGCATCAGTTTCACTCATATCAACATATAAATCACCACTTGCTCTCAACAAGAGTGGACCTTCCCATTGTCCAGGATTTTTCATACATGGTTCCATCACAATTGAAATCATTTTCTTGTTTCGGGTAGTTGCAGACGTAAATTCAGCTTTACAATTATCCTGTCCTTTACTGTTCAATTTCTCCATGTAAGCTTTTGTAATAAAAACTAAAATAATGTCACTAGCAATAATTCCTTCAGCCATCTTCTGATCAATATGTCCTTTTATTTTCTCTTCATCAAACCATGTTACAAATCCTTGAGCTTTTAATAATTTGTTCACAATTCCAACTCGTGCATGATTATCTCGATTTAATTCATCTTTTGCCCATGTATGTGTCAAAAATACACTGGGCTTTGATTTTGAATTTGAAATTTCTAATAATAAAAAAATGACTTTTTTGAAAAAAAAAAAATAAGAGTAATAAATTACCATCAATTTTATTCAGATTTTGTTGGGTTTGAACACCTGAAACTTTGATTCTCATTCCTTCTTCTAAATCTTCTATATCGTCTAACACAAAAAAACTTCCATTTCTAACAATTTCTAAATCAAATTTTGTATTTCCTTCAAGTTTGAATTTCGATTTAATATCATTTTCTAATTCTTCTACAGTTGTTGCAGTTGTTTTTAAGGTGTACAATTTTCCATTATATTCAATTTCATAGGTTGATTCTAAATAAATAAAAAGAAAGTTGTAATCAAAACAGCATTGTCACTTGGTTTTAAAAAAAATATTGGAATTGACAACCAAATTTAAATAATAAATAAATTACCAAAGATTCCAAGTTCTTTTCTCAATTTTGCTCTTGTTTCGTTTGGATTCTTTTGAAATGATTCAATTAATTCAACAATATCTGTTTTTCCATTTTCTATTGCACAATCAAGCCCAGTTTTTCCATTGTTATCTTTTTTATTAATATCTATTTCTCTTCGACTCTCTAACAAATACTTCACTACTCCTGTTTTTCCCCAATAACAAGCATGAGAAAAAGGTGTCCAACCACGAGCCATGGGCGCACAATCTGTTTGATTGACATCAACTCTCTTGTCATTTAATAATAATTTCACAATTTCAATATGACCATTTCCACAAGCAGCATAAAAAGGTGTCCAACCACCATCTTGCCAATTCGTGTCAATATTTTCATTTTTGAGTAATTTTCGAACTTTTTCATCATCTCCAGACGTACAAGCTTCGTACAGGCTTTGTTCCATTTTTCAGT
>ERZ778024.3909-NODE-3909-length-10234-cov-6.763238_pt1 | contig 10234 bp, 14 predicted proteins | sample MGYA00375754_ERZ778024 | MGnify/ENA primary metagenome ERZ778024 (study PRJEB29350, sample SAMN05389827) | bioreactor metagenome | isolation source: Thiocyanate bioreactor | place: South Africa: University of Cape Town | collected 2014-02-18 ... | reverse complement strand
ATTTATTTAATAATTCTTGTTCTTTTTCATCCAATTTACTTCTAATTTTGTTGAACAATTCATTAATTTGATTTTGAGTTGTTGTTGAATTTATTTCAAGTTGTTTGATCACTTCTTCACATTTATTTATTCCTTCTCTTAATTCCTTCTCTTTTGGTTTCACTTTATTGATTAAATCAATAAATGATTGTTTTTCATTTCCAACAATATCTGTAATGATAACTACTTTATGAGATGGATGTTGAGGAACACATAATGAACATATTGGTAATCTACAATCATCACAAAATAATTCTATTTCTTTTTGTTGATGAATTTGACAATAAATTTGAGGATTTGATTTTGAAATTGAATTTTTTCGATTTTCTTCTTCTTTGATTTCTTCAATTAGAATGATTTGATGATTTTTTGATAATTTCATTGTTTTGTGAGATTTTGTACATATTTCACAAAAATAATCTTGACAATCCAAACAATAAGAAGATGCTTCATTTTCTCCATCCAAACACATTAATTTTTGATTATTATGATGAAAATTTGAATTATTGTGAATCTTTAAAGAATGAAGAAGAAATGAATCAATTGATAACTTATCAAGATGTTGATGATCAAAAGGAGCTCTACAAAGTGGACATCTCAATTCAACATTTGTATGATTTCTTTCAACATAAGTTTCCAAACATTCCAAACAAAATGAATGAAGACATTCAAGTGTTTTTGGTTCTCTGTAAATGTCTTTACATAACGCACATTCTAAATCTATTTCTACTGACATTCTTCAAAAACTTTGATTGATTTCCCTTTATCTATATTTTTATTATAATCGAATTTAAGTAATTAGAAATCAAAAATGAAATCAAATCAATAAAGAATTAAATAAAGAAAACTGAGGAAATGAATCGCTTTCAATATTTTGAAATCAATCAAAAAGAAAGTTGGAAAAAATCTCAAAGAGAAACAAAATCAATCACTTTCAATGAGCTCAAAAAGAAAGAATTCAATTTAATTCAATCCACATTGACCAACAGTTAATTTGAATAAAATTAAAGTAAAATAAAATAAAATAAAATAAAGTGAAATAAAATAAATCAAAATGAAATCAAAAATCTGTTAGAAAAAAAAAAAGAATTCAATTCAATAACATTTTCCAACTGAACAGGAAGGTTTTCGAGGCTTTGCACAGTTTGAATTTTTTTTTCGCCATGTTTTTTTATTTTTTTGATTTTTTTTTTGATTTTTTTACAGATTTTCATAACCAATTCATCTTCCATCCTCCACTCCAATAATAAAAAACTCAACCAATCTTCATAATACTCCTATTCCTTGATTCTCTGTATCATAAGCAATCGATTGATATATTTTTCATTGATACAAAACAAAATTTGAAGTCAAAAAACTTGAAAAAAATCGAAAGTTTGGAGATTGTCCAGTGTTTTGTTGTAAACTTATTCATTATTTATTATTATTCTATTCTTACTTTACTATTCAATTTCAAGACTTGTATGAATTAAAATTTTCGTTAATTAGGTTCAATTCAAGTTGGAACGTTGGAATAAGGAAGAGAAATTCGATAAGAACATCAACCACAAAAACTTTGAAGAGATTTAGTGCAAGAATCAAAGTGATTGTGAAGAGGATAGAAGATAGAATTCATCAACCTTATATTAATTCATTGTTAACTTGATAGATTATTGGGATTGGTTGATTCATGTATAAACGAGAGAAAGGTCAAAGAAAGAAGACTGTAGAGAGCCAAGATTTGGATATCTTTTATCACCCTCGATTAGTAGAGCTTTTTAATGAGATTGATAAAGAGGTATTTTTTTTTTCCATTGAAGAATCTCAATTACAATTTGTTCAAATTATTAATAATTTACAATTATCAAAAATCAAGTTTCGGATTCTTGCAGAAGAGAACCAAGAGTGTAAGATTCAAAAGATTTTTTTTTTTCTTTTTTTTCCTTGTCTTTCTGAAATTGAAATAATCCTTTCTTTCTTCAAATCCAGTAAAGAATCGTTTAAAACAATATGAAGACGGAACACACAGTGAACCACTTGAGAGTAGTGGTGATGGTAGAAAAGGTATTTGATTCGATATTTCTAATTGTTCCAAAAAAAATTGATTCTTTTATTTTCTTGTCATAAAGCTGGAATCTCAAGTCGCTTAAGGAGAGTTAAAGTAAATAATAATTTTTCCAAATTTAATATAATGCTGATCCAAAATTAAATTACTTCCCAACAATATTAAAGAAATCACCTTCGTTAAAAAATCTCTATCGCTCACAGTGGGAAATGGATAAAACGTATACTGGGCATAGAGATGGGGTTGTAGATATTTCCATATCTTCTGTGTATCCTAATTGTTTTGGAACAGCTTCTATTGGTAAAATTGATTTTTTTTTTTTTCATTTATTTAATAGATTTCTTTCTATTTAATAATAGATCGAACAGCAAAAATTTGGGATGCAGAAAACCCTATCTTTAAATATAACTACGCAGGTCATAAAGGAGCAGGTATTTCCTCTTCTTATCAATTCTTGTTTTCTTTTTTTTTAAAGAACTCGTCTGATGGAAATAATAATTATAATAAAGTCAACTCCATTCGGTTTCATCCAACAGAAGCATTAGTTTGTACTGGTAAAAGAAAAGAAGAAAAAGAAAAAAGAAAAGAAAAAAAATCGAAAATTCAATTAAATTGAATTGAATTTATAGCTTCTGGTGATAGAACTTGTCATGTTTGGAAAATACCTCCATTTATTTGGTCAGCATTTGAAAAAAAAGTTAATACTTTTTCTCGCCAACCAAAAAGTTTTTTTTAAAAAAAATTAAAAAAACCAAACAGAAAGATGATGGAGATAAGATTAAAGATACAGAAAAAACAAGAGAACAAGATAAAGATCATGGAAAACCTGAGACTGGAAAAATTCAAAGAACTCCCACAGATGATGGGTCAAGTCCAAGTTTAATGACAAATTTTGTTGGAAAAAGTAATTCCTTTCTTTTTACTTTTTCTTTTGATAACTTCAAAAATTCTAAATTTCCAAAATTATTTCTAGATGCACTTTATAAACTTCAAGGACATTCTGGTAAAACTTGAAATTTGTTGATCTCAAATCCAATTCTTTCTTGACTTGTTCATTCATCCAAAAAAAAAAAAAAAAAAAAAAAAAAAAAAAAAAAAAGATGTTGTTTCTTCTGCATGTTGGGTTGGAAATAATAAGAATAAAATTATAACTGGCTCTTGGGATCGTACTGTTATACTTTGGGATGTTGCTGAAGATCGAACAACTCAACTTCAAAAAATTCCAGGTATATTTTCACCTTTTCAAAAAAAAATTGATTATTGATTTAAATAAATTAATCATTATTTTATTTTTATTCAGCTCGCGAAAAACGAGTTACCCATATTGAATCACATCCTCGTGAAGAAATGGCACTCTCTTGTTCAGATGATTCTGGATTTACACTTTGGGATTTTAGAAAACAACCTCCTATTCAATCAATCTCTTTTGGACATGCAGGGTAATGACACTTTGCGATTTATTTATTTTATTTTATTTTATTTTATTATTTATTATTGTAGAGCTGTAAACACTGCCACTTTTTCAACAGTTGGAACATTCATTGTATCATCTTCTAAAGATAGAACAATTCGAGTTTGGGATTTGAAATATATGAAATCTCCAATCACAATCATTCGTCTTCCAAGTGGAGCTAATAAGTAAGATCAATAAATAAAGTTTAATGAGTTAATCAAAAATAAATCAATATTAGGCTTGCTATCTCTCCTTTTGCTTCAACAATTGCTGCACCTCTTGATAATGGTGATCTAAAATTACTTGATTTAAGTGGATCTCAAATTGCAAAAATTCCTCGATCTTTAGATGCATTTTTTTTTTATTATTTTTTTCCTTTTGATTTTTTTCCATTTTTTTCCAACAATTTTTAAAATGACTATCTAATTTTGTTTTTCTTTCCCAAAAAAAGGGTCACCAAAAAAAGATTTGTAGTGTAGCTTGGAGTTCAGATGAATCAAAACTTTTTTCTGTTGGATATACTGAAAGTGTCTTCTCTTGGTCCCCAGTTGCAACTTAAAGCTTAAAGCTCAAAAATATCAAACTTGTAATCATAAATAAATAACTAAAGTAAAATCAAAATGATCTTTTCTTGACTTTATTTAGTTAAATCTTGAAGTATTTCCATACATTGGTTTCGATATGCTTTTCCAAAAATTGAATAATGATTCATGAAGTGATACAATTTATAAAGTTTATGCCTTTCTTCAAATCCATTTTCTTTTGGGATAAGTTCATGATAGGCTGTATAAAATTCCTTTGGAGGAGCACCAAACATTGCTAAAATACTAAGTTCAGCTTCGGAATGTCCATAATAACAAGCAGGATCGAAAATGACACCATTTCCAACTTGATCATATCCCCAATTTCCTATTGAAATTTTAAATTTAAAAAAAAAAAAAAAAAAAATGGAAATGTAACATGAAAAAAATGATCAACCTGACCATAAATCTCCATGTAATAAAGAAGGTTTCACTTTAATTCCTTCAAAATACTTGTGAACAACAGTATTTAATTTATTGATTAATTCTTCTAATTCTGTGTCATTATGTTTCTTATTAATCAATTCTAATTGAAATCCAATACGATTCTTCATATAAAATTGAATCCAATCATCTTCCATTGGAGTATTAATTTGCTTTTATTTTTTTCATCTTAAAAATAAAGAAAAGAAAGAAGAAAGATTAATTACTTGGTTTCTTCCACATGTATTATTAATTGGATATCCAAATTTTTCACCACAATCTGACAAATGTAATTTAGCAAGTTGTTCTCCAAACTATTTATAATTATGATTTGTTGAATTTCAAGTCAAATGATCTTAATTTTTAATTACTTTTGCAGCAGAACCAGAATTTGCAAATTTAATATACTCCATCATAAAAAATGCTCCATCTTCAAAGGTTCCAACTTGTTCAGGAATAGGTACACGGATGGTATTTGTATCTTTCTAATTAAATGAAATTTATTAATTTTTGACGAAAGAAAGTAAAGAAAAGAAATATTAACAATTTCTTGTAATGCCTTCATTTCTGCTTCAAATTTCTCTTTTGCATCTTTTGCAATTGTATTAAATTTCACAAATATTGTTCTTGAATCAAAGAGTTTCACAAATAAACATTCATTGTCATCTCCTCCTCTAACTGTACGAAATGATTGAATCCTTCCATTTGATGCTTTTTCAACTGCAGCACAAAGATGATCAACAATAGCTAATATTGTATGAACAAAAAATAATAGTTAATAAATAGAACTTAGAAATCTTAACATCTTTTTTATGTGATTCCATTTGTAAAAGTTAAAAGTTGATTGAATTTGATATTAAATTGAGAAACAAATCAGTTAGAGGGTATTTTCTGGTTGAATCAAAGAATCAGTTATTGAATTGAGATTCTTTTTGACTTTCATCTTAAGATCTTAATACAAACTTAAGTCAATTATTCGAATTAAATTGAAATCTACATTGAGAGAGATCCACTAATAGTTCACAACATTTGAGTATTTTACAAAATTTCAATATATCTACTTCAAGTTGAATTCCTTCAAGTTCATGTTCAATAACTTCCACAACTTTAATTGCAACTACAACAACCTTTATAAAACATAACCACCACTTCAAATTAAAGCTGTCTCACCAATCCATTAGTTCAAATATTTCAAATACAAAGATAAAAAATCAAAGAGAATTGTTTAGAGTTGAATCAAATGTTGATGGGGCTTCGAATATGAGTTTGTAAAGTTAAAAGAGATAGGAGATACCTTGTTTGTTTGCCATTCCCCAAAAAATAACAAATTTTTATAATTAATTTCGAATTCTTCCCTGCATTTTACTGATTTCAATTATAATTCATATAATAACAATAATGAATCAAACATAATATCTTAATTTTGAAATTTTAATGATTCTTTTATTATCTTGATCTTGTTAGTTTGGAACTTGTATTGGAAAAGGATTTCAAATTAATTATTGAAACTTCAGTTTTTTTTTGATTCATAAAGCAATTATTGGTCTTAATGTTTCATATTGATTTACATTTGAGATCATTATACAATTGAGAGAACTAGTTTTAACGCTTGATTGAACATTTTCTATATTTTTGATAGGAATCAATCTTTGAAAAACAATATTAACAATCAATTATATTTAAAAATTAGGATTTGATGGCCCACTCGCAAGTCAGAACCAAAACGAATCGGACTCAAGTTCTGATTGTGAACACAATAGCTTATCTCTGTGCTATACTTCCATCTCTTCTTCTCATTTATTCACCATCCTTATTTCATCACTTCCCTCTCTTGTGTAACTTCCTCTCACCTCTTTGTCAACCTTCGATTGAAACTTACTCATGGATTCCTTTACCAATCCGTCTTACATTCATTGGAGATCTGTTTGGAACCCTTGTGATTTATTTAATTAGTTTCATTGTTGGAAACTCATCAATGTATGATGCTTATTGGTCTGTTGCACCTCCCTTCATTTTCTTAGCTTATTCATATTTTATTCCTGTTGGGATTGATACTGGAAGAAAAGTTTTGGTTGGAATCTCAATTTTATTATGGTCTGTTAGATTGACTTGGAATTGTTTTAGAAGATGGGAAGGTCTTCATGAAGAAGATTGGAGATATAGTGATTATAGACCTTATGGGAAAATTGTTTATTGGGTTGTGAGCTTTTTAGGTTTTCACTTATTCCCAACATTGATTGTATTTAATGGATGTGTTTCAATATATGTTGCTCTTGTTGTTGGGACTGAACCATTGAATTGGATTGATTATCTTGCCCTTGGATTATCTATATTTGCAACACTTCTTCAATTGATTTCTGATTCTCAAATGAATGAATTTAATAGAATGAAAATTGAAGGGAAAACTTCTGAAAAGGTTTTGAAATCAGGATTATGGAAGTATTCAAGGTAAATTTTTTTTTTTTTGAAATTATTTTGTTTTTACTATTACTCATCATAGAAAAATTGAAATAAAATATAAATAAAAAATCAAAGAAAATGAATCAATAAATAAATCAAAATAGACATCCCAATTACTTAGGGGAAATTTTACTTTGGACCAGTTTATTTGTTTATGCTTTGGCAAGTGTTCAAGATAAAACTGGAGAATGGATTAAAATCAGCGTCTTCGGGCCACTATTAGTTCTTGGATTATTCACTTTTGTTTCAATCCCATTGATGGAAAAAAGAAGTTTGAGAAGAAGAGGACCTGCATACAAAGAGTATGCCAAAAAGACACCATCCTTGATCCCTTTCATGTTTTGAACCAAAATTTGATAAATAATGTAATAGAGTTTTAAAACTTGAGATAAATGTAGAAGAAAAATTGTTTTTGGTTTATTCTAAGGTGATATTATACAAGTTAACTATAAAACAATAGAAACAAAAAAATGACAATGACATTGGTTTTTTTTTACAGATAAATACGTCGAAGTTCAGTTGGAGAAGTGATAACTAAACATTGGGGACAAAGTTTCTTTGCTCCAAGAGTTCGTAACCAACAATCCATACAATGAACATGCCAACATCGAACTGAAACAGCAGGATCATTGAAAGCACTCAAGCAAATTTGACATTTAAAACAAGTATTTCCTTTTTTATTTTCACCACCATTACTAATAGCAAGTTCCTCTTCAAGATCTCGAATACGTTGTTTTAATGCCTCAATTACAAGTGTGGAAGAAGGTGAAATTAATGTATTTAACTTTGGTGTTGAAGGTATTGAAGGTGTTGAGGTTGAATTTGAATTTGAATTTCGAATTGAAGATGCATCCATATTTGTTGTTAAATTTACATTTGGGTCATTGAGAGGTTTTATATTTGAATTAGATTGTGAGGAATCAATATTTACAACTAAACAAGGATTTGAATTTGGATCTGGGTTTGTTTCACTAGCTGGGTTTGAAATCTTTAAACGAATTTTTGGTAATTGTTGTGGAGTAATAAGCATTTTTTCTCTAATAATAGGTGCTTCATCATCGTTTTCAGGAAGAATTAAATCACGGTCTGTTACTCTGTTGTTTAAGAAAAGAAAAAAAAATGAATTAGATATAAAATTATAAATAAAAAATGTAAGTAAAATAAAGTTGAAATTAAAAGTTGGTTGCATCAGATAGGAGCGAAAATAGACATCTTATTACTATCAGCTGAACTATGTGATCCTCATAGCAACCAATTTCATTTCAAAAATAAATAAAAATAAAATAAAGAATAAAAAAGAAAAGAAATTGAACTGAGGTTCTCCAAAGATTTGTTCATCATCTTCTTCAATTTCAACTTCCTCATCTAACTCTGAAATACTGGCTTTTACTGTATGAATTCCGTTAGCTATTAATGAGGGGAAAAAAAATGAGAAAAAATTGAAATAAAATAATGTAAAATAAAAATAAACCTGCTAAACCTCCCATAAGTAATGAAGTTGGTCTGATTCTTGTTTCATCTCCCCAAGTATAATAATCAAATGAATCTTCAAATTGATCAGGAGGGGGTGAACTTGCTCGACTAGGATTTTCTGATTTTAATAAACAACGATCAATATGTCTGTTAATATCTCCAAGATCTCCAATAAGATGTTCACCACAAAGAAAGCATGTTGATTGTTCTTGAAAACCATGATCAAAAGTTTGAGATTTCTTTTGTCTCTTCTTTCCTTTATAGAAAAATTGTTTAATCATATGGTTTTTAGAAAAAAGAAAAAGAAAAAGAAAAAGAAAAGAAGAAAACCTGAAGAGGGACTATCAGTAAATTGTTGTTTTTCGCGAGTTTCTCTGATTTCTTTTAAAAGCTTTTTTTTTACAAAAAAAGATCATCATTAAGAATAAATGAGTAAATGTGAAAAAAAAAAAAAAAATACAGCTCGAGCTTTTTCAATTGTATCATCTTCAATTTTTTTATTCTTAGAAGGTTTGAACTTTTTTAAAGCAGTCTTTGCTGCACCTCGTTTCCCTCTTTTTTCTGGACTACATTTAAAGAGAAGGAAAAAAAAATGAAAAATGAATTTCTTGAAAATAATTAAATATTGAAATAATAAACATACAGTCCATTAGATTGCTCTTCCTTTCTTCGTTTATCAACTCCAATAAATTTTCCTAATTCATAATTAAAATGTTTTTCAATATTCTCCTCTTCGAGTGGAATCTCACATATTGGACAACAAGTGGTATTTGAAGGTGAAAAACTTGGTGTTGAGTGCGTCAAAAATGAAACTGGAATTAAAAGAAGAAAGAAGAAGAGTTTTAGTTTCATAAAAATATAAATAAAGAATAAAGACATTGAAATTAAAATACAAAATTAGAAATTTGAAAGTGTTCAGAAACTATTTTTCTCCATATATTCTTCAGAAACTTAGTACGAGTAATATCTTGAGTTGAATCATCACAACACTTTCGAAAAATAACAATAAAACAAATAAAATTGAAACAATACAATTAAAAAAATTAAACAATTGAAATTAAAGAAGGAAATTGAGAAATTGAGAAAAAGTAAAGGAAATAGAGAAAATGGATACGGGTCTTCTGGGTTGAAGAGAGGAAAGAGGAAAAGAGGAAAAGAAATTTTTTTTAAAAAAAATAAAAAATAAAATAAAAAAATAAATTTTCCATAATTTCAGAAAACAAAATCTCAAATTGCTCTAAAAGAACTCACTTTCCATTCCGATTCAAAACGATTCACTCAAAATAATACTATCTCGCCTCCTCTTCCACTCCAATATTTTTTCTTCACAAATTGTGGATATCCTCCAATGTTTTATATTGTTGTTCAATTCTTGAATTGTTTGTATTGTCCTTGAATAAGTAATTTTGAAAGTATTGCTGTTTGAAGTTGAAAGGGAAAAGTTTGGATTTTGTTTTTTTCCTTTTCCTTTTCCTTTTTTTTTTTTTTTTTTGAGGTTTTCAGTTCAAAAGGGGAATAAAATCTCGATTTTTTCCTTTATTTTGTTTTGTTTTTGATTTTTGATTTTTGATTTTTGATTTTTGATTTTTGATTTTTTGATGAAATGATGTTTGGTTTACTTGTTTGAATTCAATTTGAAGTAACTCAGTTTCTTGAATCCAACCCAGAGAGGAGAAGAGAAATAAATAAGAAATAGGACAATATACATTTTTTCTTTTTTTTCTTTTTTTTTTTTTTTTTCCTTTTTAATTTTTTTTTTTT
>ERZ778024.3908-NODE-3908-length-10241-cov-6.080797_pt1 | contig 10241 bp, 10 predicted proteins | sample MGYA00375754_ERZ778024 | MGnify/ENA primary metagenome ERZ778024 (study PRJEB29350, sample SAMN05389827) | bioreactor metagenome | isolation source: Thiocyanate bioreactor | place: South Africa: University of Cape Town | collected 2014-02-18 ... | reverse complement strand
ATTTTTTGAGTCATATCCTTTTAAACTATTACTAATATTTATTTATTTTTTTAAATTGTTTTATTAAATTATATTTTGAACTTTTAATTGATAGAGTTTCTTTTTTGTTTTTTATTTTGAGAAATTTAATTTTTGTTGAGTATTTTTTTCGTTTTTTTTTTTAAAAATTAAAGCGAAACTACAATAAAATAAAAAGAATAATAGGAGAATTAGAGTTTTGTTCAAAATAGTAGACTAATTTCAACCTTGACAATTACAATTTATTAAAAAATGGAGGTCATAGCCACAAAGTTAAAAGACTCGTATCAAAGACATAAAAAAGATATTAAGCTCTATAAAGATTATATCCCTCCTGATGCAACAGAAGTTAAAGATGCGAACAAAATTAATCAAGAAACTTTTGATTTAATGGAAAAAATTAAACAATTTTTCTTTAAAGATTTAGTTCAAAATCAAAAGTTATTGGCATTATTTGGTCCTTTTGGGTCAGGAAAATCTTTCTTTTGTAGATATTTAGAAAATTACTTGTGGGAACAATTTGATGTTTTAGGTCAATTAGATAGTCCAATTCCATTGTATGTTCAACTCTATCCAAATGGAAATTGGCAAACTCAATTAGTTGAAGATACTCTTCGATTAAAAGGTTTAACAGAACAAGAAATTGTGATTGTAAAGGAGAAAGGATCTCTCTTTTTAATATTTGATGGATATGATGAGCTGATGAGTTTTGAGAATCTCTTTGTAACAAATGGATTATATAATTGGAAACGAATTAATGTTTTAATAACATGTCGATCTTCATATGTTTCAAATCTCTCCTATTCAAGTTATGCAAATTTATTTCTTGCAAGTATACTCACAAAATCCGATACACTTTCAAGAAATTTGAAAAATTCACCTTCATTATTCTCAATTTTTGCACCTTACTCTCCTCTCGTTTCTGTTGTACCATTTTCCAATTTTTTGGCTTTGACCCTCACTCCTTTTTCAGAACAAAAAATATCAAATTACTTTTTAAAATGTTTTGGGAACGAGTTTCAAAAGGATCTTTCACTTCAATTCAAACAATATCAAAATATTCAAAGTTATTTTCATAACCCTTTCTTCTTAAAGATGTTCTTAAATGTGCTCCCAATGATTACAAACATTGATCCCACTACTATTACTTATTTCGATATTTGGGATTATTATACAAAGAAACTCTTTCAAGAAAAATTTCAAACCTTACAAGGTTCTCTCAATAAAACACTTGAAGAAGCTCAAAAGGATTATGAAAGTCTAAGTCAAGAATTAGGAATTTGGATGTTTTTTCAAGACACTTATGTCATGGGACCAAAAGATTCCTTATATCAATATTTTTTTGGAACTAAATCAAATGAATCTCGAAAAATTGGAGCTAGTCTATCTCCTTTTAAACCTTCAAAAGGGAAAGGATATAAATTTATTCACAAATCCCTTCGAGATTATTTTGCTGCAAAATATTTAATGTTCGAACTTCTTGATGATAAAAGAAAGACTCCAATTCTACCTGATCAAACAATTGACAATACATATGACTTCAATAAGAAAATCTTCGTTAACGAGGAACTCTTCCTTACACTTTTAGCGGATCAAGTCAAAAAGAATAAAAAATTTGAAGAAAAACTTTTTGGAATTATTGAAGATTCAAAACTTGATAAAACAGTTCAACCTGCAGCTGCAAATGCAATCTCAATTTTAAATAAAGCAAAAGTTTCATTTGTTGGAAAAGACTTTCGTGGGATCACCATCATTGGAGCAGATTTAAGTAACTCTAATCTAGAAAGAACCAATTTTCGTTTTGCAAATCTTTCTCGAGTAAATTTTATTGGAAGTCGATTCTTAGAGACCAAGCTTGATTATAGCATTTTACATAAAGCTCATTTATTTGAATCCTTTGAAAAATCCCAACAAAAAAAATTACCATTCCTCCTTCAAAGGACCAAAGATAACGAGTCCTTAAAATCAATAAGTTTACCAGATATCTTACAAAAACCAAAGCAAGATTCTCCAGCAAATACTCCTCCAAAAGAAAACTTTTTTGATAAAATTTCTCCTTTGGATAATATTCGATCTGCACTTCAAAGATTCAAAGTTTATGATGAAAATTATGATAGTTTAGCATATTTTAATAAAAAATCAAAGGAAAAAGAGGAAGAGGAACAAATTCTTGAGAAACAAATGAGTTTGGATTCTCTTGAATTAAATAGAAGAAAGGAAAAATCAAGTGAAAGTTCTTCAAGTAGTGATAGTGATGATGATGAGACTTTCTTCCCAGTTAATGTTCAACTTCTTATTCAAAATCAATCTCAAAATCCTAACTCAAAACAAAATGACTCCCCAGTAGAAGATCAACAACCAAGAATATCATTTGCTGATTTTCTTTCAAAAATGGAAATGATCTCTTCTAATGGTATTTCAGCATCAAGGATTATTAGAAGTTTAGTGAAAGCAAAAAGTTTAGCTCATGAATTTTTTGTTTCCTCGGAGGTTACAGCTAAAGTTGACCTTTCAATTCCTTTCCAAATTAAATCAGAACTTAATTATTTTGATATCTCAACGGCCTTTTCCCTTTCTAGATTATGTGTTCTTACTTACCAAAATGAAAAAGATATTGAAAATGTCTCCAAAAAAATGTGGGATTTTGAAAAAGTGACCATCCTTGATACCCCTCACAATAGTCTTCGATCTGTTATACTTAAGAAAGACAATAATTTAGTTATTGCATTTAGAGGGACGGATAATATCTTTAATGTCATGTCAAATTTTGAAGCAGCAAAAGCTTCAACTCCATTATTACAAGGTCGAGTTCATGAAGGGTTTTTGAGTTGTATTACAAGAATTTGGGAATCTTTGAAGGCCAAGATTTTAGAATTTAATCCAAATGAAAATTCAACTATTTGGTTAACTGGTCACTCACTTGGAGGAGTTTTAGCAACCCTTTGTGCTGCATCTTTAGTAGAACAAAAACTATTTTCAGGAAAACAAGTTAGACTTTATACCATTGGACAACCTCGTTGTGGAGATGCAACTTTCCAAACCAATTTTGAAAAAGAAATTCCATTAGCTTTCCCTATTTTCAAAAAGGGTGATCCCATCCCAACCGTCCCTCCAAATTATTGGCCTTTTAGTTATCAACATATTTCAACTTTTAAATTTATTGATCAAGTATACTTATCCTTAGATGAAAATGCTAAAGAACTTGATTTGAAGAAAGAATTCTTGAAACAAAGAGAAGAAGATCCAACTAATCAAGATGATGATCCTGATTTTCCATCAATTGAAGAACAACAATTAAAAGAAGAGAGAATTAGAAAAGAAATTAAAGAAGAAAGTCAACTTGTTCAACAAATTGGATTTGGTGATCATAGTTCAATTAATTATTGTCGTTCACTTCGAGCCCTTCTTCAAAAAGAAAGAGATCCATCAAGAAGAGTCACAACTGTAACTTCTTTAACTAAATAGATGTAGCCGATGTAATAGATAGTAGATCTTTCTTTTTTATTTTTGTGAAACAAATATTGTTTTTTCTTAATAATCAACTTTATTTAACTTCTTTCACTTTTCTTTTCTTTTCTTTTCTTTTCTCTTGATTAGAGTTTTGATTCATGATTGATTTGACAAAGTTGGAATCATTAAATGATTTTATTTGATTGAATCAGTTTTTGTGATTTTGTTGATTGATTGATTGATTAACTGATTGTTTAAAAAAAATTGATGAAATAACAATTCAATTCACTTGAACTTGAACTCTTTGTCAAAATAATGAATCACACCAGTTGAGTTCTAAGTCATTGATTATCAAAAGAAGTTATTAGAAACAAGCGAACAGAAATTCGAGAAAGAAAAAAAAAAGACAAAAATCAGATCAAAAAGGGATTTAAAAACTAAGATTTTATTATCAACTTGTTCACTTTTTGAACTTGTTTTTTATCAATTTTTTTTTTTTTTTGCTTGTTTTGTAATTGCTTTTTCTCCTCCTCCTATTTCTTATTCGAAACTACAACTCATAGAGTCTCTTTTTATTCAATAAAACTACTCATTTTTCATATTCAAGTCGTTAATTGATTGATTCTTTATCATAGTTCATTTTGGTGTGTTTTTGTTTTTGGGTTTTATTTTTTTTTTAGGTGTTTTTTTTGTGATTAGGAAATAGAAATTGGTCAAGGGAAAAAGAAGAAAAAAAGCAATTACAATTACAATTACATCTTTTGTAACAAGGTAAATTTCAATATACTTCTTTCTTCTTTATATTACTAATTTATATGATATCGTTGTAATTTGGTTTTTATATTTGACTTTCTCTTTTTAGCTCTTTTTCCTTTTTTTAAAATTATTATTATTATTTCATTTGTGAAAGGAAATAAATATAAGAATAAGAATATATATGTTTAACTTTTCAGAATATAAGTTTAACTTCATTAAAAAAAATAGGCATCACCTCGTCTTCTTCAATATCTTGAGGAATCGCAAAGCAATAGCCAATTTTTAATATTGAAAAACTTGGTAATTTCCTTTTTTTTTTTCATTTTAATAAGACTTTCTCTCTTTTTGAAACTTTTTTTATGACTGTCATACTATCATACAATCACACTATCACAATTCTCTTCAAGTTTTTAAGCATTTATCCTAGAATTAATTAATCCAAAACAAAAAAATAGTGTATCATCAATACAAATGACCCTTTGTTTACGGGCAACCTTACGTTCTTCTTATAATTTACGGAGTCAAGATGATCCTAATGGGTGTGATAAAGATATGATTTTTAATGAAATTATTTTACCTGAGGAAGGGTCAATTAATTGTGGAAGAGATCATAAATCATGCCATCTAATAATTTCTGATATTTATTGTTCAAGAAAACAAGGTTTCTTTTTTTTTTTTTAAAGAGAAAAACTTGTTGAATAAAAAATTGAAGAATTTTTTTTTTCAAAAAAAAAAAAAAAGCTCAATTAATAGTTGATAAAGAATCTTGTAAAGTATATATTATTCGGGTAATTATTGATTATTGATTATATTTCTTTCTTTTCTTTCTTTTCTTTGTTTTCATTCATTTATTTTTTTTTTAAAAAAATAATCCAAACAGTTTGGACAAAATCCAACCAAAGTAAATCGAGAAGGAGACTCTATTTCCCTTCAATGGAATGAACCATTTGAATTACAAGATGGAGATATCATTGTTTTTCCTAAAGATAATGCTTACTTGCTATCATTAAGAATGGAATATGAAATGTATATTGGAAGATAAGATCCAAAAATCAAAATGACAATGGAGAAAATTTTGTAAATAATAAATAAATTTTTGTCAAGAAGAGAAGATAACCAATGAAATTGTTATTTGATACTTGATTTCTTTTACTTTCTTTAAATAATAAAGTAAAGAGTATTCAAAGAAGTAAAAAATGAATAGTAAATGATTGAGTAAATGACGGGAAAAAGAAATCAAAATCCCTCAAATCTTTTAATTGTAACTAGATTACTCAATCAACTCAATTTGAATTTGAATTGAAGTTTAATTGATTAATAGAACAGAGGAACTGAAATAAATAGGGAAGTGAATTTAATTGAGTGATTGGGTAAGCAATTGATTATATGAATAGTAAAAGTAAAATTAATAGTGGAAAAGACATGTCGACTGAGTGTGAGGAGATCTGGCGCGCCAACGCAATGAGGAAGGCCAATGATTCCCAGCTGCTCCAGAAGAACATGATTGTCTCAGTTGCTGACTTCTTTGAGTATTGTGTGGACCAATATGCTCGTATGAATTCTATTTCTTTGTTTTATTTGATTATTTGTTTGCAATTTATTTTAAATTTCTTGTTGCATTTTTATTTTTTTGTTGTTGAATAATTTGTGCTTTGAAATGAAGGGATAGAGATAGCAGAACTTTAGAGTTTAAAAGATATTGAGATTTCTTTCTCTGTTTTTTTTTGATGAGATTCAATAGCATTGAAATTTATCAAATATTTATTCAAGAAAAGAAATTTAATTACAAGCAAATTTGACCAAAAAGAAAAAAGAAAAGAGAAAAGAAGTCTTGAATGAATAAAGAATAACTTGATTCGATTGTGAATATGTAAATTAATCAATAAATAAATTAATAGAAAATGTAGCTGTAGTGGCTGTGGATTCTCCAGTTTCTTATACTTATGCACAACTTGACCATGAAGCAAATAAGATTGCTCATTGGGGAATTGCAAATGGTTTAGTTCTTGGGGATGTGGTAAATACTTTTGATTTTTTTTTTAATTTTTGACTCTTAATTGATTGTTGGATTGAAATAAATAAATAAATAAGGTTGCATTATTAATGGAAAATCGACCAGAATATCTTGCAATTACAATGGGAATGGCAAAAATTGGAGTTACAATTGCATTACTTAATACTAATATTCAAGAAAATTTATTATATCATGCCATTTTGATTTCAAAAGCAAAAATTATAATTGTATCAAATATTCTTAAGGATCATTGGGATTCATGTATCCCATTCTTTGAAGATGCAAAGATTCAATTTCCAGATCCTTGGATTCATGGTCAATGTATTTTTTTTTTTTTTTTTTAATTTTTTTTATTTATTTATTTATTTTTTTTTTTTTTTTCAATTCATTCAATTAATTAATTAATTTTTTTTTTTTTTTTCCCTTCTAAAAAATTAATAAAAAGTTGATGAAAATGAACCTTGTCCAGAACAAAATAGAAAAAGAAAAAGAGAAAAGAAAAGATTTGACTTGGCAATTTTAAGTTATCCTATTGAAAGACCAGAAAGAAGAAATAGAGGTTGTTGTAAACCTAGAGATGCTCTCTATTATATTTATACGAGTGGAACAACTGGTCCCTCAAAAGCAGCAAAATTTTCTGTAATTTTACTTCAATTATTTCTTTTGTTTATTCTTTTGAAATTGAATTTTTTCTTCATTCTTAAAGCATCTCCGATTTATTGGTTGTGCATTAACCTGGGCTAAACCTTGTGGTCTTACTCAATTAGACTCTTATTATATTTCTTTTCCTTTATATCATGGGTTTTATTATTATTTACTCCTCACTTTCAATTTCGTATTTAAAAAAAAAAAAAAAAAGGAATGGAGGTTGTGTTGCAGTTGCCCCATGTTACTTTACTGGAGCTAAAATTGTTTTAAGAAAAAGATTTTCAGCAACAAAATTTTGGAAAGATATTAGAGATCATCAAGTAAGAAAAATTAATAGCTAAAATTAAAATAAAATTAAAATAAAATTAAAAATAAAATTAAAAATAAATCAAATAGTGTACCGCAATGATTTATATTGGAGAACTTTGGAGATACTTACAAAATCAACCAAAAACAGAAAATGATTTGAATCATTCACTTCGAGTTATTGTTGGAAATGGACTTCGTTCTGATGTTTGGACAGAAATAGTTCAAAGATTTGGTATAAAACTTGTTGTTGAACATTATGGATCAACTGAAATGCCTGGAGATGCAGTTTTGAATTATTTTAACCAAATTGGAAGTTGTGGATTTGTTCCACCCGCAGTTTGGAAAGAAAGAGAAGCAAAAATTATTAAATTTAATGTTGAAACTGAAACAGTTATAAGAAATGAGGTTTTTTTAAACATTTTTTTTTTTTATCTCTTAATTTTTTTTTTCATCATCATTTTTTTAAAAATATTTGAAGCTCGGATTGTGTGAAGAATGTGATCCAAATGAAACAGGAGAAATTGTTTTTAAATTACCTCAAGGAATATATGATGGATATGTTGGAGAAAAAGAAACTAGACAAAAGTTATATTCAAATGTTTTTGAACAAGATGATGTTTGGTGGAGTTCAGGTGATTTACTAAAAATTGGTAACTTTTTTTTTCTTTTTTTCTTTCATCTTTTCATCAAACAATGAAAATGGTTGCATAATAAATAAATTCCATTAGATGACCAAGGATTTTTTTATTTTGTTGATAGAATTGGTGATACATATCGATGGAAAGGAGAAAATGTTTCCACCAATGATGTTTGTCTTATTTTACAACAATTCGATTCCATTCTTGAAGCCAATGGTTTTTTTTTTCCTTTTTCAACAAAAAATAGACTTCAAAAAAATTAAAACTAGTTTATGGAGTCCATGTTCCAAATGCAGATGGACGTGCTGGAATGGCTTCTTTAACAATTGATTCCTTAAATTTTGATTTAAAGGTAATTCTTTTTTTATTATTATTTCTTCTTTTTTTGAAAAAGAAATGAAAATAAATAATAAATGAAATATAGAAACTTTATGACTATGTTACAGAGCACCTTCCTAGCTATGCTCGTCCTTTATTCCTTCGAGTTAAATCAAATGGAGAAGAAAATGACAAAACTTCAACACTAAAATTTCAAAAATTTAAATATGTAAAAGAAGGTTTTGATCCATCAACAATCAAAGATGATCAATTATATTTTTATGATCGCACTCAAGGAATCGAAACTTATGTTGTTCTAAATGACCAAATTTATCAACAAATTTGTGACAATCATTTTCAACTTTAATTCATTCACATGTAAATAAAATACAGAAAAATAACAAAACAACAAAATAATATACTTTTTTTTAAGATAATATTATTAAGACTATTATTATTGATTTAAATCAAATTTGTTTCTTTTCTTTTTATGTGTACAGATAAATTCTTATTTTGCCATTGGGACTGCAAATTTTTCAATTTCAGCTGAAATAATTCCACAAACTTTACTGGCTTTGTCTTGAGCAATTTCAAAATCGAAGTATTCTTCTTTTGGTCCATCTAAATAAGAAAAAGAAAAAAAGTTTGATAAATAATAAAAAATAAAACAAATTTTAAATAAATAATCAATATTACTTTGAGCCTTCAGTCTGATTCTCGTTGGGAGATGATGGGTTGGAATATCTTCTTTTTCTTCAGGAACAGGTGAAGATGAAAGTGGTCCAGTCAATGGAAGTTTAAAAGATGTTTTTTCGAGAGAAAAAAATACTGTTTTTAATAAATCAAAATGTGATTCACTCTATTTTTTTTGTAAATTTAAATGAGAAAAAAAATGAAGAAAAAAATTTTTTAAAAAAAGAAAAAAAAAAAAAAAAAAAAAAAAAAAAAAAAAAAATTTAAACCAAAATTAAAGCTTTTGGTGCATAATAATTTGCTAAGAATTTTGGATCCGATGCAATTGAAAGGAAATAGTTATAAAAGACCCCTTCATTTAAACTCAATCGAATCCAAGTACGACATTTTTCAATTTCTGAATCCGCAAAAGGGAACTTTTCAACTAGTAAATTATTATTTGATAAGCTAAGAATAAATTAGGAAATAAAGTTATAAAAGATACTTGTTTGAAGTTGATCTTTTGAAATTACTCTCTCTAACAATGGCCAAAATGTAGTAACTTTTTTCTTCGTCATTTCCAAAGGATTTGATAAAAATGAGCTATTTAAAAGGTTTAGAAATAAAGGTAAATAGTTTTAATAAAAAGTAATTGAAAAAAAAAAAAGGAAAAAAAAATTAACCCCCATTTTAATCCATGAAGAAAAACGTGTTCAATAGCTATTAAAAATCGAACAATTCCAGGATCAAGTGCTGAAAAAGGCTCTTGTGTGACTAAATATGAAGCATGTATCGCCTTCATTAAAAGAAAATGAATTAAAGTTAAAGTTCAAGAACAAATGAGAAGAATGAAAAAAAAAAAGAAAAAAACATTAATTGATGAGTTCAGTTCAGAAATGAGAATTTGTTTGAAATCAGATCCAGGAATAATTTTCCCCATGACTAATCCAGTCATTTGTTGAAATGATGGATCTTGAGGGTTTAGAGGGTTTTGAGTGGGCTCTTGTTTTAGTTTCTCATCCTCCAGTGATTTTCTGCTTCGTTCATTTGAAACTCTGGCAGGCTCAAGTTCAGCATCGTTACTGATTACAGTGCAACTTTAGGAGAAAAAAAAAAAAAAAAAAAGTTCAGGTCAAATGTTCCTAGAAGAAAAGGAATGAAAAATAATTAATCAAGTGAATACCTTTCAAGGAAAGGTATCCTAATCCACCAATAGACATTTTCAAAACCAGATTTCTGCGTTCCGATATCATTTTTAAATGGTTCAAAAACTACATAACCACGAGTTAAAGCCAAAATTCCCTTTTTTTTTCAAAAAAAAAAAAAAAATTTTTTTTAAATTTTTATTTTAAAAAAAAATTTAAAATTTAAATTTAAAAAAAAAAAAAAAAAAAAAAAAAAAAAAAAAAAAAAAAAAA
>ERZ778024.3905-NODE-3905-length-10249-cov-6.737885_pt1 | contig 10249 bp, 7 predicted proteins | sample MGYA00375754_ERZ778024 | MGnify/ENA primary metagenome ERZ778024 (study PRJEB29350, sample SAMN05389827) | bioreactor metagenome | isolation source: Thiocyanate bioreactor | place: South Africa: University of Cape Town | collected 2014-02-18 ... | reverse complement strand
AAAAAAAAAACGGTCACTTTTTCACCCGCAAAAATTTTTTATAATTAATTAATTAATGAAAATTTCTTTTTCTTTGTGTCCCTTATGTAAAATAAGGAAAACATATTATACCTTAAAAATAAGCTCATTTGAAAGCTTTTGAAAAATTCTCGATCACCCATCTCTTATTTTTTTGAGATCATTTTTTTTTGTTGAGATATTAAAGATTGAAAGTTGAAGCCCATTTTTTTATTATTTGATAATCTTCAAATTTCTATCATCTTTGTGTCCCTTAGTTAAAATGAGGTGACCACATAATAACTTGAAGATATATTCATTTGAAAGCTTTTGAAAAATTCTAGATCACCCATCTCTTACTTTTTTCAGATCATTTTTTTTCATCGAAATATTAAAGATTAAAGTTTACTTATTTTGTTAGTCCTTGAATGACTTTTATAGAATAAAACTGATTATCAAATAATTAATTTATCAATTTTATTTGTTATAATTTCTTGTTTCTTGTTCACTAATTAATTTCAAACTTAAATAGGTTCAAAATGTCGTATTCACATTTATTAATTCATTCTATGTACTGGAAAGAAATCATTGATCAATGTTCAAAAAGAATATCTCTTTGAAAACCAAAAACCCAACAATTTTCAATTTCTCCAATTGTTAATGAAGTATTCCTCAAAATGTTTGAGAGCTATAACATATTACAGGCAGGAAAAATATTCTGTGAAATTAATTAAAGCTAATCTTGAAGAAGTATGGGATCATCATCAAGCAGAAGTCAAAAAATTTCTTGGTCAAGCTTGTTTTGGATACTTACACGAAATGGACATTTCTCAAACCCAAAACTCATCATCTATGGATGTCAGAATTCAAATCAGCTATGAAAATTGTAATGATTGTTCCTGCACATCCTTTTGCCCAAAAAATTAAAAAGTTGTATGAAATTTGTGAATGCTCCCATGAAAAAGGAAACCACACAAGAAAATTGTAAAATTAAACTTCGATTTTGTATTATTATGTAATTAAATTAAATGTAAATTTTATTCTCAAAGCACTTTTCTTTAAAAATCTGTCTTTTTTGATTGCTGCTGTGTGGGTTGCAAAAAAAAGCGCCACAAGAAAAATGAAAAAAACGGCGGAAAAAAAGGAGACAAAATTTTTCTAATTGTCTTATTGGCCTTAATTTGCTATGTTATATTTTTTTGAGTCGCATTACATCATCAAAAGAGGGAAGATAAAAAGTGCATTATCTATTTTTTTTTTCTTCTTTTTGACTCAAAATTTGAGATAAGATAAGAACTGTTTACTTGATTCTTTTTTCCAGATACGCACTTTTCTTGAAGTTCCAAAATAAAAAAATCAAAAAAAATAAAAAAACTAAAGTGGAGGAAAAGTTTTTTATACATCAATTAGTTCAAAAAAGTTTTATACATCGAAATGAAGAGTCTTTACTCTAAAAATGAACATTGGATGGGTGTGAAGTTGAGTGGTTTGATTAACTCTTGTTCTACCCAATGTTCATCAGATTTAGAAAAGTGATTAACCCAATCTCCAGCTTTTCCATTTCTAAAAAATACAGTTTGACCTTTATCCCATTCTTCTGGAGGTTTTCTATTAGATCTTAAAGGTATTTGAAGATATTCTTCAAGTTTGAGTAAAATTTCTTCTGGTTTTGAAACAGAATCTTCAAAACTTAAATGTAAGATATTAGGAATTGCCATCCAAGATTCAAGGTGATATCTCCAGAATTCAACCTTGTTCATCTTATGATAGAAAGTGGAAGAATATGAGTTTTTTTGGAGCAAATAATGAGAGAAAGTTAAGTTGTTGGATGGTTGATTGAATTTCTTGCGAATATGTTCTTTATAAAAATAAATAGAAACTAAGACATCTTTCACATCACGATATGCATGGACAATCTTTCCTGTATTTAACATAGTTTCAAGTCTTTCACATCCCATACTTTCTTCATCACATACTGGGTGATCTTCTTGTTTAATTACTTCTACATTTTCAAAATTGTTTGCGATTGTTGTCATTGTTAAATGAGTTCCTGATCTTCTATGAGAAACAATGTAAATTTTAAGCTTTTTTCTTTCTGTTGGAAGGGAATCTACTTCATTTTAGTTGTTGTTTGAAAACATATATCTCCTTGTAAATCGAAAATTACCAGTATTTCCATTATTTGACATCTCTGCATTCAGTGAAACAACATTTTTATTTTCTTCAATTATAATCCTTTTCTGTTCATCTTCATCCTGTCTATTTCTTTGAATTCCATCTTTTAATTGATTTACAATATCTTGAGTTTGTTCTTCCGATACTAAGTTATTATGTTGTGTAATTTTTTGGGGACTTTGTTGCTTACAATGTGTTTCAAGTTGGACTATGTTTTTTTTTTATTTTTAACTTTTTGAAACTTTTTTTTTATGAATTAAGAACCTTGGCTTCCAGACCAATAACCTACACTGTAGAAAAGAATGAGAAGTAAGAATTGAAGGAGTCGTGTTTTGTTAAAGATAGTCCTTGTTAAAGGCATTGAAATTTTTAGAGGATTTCTAAAATTCCTAAAATAGGTAACTCTCTAAAAAACTTTTAAAAAAACTTGATTTTTCACCCACTTTTAACTCACAAAACAATGCATTTTTGCACAATAAAATTATTCAATTTTTTTGATAAAAACTTTATTGAGATCATGAAAAATGTATTTCAATTTAAAATTTTTCAAAAAGACAAAGTTTTTGGGTTCCAATTTTCTATCAAAGTCTGGCAACCAAAAATGAGAAAGTTGAGCAAAGTGGATTCGAAGACAAGAACTAATTGTGAGAACAACATATGCAAGATGTTTAGACTCTGAGTCCTCTTTTCACAATGGTTATTTTAAATAAAATTTAAGAAGTATAGATAGGTCAAAATTACAATGGAAATTGAAAAAATCTAGTGGAAAAAAAAAAAAAAAAAAAAAATTGAGGATATTTATACTTTTCTAAACAAACATGGCGTTTCTGATGAATTTCCCATTATTGAAGCAAAGCCATGCATCACTTTCCCTCAACTTATACTTAACTCAATTACCTAAACTCACTCTCATCAGTTCAAGATGTTTCTCTGTTCAATTCCCTATGAATGAGATTGAAAGATTCGAAAAGAAGAAAAAACCTGGTTTCGAAGGGATGTTACCATCGTATATTCATGGTAAATTGCCAAAACTTGGAATCTCAAAGCCATCATTGATTCAAAAGACAGTGATGAATCCAATCATCAGAGGTGTTGATACTGTGATTTGTTCAAAAACAGGTTTGATTTTGTTATTTTATTTCATAATTTCATAATTTCATTTCTTTGTTTCATAATTTTTTTTTTTTTATTTATTTTTTTCTAAATCAAAATCAAAAATCTTAATAATCTAATCAAATTGCATTATTTATAGGGACAGGAAAAACTTTATCTTATTTACTCCCACTCTTTACAAGAATCGATAATTATCAAAAAACAACTCAAGTTTTGATTGTTGTTCCAACTCGAGAACTTGTCAGTTATTTATTTAATTGTTTTTTTCTTTTTTTCTCTTTATGATTTGATTTTCGATTTAAAGTTAACAATTCAAATCAACAAAAAATCGTTTAGGCAATTCAAATTGAATCAGTAATGAGATTATTAGCTAAAGGTGGGAAAAAGAAACGTGCTGATAATCCTATTACAATTGAAAGATTAAGTGGATGGGTCACTCCTAGATTTAAATATTTTAATCAAAAATCTCCACATATATTAATTGGAACTCCTCATTCTATTCATCGTGTTATTCAAATGGGTTTACCATTAAATAATATATTCTCTGTAGTCTTTGAAGAAATTGATCACTTGTTACTTCATTTTACAAGATCATATGTAATTGATATCTTAGGAAAGTCAAAAAATAGAGGAATGAAAGAATCGAAAAAAAATGTCAAGAATCAAGAAAAAGAAAATGAAAAAGAAAAAGAAAAGGAAAAGGAAAATGAAAAGGAAATGAAAACTCAAACAACTCAAGATCAATCCATTCTTGAAGAGAGTGAAAAAATTGAAAAAACAAAGGAAATAGAAAGCATTCCAAAAGCTCCTTTAATACCTTGGCAAATTCTTTTTGTGGGTGCATTAGTAAATCAAAATGTATTAGAAACTTCTCAGAAATATATGCAACCTCCAATATTTTATACTTATCAAGGAAAAGAGATAACTTTTGATGAACTTCAAAAACATGTTCTTGAAGCTCCACAACAACAAGATTTAGAGATTGAAGAAGGAAAGGAGAAAAAAAATCAAAAAGAAAAAAACCAAAACCATGAAAGTAAGCCAGAAGGATTCGAAGAATTAGATGATGATGATGAATCAATTCAAGTAAACAAAGAGGATTATAACAATTTTAATGAAAAAAGAGAAGAAGAACTCGTATTTGAGCCACAACCTGCTCAACATCAATATATTCTAAATGATAACCCTTCCGATTCACAATTTAAAATATTTGCTCAATGGTTCAAAAAAACTAACCCAAGACAAGTTCTTGTTTTTGTAAATAATCAAAAAACTATAGAAGACCTTCACCTCTTCCTCACAAACATGGGAATTCGATCTCGTAAACTTTCAAACTCTACAACATCTCAACAAAGACGTTTAGCTGTTCGAAGATTAAACAATGGAAAATTAAAGATTCTTTTAACTACTGATATGGCTTCAAGAGGATTAAACTTTCCTCATCTAAGTCATGTTTTCAATTTTGATCTCCCTACTTCTCCTGCCACTTACCTTCATAGATCTGGTAGAGTATCAAGGCTTCAAGGATTAAAAAATGTTTTTTCTGTTTCTCTTTGTCCTAATACACAATTAGAAGTGTTAGATACTTTCTCAAAATCCTTAGATATTCAATTTTCTCAAATAAATTTATAAATTTGTTGAATTATTGATTCATTTCAATTTGTTTTTGTTTCTGCTTCATATATCAACTTGATTATAACTATAATTGTCATTAATCATCCGGAAAGAAAGAAAGAAAGAACACAAAAAAACAATGAATTATATTTATTTAGTCTTTTCAAGGAGATACTTGTTTCGTTCATATGCTAATCTTAAGAAATGATTCATATTACTAATGAAACCACTACCAGCTTTTAATTTATCAATTCTTGCAAACAATTCCACAGTTTCTTTTCTAACTTTCTCTGATGGGTGAAAAAGTGAGACAGCAACAGGGTATAATCCACCTTGATTTTCAGGAAGATAGGATAAAAACTAATTGATTTGATGGTCAAATTAGATTAAAGGAAAAAAAAAGAAAAGAAAGAAAAAAGAAGAAAAAAGAAGAAAAAAGAAGAAAAAAGAAGAAAAAAGAAAAAAGAAAAATACTTCAATGAGTTGTTCATCAGTATTAATTGAAGAAACAAAGTCATTATAAATTTGTAAGACTTCTTTTTCAGGGATATTAGTTCGAACTCTTAACCTGTTAATGAGTCGATTTACATCCGCATCTTGAATAGCTCTTTGTTTCCTATGTAAATCTCTGTCCTAAAATTTTTTTAATATTAATTAGTTATTTTCATTTTTTTTTTAAAAAAATTTGAAAATAAAAATAAAAATCGAACATTTTTATAATTTTTAAAGGTAATCGTTTGCTTCCAACTTTCAATTCTTTGTTGATTATTTGTTGCTACTTTTTTCTTTGTTGCATCATCAGGATACTCTGCATCATCAAAAACAATATCAATAATTCCTTGAACATATTCTTGAAATTTAGCTCGAATTATATCTTCTGAATACCGATTTTCAATTCCAAAGAGAACATCTGCAATAAAGTCATTATCTTGAGTGAGATGTTTTTCCGGCTCTGATGGAAGTTGAATGTGTGAAGCAACTAATTTTTTTTTTCGAAAATTAGAAATTAGAAGAAAAAAGAAAAGAAATGAGAAAAAAAAGAAAGAAATCATAAATCGGAAAGAAATGACAAAATGATGAAATGGAAATTTGTGAGAAAAGAAAAATAAATAAATTGAAATCTTACTTTTCACAGTTCCAGTTTCAATATTAAATAATACATCCCACCATTTATCAAGTTCTTCGAAACGTGGGTTTGTTACTCCAGCAATAAAACCAGGGCTAAGAGGAAAAGAAAAAATTGAATGATTAATTTGTGCTACAAATAAATTAAATCAATAAATATAAATACCATGAAAGCATATTATCAACATTAACTAAATTAGTATAGGGAAATGCTCTTTGAGTAAATCCTCTCAAAGGAGGAGAAATTAGAGCACAAGCTGCAAGAACATAACCAGCAACTTCTCCAGATGGATGTCCATATCCCAAAAATATTATACGTTGTTGTTTAAGAAGAGCTATGAAAACCAGGGGAAAAAAAATTAAAAAGATAAGATGAGAACTTCAGAGAGAAGGAAAGAAAAAAAAAAAAAAGGAATCTTACCATTAATTAAGACCATAATACCATTTTCTCGATTAACAGTTGCATTTCCAAATTTGAGGATCAATGTATTTAAGAAAAACTTTGGAAAGTTATTGATTTAATTTAATTAAAATTAAAAAGAAAAGAAAAGGTTAAATATTACATCACCAACTTCATCAGGAAACATCGCAATTGGAATTTTCATTGGAATATCATGACCATGATAACAAACTTTCGTTTTAAAATATCTTTTTTTTTTATTTTTATTTTTATTGGAGCTCTTTTTAAATTAATTTAAAAAAAACCTTTTTTCATTTCCACTAGCATCTGATATTTCAGAAGCACGGATAATCCTTTTTTCTTGTTGAGTTAAATTTACCATTGTTGAAATATCCATTTTATTAACAGCTTCATAAACATCAGCTACAATACTTTCCTCAGGTTTATCAAAAAATTCATCCAACGCAAGTAACAGTAAAGGCTTTTTTTTTTTTTTTTTTTTTTTTTTTTTTAATTTTTTTTTTTGAGGGTTTTTCAAAAAAAAAAAAAAAAAAAAAAAAAAATGGCGGAAAAAAAATTTTTTTTTTTGAAAAAGACGAAAAGTAAAATTATAATAATAATAATAATAAATTAACATTATATTCATAAATTGAATAGGATATAAGAAATTGCTTTATATTTTGTATTTTATCTTGTGGATCTTCCTTTTTTTTAAATATACTCAAGTCGTAGAGAATACAATTTCAGTGGTAGAATTTGAAAAAGTATATTCCAAATATAAAACTCTTAGTAGCGAAGGGGATGATAGTTCAATTATAATAACAGAAGAGAAGAGAGCTTTATTGACAACTTTCTTTGATGCTTGGGATTCTGGAGATGTGACTATTGGAATTAAATCCTTTGGAAGAGTTAGGGATTTAAGACGACTCCTCACTTCAATTAAGAAATTTTATCCTCAAACAAGAATTGTAGTTGTTGATGATGGGAGAGTTGATTTAAAACAGGAACTTGAACCTCATCTTCAAGTCAATGTTGAAATTTTTCAACTTCCTTTTGATAGTGGAGTTGCAGTTGGGAGAAATGTACTTGTTCAACAAGTTAAAACAAATTATTTTGTTTATGTTGATGATGATTTTGAGTTTATTGATAGTACATCAATTCCAAACTTGGTTTCAATTATGGAAAGGTCAGACCTTGATATTGCTGCAGGTCTTGTTGAGGATAGAGCAAATTATATTGGATTTGTCTTTATTAGGAATGGAACAGCTTTACAACAAAATAGAATCCCTTTAGGTATAACTCAAGGATGTCAACTATTTCATATCATTCCAAATTTCTTTATTGCCAAAATTCATCGACTTAGAACAGTTTCATGGGATGAACATTTTAAAATGGGAGAACATGAGGATTTTTATCATCGTATTCATGATAAACTTTCTATTGCCACGTGTCCTTATGCATATATTAAACATGTTCCAGATAGATCTTGGGAAGAGCTTCCTGAAACTAGATTAAATGAATATGGTAAATTTAGAAGACGAGCTTTTCAATATATGATTGATTTTCAAATCAAAAATGATTATGATAAATATTTGACAACATCAAACTATCTCATCTCAGAAGTCAATTATGATTTTAGAAATCTTTCTTCTGAGCTTCACAAGACAATTGAAGAAAATTTAGTCACTTTTACAATTATCAATTGGAAAAGGACCTCAAATATCAAAAAACAAATTTGTCATATTATTGAAAACATTAACTTTGTTCGTGAAATTATAATTTGGAATAACAACCCAGAAGTCCCACTCTCAAAGTCAACTTTTTCTTGTTTTAGACCTAAAAAGACCATCAAATACCTTATTGACCCAGGAGAAGATCAACTCATTGAAAGAGAGAAAAAAAATCAACCAGGAGTGATATTTCTTCACCTCATAAATTCAAAACAAAATTTGAATACTGAAGGAAGGTACCAAGGATGTCTTCGAGGTTCAAATCCAGTTTGTGCATTTATTGATGATGACTTTGTCCCTCTCCATTTTCCTGAAATGTATGCCAATTACCTTCGAAATCCCACTCTCTTACATACTTGTACAAATGCAAAAGTTATTTGGAATAATCTTCGTTGGAGTTTTGTTCAAAAAGATATTGGATTATTTACAGGTTTTTCTTGGGTTGGAAGTGGTGCTATTGTCTCAAAAACAAATGTTGCAAATTTTATCAAACAAATGGATTCTGTCAATCTCTCAAAAGAAAATAGAGCTCTTGCAGATAATTTCTTTTCTTTTTGGTTAAATCGCCTTCCATATCAAATTCAAGTTAGTTTATCGATTGATGGTCTGGATCAAAGTAATCCTTATTCCTCATCTCTTGAGGTCCTTGATAATTTACATGAGACTCGAAAAGAAGCAATCAAAATATTAGTTGAACAATTAACTTTAAAGAATCCACTTTTTGAAATTCCAAAAAGGGGAAATGATGTTGGCTCTCCCTTAGATGTTCATTATATGGCAAAAGCTGTTGGAAATAATAATCAAATATTCCTAACAAATATTGAAAACTTTATCCTTGAAGAACAAGAAGCTAGTCAAAATGCTTATGAGGATTTTGATCGTGCTATTTGGTATCAAGAAGATCAAGAAATTTTAAATTTTACAAAACGTATTCATTATCTCTCACATTTGGAAGGAGCCAATAGTATTGATCTTTTCCATTTTTCATCTTATAGAAATGCCATTGATGGAGATTATAGTTCAGCATGGGAAAGTTGGAGAGATATTGAAGCTGGAGATTGGTTTGGAGTTGATTATATTAAGATTGAATACCTTGAATCAATTGAAATAATGACAAGTTCATTTCCTGGTTGGCCAAGTTTAGATGTTTCAATTGATGGAAAACATTGGAGTTCACTTACTGAGAGAATATACATCACCACCAAAACAACTTACTCTGAAGAATTCCCAGATATTGATCATCAACATACAATCTTCAAATTAAAAAATCCCAACCAAAAAATTGCTTTTAGAATGATTCGAATTAGATTTGGAAGCTCAATAAGCAAAAATTTTATTTACTCCAAACCAAAATTTATTCCTTCAATTAAACCTGCCTATCTTCATCAACCTCCAAATGATACTTATTCTTTACCTTATTTATTTCCCTTTTCAAGTCCCTTCTCATCAGAAAATATTTTTGCAAGTAATAAACCTTCACCACTCAAGTTAAAAGTTTTTGAAGTTGTTACAAAATCTTCAATTCATCCACCATTTCAAGAAAATCAAATTTCAAATTATCTTGGAGCTTTTCTTACTCTTGTATTATTTGTTATTGTTCTTTTTTTTATTGTTCATATGAAGTAAAAATTTATATATTTTGATAAAAACTTTTTTTTTTTTTTTTTTGATTTGAATTTTGTGTTTCATTCATTCGGAACTAATGAATACTTGAAAAAGGAAAGAAATAAAAGAAAAATGGACAACTGAGCAGTTTGTGAAGAAAAATTAAATTTTTTCAAATCAATTAATTAATTAATCGTGATTCGGATTGATTCACAAAGTCATAATTCCAACAAGATCAGTAAATTTTTCCATTTCATTCTACTTTTATAAAATCTAAGTTTAAAAAATTAAAATTTTTAAAAAAGAGGAGTTTCAATTCATTACATTCATTGTGAAGAAACTCGATAAGCTTAAGCTTGGGAAAAGAAATGGATATGTTTGATCGTCTTCTTTCCTCTTTTAAAAGGTTCTAATTTTATTTTATTTTATTTTCTCATTGTTGAATTCAAATTCTGTTTTTGTGAAAGATATTAAGATTCAATTCAATAAT
>ERZ778024.3896-NODE-3896-length-10268-cov-6.239107_pt1 | contig 10268 bp, 14 predicted proteins | sample MGYA00375754_ERZ778024 | MGnify/ENA primary metagenome ERZ778024 (study PRJEB29350, sample SAMN05389827) | bioreactor metagenome | isolation source: Thiocyanate bioreactor | place: South Africa: University of Cape Town | collected 2014-02-18 ... | reverse complement strand
TCTTTTCTTTTCTTTTCTTTTCTTTTCTTTTCTTTCTTTCTTTCTTTCTTTCTTTTCTTTTCTTTCTTTTGATTAACAATATTCCAAAAAAAAATAAAGACCTTTAATAATTTACTTTATTGTATTTCCTCTCTCCACATTCCTTGAGATATTATATCAATTTCAACAAAGATTTTTTAATCCCTGGAGAAGCTTTGCTTATGAAGTTCGTAATATAGTTATCAATGAAAATGATGGAATTCATGAAGAACAAAAACAAAATACATCAAAAGTTAAAAAGAGAAAACAACAACAAAAAGCAAACCAAGCTCCAACCAAAACCTTAAATCAAGAACAAATTTTTACAGGAATAACGGACAATTCAAAAGTTTTAAAAATTGTGCAAAATGATAATGGAAAATATATTCTGAGAGTCAGTTCAGATTTTCCAATTCCAAGAATTACCAAGATATTATCAAAATATAATTGGAGACTCTTAGTTTCTCCTGAAAATTCATCAACCATTTTAACATTAGATTACCTTTTAGAAAATCAAAATCAAAATCAAGAATCTTCTCTTCAAAAATTATCAAATTCTTCTCAATTAAAACCATTTAATTATGCAAGTATTAATTGTTCATTATCAGGTGGAGTTAGCTCTTCTTCAATTCATTCAGGACTTTTTCATGAAACTATAGAAAAAGTATATATTTCACATCTTAATTCAATTTTTGAAGCTTCTCCTTCTCAAAATCAAGAACTATTTCAAAATATTCCTTGGTCTTGTAATACTCTAGGAAAAGTTGTTGCTTTAGATTTAGCTATAACTAAAACAAAACCTTATATTGAGATGACTTACACTCCATTCCACTCAAAGAAAATGTTCATTGAACATCTTTTCAAAGTCATGTCTCAAAACTATTCCCAAGAAGACTACTTTCTTGATGCAATCCTCTTTACTTCACAATCTGGTGTTATCATGGAAGGAATTTCAGTCAATGAGATCTACAAAAAAAGATATAACCCAATTAATCGATTTTACAAACCATTCTTTTATAAACATGTCGAAAAAATTTTGAAAAATGGAAAAATAGTAACAGAAGTTATCCCTTCAAGTCATTATTTTCAAAGATATTCTCGTTCTTTTTTCTGGCAATTAGAAAATATTATTCCTTATTGTAACTTCTTTCCTTTTCGATTTCTATTTGGATGGATGCTTCCTCTCAAAATTCCTCTTCTCAAATTGACTGAATCAAAGTACACAAAATCATTCTTTAGGAATGAATATGCAAATCAAAATATTATTATTCCCTTAAATCATTTGGAAGAACTATTAAATATTCTTGATGAAGTTTGTATATATCCTCTTTGGATTTGTCCCATAAGAACCTCTAGAACCTCAAATCAAGGATTAGTTAATCTCACTTCCAATGAATTTTATATTAATGTCGGAATTTATGGACCACTTAATGAAAATTTAGACTTTCAAACCATCTTCCAAACCATTAATAAATTCGTCCTTGAGAAAAGAGGTTATCTTGGAATTGGTTCAGATTTTGCTCAAATGTCAAGAGATGATTTCGGAAAGATGTTCAATCATTCAATTTATAATATTCTTCGAAAAGAGATGTCCTTTGAGGAAAGTTCTTCAAATGATTTGTATGATAAGCTTCTCAAAAAGTATTGGCAATAACTCAATTATTATTACTATTATTCCTTGATGTCTACATATCTTACAATTTTAGTTGAGTTAGTTTCCACTTTGGTTTAGAATGAAATCTGAGAAAGAAATTAGAAAAGAAGAAATTTGGATGAGATGGTATTGGATTGATTCAATATTGAGATTTGAAATTGAAGAATTAAAAAACCTTAATTATTTGATTTTCATGTTATATAATATTATATTTCAGTTATCTTTTTCGTTTTCTTTATCTGTAAAAGCTGTTTTTCTGAGAAAGGGGGTGGGAAAGTTATCTATGATGTTATAATAATGATGAGAGGAAAAGATTTCGGTTTTCCCACAAAAAGAAAAAAAAAAACGCCAATAAAATCACTTTTCCAAATTTCCAAACCAATTAAAATTTAAAAAAATGGCGATTTCGAAAAATGAAAAAAAAAAAAAAAAAAAAAATACAGGCAAAATCACAAAAAAGATACAATGATTACCATTACCTCCAAGCTATTCATAAACACCAACACTCAAGCTCGTATTCTCACCTTCTTTTCACGTTACAATCATTACCGAACATTGGGACTCACTTCTATTGCCACACATCAAGAAATTAAGAACAAGTATTACACTCTTTCACAAATTTATCACCCCGATAAGAATCCTGATCCCAAGGAATGCCTCAAGTTTCAAGAGATAACAGATGCATATAGAGTGCTGAAGGACCCTTTTCTTCGTAGAGAATATGACCAAATCTTAATTGAGCATAGATCTTCAAATGGTTCTTCTTCAACTTCGACCTCGACAGGTTATAGGAATATGACAGCTGAAGAAAAATTTGAAGAAAGAAATAGGAGGAGTACATTTTATGATGAAGAAAAGAAATGGGGATATCGCAGATATCAAAGAAGATCAGGAAGAGCAAAATTTTCAAATTTGACAATTGCTTTATTTGTTTGTGTTCTAACATGTGTTGGAGTTGTAGTTCAAGTTGTGAGATCATTTTGGGCAACAGACATGGTTAGAAGAATGCTTGATGAAAGAAATAGAAAAGCAGTTCATGTTTTAAATCAATCAAGAAAGAGAGCAGCTGAGAATTCCTTTGAACAACATATCCAATTACTACAAAAAGGGAAGTGAAGCAACAGCAGAAAAAAAAAGGAGTACGTTTCTTTTGTGGTTTGTTGTTTGTATTTTTTCATTGTAAATATTAACAAGTTATACTTATGATTCTTAATTACTCTTAATTACGATCATTTTATTGTTATTGTAAGGTTTCAATGGAAACCAAAATGTTCTTATTTAATTTATTTTAATCACTTTTTCTCAAAACTTCAAGAATTTTTATTTACAGAGAAATAATCCAGGAATTCATAACTTTTTTTTAAAAAAAAGTGATTAGAAAAATAATAAGAAAGAATGGATGAAGATCGAAGTAGATAAGAATCCAAAGCATTCATCCATTCTCAAAATCAAAAATCAAACATCACCATTGATCAAACATTGATTCCATTGTTTATCCAATCAAGAAAAAAATTCGAAATAAGAAAAGAGAAAATTAAAAACCAAAAATCTTTGAAATAGACAATGTAAAAAAGCAAAAAAAGAAAGAAAATTGAATCCTTCAACAAGAACTACAATTCAGTCGAAGAGTTGATTTGTTGGTTGAGTTTTTGATTTTGATTTTCTTTTTTCACCAAGCCAGTTTCGTTTTTTTTTTTTTTTTCTTTTTTTTGGGTTCAAAAATGACACAAGTCATTACAAAACAAATAGTTATTTATTCCCTTTTTCATTTCACGGTTTTTTCACTTTTCATCCCAATGATCCTCATCATCTTCACTTGATCAATACTCATCTCATCATTGAATACAAACCCAATATCATAAACCAAAAAATAAAGAAATTAATAATTGATTTCATCTTTATTCATCTTTATTTTAATGTGCACTTTTGTTTTTTTGAAGGTCTGAAGAAAATTTTGATCTTTCCGATTTGAGAATTTTTTTTTTTTTTTTCCAAAAAAATTTTTTTTTTTTTTTTCCAAAAAAATTTTTTATTTTATTATAATATCATCCATATCTAAAGTTCTTTTTGAATAAAATTGTTTAAATTTATTTATATTTTAACATTTTAAATTTTAGTTTTTGTTATTAGAGTTTTCCCTTCTTCTTCTTCTTCTTTTGTTCTTTTTGTTTTTGAAAGGGTTTTGTCGCTTTCATGTGGTTTCAAATTTCTCCAAAAAAAAAAAAAAAAAAAAATTTTTTTTCAAAAAACTTTAAAATTTTTCATTTTTCATTTTATTTTATTCCTAAACTCTTATTTTTTTACTAATTCATTATTATTATTATTTTCTAATAGATAGTAGGCAATGTCTGATTGGAAAGCATTGAAAATTCCTCAAGATTATGAGGTTGGGAAAGTGAGACCGATAAAAAAGACAACTTCAAGTAAACCTTATTCAAGACCAGTTATTAGAAATGTTTGATTTTCTATTGATTTTTCTATTGATTCTTTTATATTTTTTGTGTAACTATGTTTCAAAAATTTCATTAATTTTTTTTTTTTTATTTCTCTCAATTATTATTATTATTTTTAGGGCCCTCAATTGAATAAAGAAAATAAAGAAAGCAATCATTCTTCTGGAAGCTCTGGTGTTTTTGGATTTGTTAAAAAAGCTGTTTCACAAACTATTCCTTGGGGGTTACTAGGTTATTCACAAGAAAATCAGAATCAAGATCAATTAAATCCAATTCCTCAAGTAAAAACTCAAAAAAGAATTCAACCTAAAATTGTAACACAAAATTATGATAGAAGCGAATTTGCAAACCAAAATAATAATTATATTCATAATAACAACAAAATCCAACCACATAATAATATTGATTATCATCAAGAAAATATTCTTCAAGATATTGATTCTCAAAAGATTTCTAGGATCAAAGGAAAAGGAAAAGAAAAGGAAATTGAAAAGGAAAAAGAAATAGATCAATACAATGAATTATTGAGAAATGTTCCTTCATTACCAGTTCAATCAAGGATCAATAATGATGATGAAGAGATAAACGAAATTATAAATGATAACAATCAAAACTTTGAAAGGAAGATTCAAGATTTAAAGAACTCAAATTCAATGGAATCCACAGAATCAATAGAGCCCATTAATGAGTTGAAAGAAATTAATGAAAACCCAAAAAGTGTAATTGAATCTCAAAAACTTGAGGAAGTTAAAGAAGTTGAAGAAGTTGAAGAAGTGAAAGAAGTGAAAGAATCTCAAAAGACAAATGAGTACAAAGTATCAAATGAAGTTATGAAAATTGATGAGCTAATGGAATCAACTAGACCTGAAGAAGTAAAAAAGCCATTCTTCAATTTCAAACCCCAAACATCGATTGAAACTCGACCAATCTTTTCTCAAAGAGTATTTTTTTTCTTTTCTTTTTCTTTTTCTTTTTCTTTTATTTCTTTTTTTTCTTCTTCTCTCAATCTTTAATCTTGAATCTCTAATTTTAATCTTTTATTATTAAAAGATAACAACATTTCCAACTTTGACAAAAGAACCTCCTATTCCACTTCGAGAAAATGTCTCAACTTCAACTATAACCACCTTAACAACTAATCCAAATTCAAATTATCAAAGAATGTTTGCTCATCAAGCTCCTCCTCGTCTTGTATCAAGAGCAATGTATTCAATTCCTTTAACAACAATGGAGCCAACGGAAAAAAGAAAACCACAATTTGATGAAGATCATGAATCTGAGGTACTTGCGAAAAAATCAAACTTTGAAATTTTTCTTCAAAAAAATGAAACTAATCTAATAATAATAATAATAAAGCATCCTTCAAAGAGAAGAATGATAGCAGCTAGTTCTTATAATGAAGGTGAATAATTTAAATTTCTTCAATATGGAATTTTTTTTGAAGAAAAAAAATTAAAATTAAAATTAACATAAAATTAGATCTTGCTCCTAAACCTAGCCAAACTAGCCTTACAGCTAAAAAAATTCTTGATACTTTAGAGTCAATTTCTACTCCTTTATCTGATGCCAAAAGAGTTGTTCCTGCACCATATTTTTCAAGAATTCAAACTGTATTTTCTTTTTCTTTTCTTTCTTTTTTTTTTTTTAAAAAAAAAATTCCCTGAATTTCAATTTAATTCAAATAGAGACAAAAAAATCTTCAAAGGAAGAGAAAAGAAAGAGAAAGAAAACAAATTCCTAGAAGAATTGAGAATGTGGATAATGAAGACATAGAAAAAGAAAATATTGAAAATCAACAAAATCTAATCGAACAAGAAAAACAACAACAACAACCAACTACAACTGAAAAAATAACTGAGAATCAAACTAGTGGAAAGAATATTTCATTTTCATTCCTCGCAAATCCAACAATAATTGAAAAGAAGTCAAGCACAGAAGCTGATAAAGGTATTCAAAGCCATTTTCTTTCATTTTCATTTTCATTTTTTTTTTTTTTTTCATTTTCTTTTAAAAAAAATTTTTTTATTTTTTATTTTTAGAAAAAGAAGATCAAACCAAAAAGACTTCAAGTAAACCATTTGCGTTCGGTCTAAATTCTGTTAAGCTCCCTGAATCTCAACCAACATTTAACTTTCAACCTCAACAAAAAATTTCTTCAGTTGCTCCTATAGACCCAAAAACTTTTAGGTTTATATTTTCATCTTTTTTTGTTGAACTAATTAATGAAGTTATTAAATTATTTTCCCCCCCATAGTCTCGGTACAAAAGAACCTCTGAAATCTCATCCATCAATTGCAGATCATAAAGCTGAGAAACAAACAAAAGAAGTCAATCTTAGTAATTTTTAACCATTTTTGAATATTTTCTTTTGAATGCTGACAAAAAAAAAAATATTTTATTTTATTTTTTTTTTAAAAAAAAAACTAGGTTACAAGGCAAAAAATGTACGTGAAAAACATCGTGTTACAGAGTTACAAGTACTTTTCACATTTTATTTCATTTCTTTCTTATTATTCTAATAAACAAATAAAATAGAAAGGAAAACATTCTAAGAAAAACAAATCAAATTCAGATGACGATGAAGATGAAGAAATAATACATGATGATGAAGTACTCTCTAAGGTATCACTAATCTAAAATTATATTGTTTCTATAGCTTTTTCTTTTTTCTTTTTAACCTTTAAATTTAAAAAGGTACCAAGTCTACCCCTCCCACAAAAATCATCCGAGTTTGAGTTTGAATTTGGTATCACACCAAAAACAACACTTCCTGTAAATTATCAACACTTAAAAACACTTTCCGATTCTCAACTTCCAACATTTACATTTTCAACAACCAATAATGAGCCTCCAACTTCAATTGCAACTTCAACAAAGAATTTTCCTCAATTTTCATTCGACAAAAAAGAAAGTAAAATAAGTGATGAAGATCAAGATGAGGAAAATGAAGATCAAGAGCAAGATGAGGAAAACAAAAATGAAAGTGAAAATGAAAATGAAAATGATGATGATGAAATTCAAGTTGAAAGTGAAAATGAAAATGAAAATGAGGAAAGTGAAAACGAAAACGAAAAGGAAAAAGAAAAGGAAATTGAAAATACTCAAAAACCAGCCTCATTATGTGAGATCTTCTCTCTCTCTCTCTCTCTCTCTCTCCTTTCCATTCCCTTTCTAATATGATACATTTTTTCCCTCTTATTTTAAATAGTGACAGCTTTTGGAAAAGAAGGAATTAAAGAAAACGTTTTACCTCAAAAACCAATGTTTCCTTCATTTGGATTTGGAACTGCTAACCCAAGCACTTTTGGATCAAAATCTTTTTTTGGAGGTTTTATTATTATTATTATTTCAAACAAAAACAAATTAACTTTTATTTCCAATCTCTTCATCAGACAAAAATATTACCAAAGAACAACCTAAAGAAATTGTTTTTGATACTCCTACACCCGCAATTGAGAAGAAAGAAACTTCAACAGAGATTCTCCCAACCCCAATCATGCCCACAGCCATAACCACAACTACAACAACAACTCCGGGATGGAGTTGTTCAGACTGTTTAGCTCCAAACAAAGATTCAGACTTAAAATGTGCATGCTGTGAAGCTGATAAACCTGGAACTGAAAAACCAAAAGATAAAAATGGACCATCTTTCAACTTTTCTGTTCCAACCACTTCTAATTTTACATTTGGTGCAACTACAAACAATGCAACATCAACATCATCGTCAACAACAACAACAAATCCAACTCCTTCTCCATTCACATTTGGTTCTACGACAACTTCTACACCATTTCAACCATCTACCACTTCCACTCTTCCAAAACCAGATATCACCCCAACTCCAATCACGACCTCAGTCATAACCACAACGACAACAACAACTCCAGGATGGAGTTGTTCAGACTGTTTAGCTTCAAACAAAGATTCAGACTTAAAATGTGCATGTTGTGAAGCTGATAAACCTGGAACCGAAAAACCAAAAGATAAAAATGGACCATCTTTCAATTTTTCTGTTCCAACCACTTCTAAGTTTATATTTGGATCTACCTCAACCTCAACCGATCCAATCCAAAGTAATCCAACACCTTCTTCTGGATTCATATTTGGTTCTGGTACAACGAATAATTTAACAACTACACCACTTCAATCATTCAATCCTCCTACACTTACAAATCCTCCAAAATCAGAAATCACTTTATCTACAACAACTGCAACTACATCCCCAGTAAATATGAATGCAGAAGATGATAAACCTGGAACTGAAAAACCAAAAGATAAAAATGGACCATCTTTCAACTTTTCTGTTCCAACCACTTCTAATTATACATTTGGTGCAACTACAACTAATACACCATCTACATCAACTAGTACGACCCAAAATACTTCTACATCTGGCTTTATATTTGGTTCCACTACAAACAATTCAACTTCACAACCACCTCCAACTAACACACCTCAAAGTATTTCAACCCCAAATTTCACATTTGGTTCCACTTCAAACAATTCAACAACAACTCCATCTTCACAAATATCTTCAACACCAACATTAACTAATCCAACCCAAAGTAATATAACCCAAGTCAATCCAACTCCTAGTTTTACATTCGGTTCTACTCCAAACAATTTAACAACAAATACATCTTCCACTACAAATAATTCAACTTCACAACCTCCAACTAATCCAACTCCAAATTTCACATTTGGTTCCACTCCAAACAATTTAACAACAAATACACCTTCTCAAACGCCATCCACAAACAACTTTGTTTTTGGTTCATCACAAATGTAAGTTTTTCAATTTCTTCCATCATTATTATTTAAAATTAATTCAACCCCTTAGGCAAACTGGAGGACAAAAGGTTGGCTTTGGAACTAACCAAAGTATTCCCTTTGGAAATGTAAGCTTTACTTTACTTTATTTTCTCGATTACTAAAGATAATTGCAATTCAATTCAATTCAATTTAACCTAATTAATTATATTAGTCTGAACAAAAAGCTGTACAAAATCCCGTAGAATCAGAAAAGCCAAAAAATTTTCAGTTTGGTGGTAATTTAGAAAAACCAACTTTTGGAAATTCGACACCACTCCAGCCACAACTTCAAACTCAAACACAACCACAATTTCAATTTCAATCTTCATCTCAACCTCTAAATTCTCCTCAAATTCCATCTTTCCAACCTCAACAACCTCAACAACCACAATCTTTTGTATTTGGATCAAACTCTAATCAAACTAACCAACCTTTTGCATTCGGATCAAACTCCAATCAATCTAATCTCAATCCTACCCCTTCTTTTGGTGCAACATCATTACCAAACCCTTCAACTTTCATGACAAACCCTCTCCAAAATAATTTCAACCAAAGCTTTACCCCTCCACAAACTCATACCCCCCCACCTACTACCTTAGGTTTTAATCAACAACCTCAACCATCACAACAACCTTTTGTATTCGGAGCAACCTCTACACCCCCAATTGGATCTACTCAACCACCTTTCCCAACTACCTCTTTCCAACCTCAACAACCTCAACAACCTCAATCATTTGGATTTGGAATGTCTACACCACCAATTAACTCTAATCAATCTGCTCCTCAATTCAATTTCCAAGCAAATAAACAACAGCAATCATTTAATCCAATTGGTTTCAACCAACCCCAACTTCAACAACAACAACCTTCAGGTATGATGAGCCCAGGGAATGGCACCTTTAACATGGGAGCTGGATCAGATACTGATAGAAAGTTTAAACAAGCAAAAAGAAGAACAGCCAGAAAATAAATAAAGTGATATTAGTAATTATATAAAAAGAAAAGGATGTGATAAAAATAATTCAAAATTACAATTGAAATAGATTCATTTTTTATTTAAAAAATCATTTAATTTTTCTTTCTTTCTTTCTAACTTTAGAGTTTTATTCTAAATTCATTTATTTTACTATTTTCAAAAATTTTAGATATTATTTTACTCTTTGATTCAATGATTGAATTGAAATTGATTGAGATCAATTCTTGTTATTAACTTATTGAATCAATAGGCAGGAGTTGATGTTGTTCGAAGTGTTTGACTTTGTCATGTGAGCACCCTAAAAAAAAAAAAAAAAAATTTCTGAAAATCAAAAAAAAAAAAAAAAAAAAAAAAA
>ERZ778024.3895-NODE-3895-length-10272-cov-6.532740_pt1 | contig 10272 bp, 11 predicted proteins | sample MGYA00375754_ERZ778024 | MGnify/ENA primary metagenome ERZ778024 (study PRJEB29350, sample SAMN05389827) | bioreactor metagenome | isolation source: Thiocyanate bioreactor | place: South Africa: University of Cape Town | collected 2014-02-18 ... | reverse complement strand
TTTTTTTTTTTTTTTCTAATAATTGATAAATCACCCAAATGATAATGTCAATAAATCGAACAAAAACAATCAAAGAAGGAACAAAAGGAACAAAAAACAAAAAAAAACCACAACAAAAAGAAATAAACAAAATGAAAAAAAAAGATATAAAAGATGTAAAACAGATCAAAAAAAACAAAACACAAAAAAGAATGAGACAAAAGAAAAAAGAAAAAAGAGAAAAAGAAAAAAAAGAGGGAAAGTTTGAAAAAAGAAAAAAAGATTGATTGAAAAAAACAAAAGGAGCTTTGAAAAAATCCGAAAAAGTCCAGGTCCAAAAAAAAACCTTGGGAAACAAAAACAAAAAATCTGTTTTTTGTTGATCGGCACTAAGATCGAGCGAAACAAAAAATTCATTCACGCTTTACTGAAGAAGAAAAAAAGAAAAAAAAAACATGGCGGAGTCAATGAAAAAAATTTTTTTCTTTTTCTTTTAGAGATAGGAAAAATAAAAATGAAATAACCCAAAAAATTAATAAAACTATCATGATAACTTTCTAACAAAATTATCACAAAATCCTAATAAATTTATCACAAAAATCCATTAAATCATTTAGAAAAAGAAGCATAAAAACGATCTTATTTCTAAGCATTGGGAATTTTTTGATGTTTATAATCAATTGGATTAATTGAAAAAATAAAATAAAAATTGCTAAAATTTGAAACTCCGAAATTTTTAATAATTTTATTTTTTTTATGCAATAGATTAAATAAAAAATTATCATAAAAATGATTGTGAATTAGAATTAGAATGAGGATGAGAAGCATGTTCACTATTTGGATGAGTTGAATAATTCGAATTGTTAGAATAGATAGTTTTATTGTTTAATTAATTGAGGAGTCTTATTTGAAACATTTACTCCTTCACCCCTTTATTTTTTTGTTTCAATTTGACTTTGACTCATTTCTCTAATATGACCTTACTTCTTCTTTTTAAACTCTTTTATTAAACCCAAAAATATTATAGATATCTTATATAAGAAAGAAAGCAAGAGTGATAACTTTCGTCAAAAAGGCTCTTCAACCAAAACTTCAAAAAAAACTTTTCAAATTTTGTCAAGCAATAGCTTTCTCAACAATTTTATAATTAAGAAGATAAGTGGAAAACAAAAAGGAATAAGGAATAAGACTTCTTCTTCCTCTTCTCGCTTTTAAACTACGAGAATGAAGCAACAGTGGAAATTATTCTTCTGTCTTCTATGTATTATTATAAATGTTCAAAGTGCGACATTCAATCCTTGTCCTTCTGGAACTTCCTTTGATGCTCCTTCTGGACTTTGTCAAACCCTTCTTTTAGCGTATGGAACTTTTACAGAAGGAATGAAAAACTCTTGTTTGTTGGGTCTATTAGGTTTTTGTGATACAACGAAATGTATGAACGTGAATATCGATTTATCAAGAAAAAGAGCAACAAAAAGTTTACCTTTTTCTGAATGGAACCTACTGGCTATGCTAACAAATGGCCTTCTAGGAAATAGTAACTGCATGGTTGGGTCAACAAAAAATCCTGATTTGGATAACTTATGTTATGAGGATGTAATGGATGGTTCGGTTCGAAATTATTTTGTTTTTGGACCTTTTGATCAAACTATTGTTGCTCAATGTCTTGCGGATATCAATGCCCCCTTCTGTTACTCTTTACGTTATCCTGCAGAATATTATATGTATCTTCGTGATGTTAAAAATAGTGCTTGGCCTCGTTATTGTGATACAAATGGAGATGGAAAATTTGACTGTCCAAGTTAGTTTCATTTTTGTGTAATTATTTTTTAATTTCATTCTTCTCATTCTTTTTTAATTTGTATCAAGTTAACTGGGGGATTGACACTTCAGTAATTTGTTGTGATACATCTGATCCAGATGGTGATTCTGTAAAAACTTGCTATGGTATTTATTTCTCAAGATTTTCTTTTTTTTAAATTCAAAGGAAAAAAAAAAAAAACAAAAAACTTATAGACCTCTGTCCTAACGATCCAAATAAAATTGTGCCTGGGTATTGTGGATGTGGATTTCCTGATTACATTGTTTCAGGAAATTTAACATGTACTTTACCAACAACAACAACAACAACCACAACCACGACATTGACTCCAACCCCAACTCCAACTCCAACTCCAACTTCCACCACAACCACAGATGAGATTACGACAACAGAATTAACTACCACTACCACAACAACACCAACACCAACTCCCACTCAAACTTCAACAACAACAGAACAAACTACAACTTCGACATCGATTCCAACCACAACCACAGATGAGATTACAACAACAACAGAATTAACTACCACTCCAACTCCAACTCCCACCACAACATCAACGGATGGGACTACAACTACAACAACTGATATAACCTTAACTCCAACTCCAACTCCAACTCAAACCCCAACTTCAACACAAACAATTTCTATGTCAACTCCAACCACAACTACGACCCAAAACTCATCCGTAATCCTGCCCACATCAACTGAAACTCCAACTCAAACCCCAACCCCAACATTATCTGAACTTCAAGTTGCATTGGTTGCTTCAGGAGCTACAGTACATTAATTTAAATTTTTCATTTACTAATGTTTTAACTAAAAATTAAAAAAAAGATTTCTTTAATTGCTATTGGTGTTGTCAGTCTTGGTGTTATCATTATTATGCTCAAAAGAAAAAGAGATCTAAAGAAAGGTTTCGATGAAGAAGATGATCAAGAAATGAGAAAGGTTGCAAGAACCTTTATCCCTTCTTTACCTTGGCTCGTAAATTTTATTCCATCTCAATAAATATATTTTCAAAAAAAAAAAAAGAATTAAATATTTTATATAATAAAATCAAGCTTGATGAAAATGGATTTAGCCAATTACATTATTGTGCAATGAATGGAGATTTACAATCATTAGATAGAATAGTGACACTTGGAAAACAATCACAATCTCCAGATTTCTCGATTGATGGATTTGATACAAATTCAAATACACCATTACATTGGGCATGTTCTTCTTCTCATGTTGAAACAGTTATCTAATTACCCTCTCAAGGTGGAAGAGTTGATCTAAAAAATAATACAGGAGAGACACCTTTTCATTATGCAGCAAAAAACTCAAATACATCTATTCTCGAAGCTATCTTATCTAAATTTGTTCCTCCAAATCCTTACATTGAAGTCAAAGATAATTTGGGTAATACACCCTTGATGTGTTCAAGCATTGATGGAAATATTGAGTTGGTCAAACTTCTCTTGGAAAATGTATTCTTTTTTTTTATTTTTATTTATTTATTTTATTTTTTTTTCTAATTTTTCTCTAATTTGAAAAAAAAAATTCAGGGAGCCAATCCAAATAATGCTGATTATACAGGAACTACACCACTTATGGCTTCCCTCAAATATGCAAATAATAATGTTGTTCAAGTTCTAATTAATCATGGTTGTGGAATGAGTTGTGTTGATCGATCTGGAAATCAAGCACTTCATTGGGGTTGTTTCACAGGAAATACACACGGAGTTCAATTATTAATTGAATATCGACCTCCAAAAGAAAAACAAGCTTTTCATCAATCACTTAGCTTTAATGAAGTATTTTTCATTTATTTATTTATTTATTCTTTCCTTATTTTGAAAAAAAATTGTGACACTAATCAAAATTGATTTTTTTTCCCTTTTTTTTAAAAAAAAAAAAGATTAACAATAAAGGAGAGTCAGCATTATATTTAGCTGTTAAAGAAGGACATACAGATATTGTGAAATTATTCTTCAAAAAAAATAAATTAGCTTCATTATTCCCAAAAACTACACTTCAAGACCTATTAGTTGTAGCAAGATCAAGGAATCATGAAAAAATTGTCACATTTTTAGAAAGTAAACTAAATACTGGCTTTAAATATGAAACCAATGACTCTTCAGATACAAGAGAGAGTCCTGAACCACTTGAAGAGATTTCCTCAAAATCTCCTCTTTTTAAAAATATTTCAGATTCCTCTTCTTCTTCACCTTTCATTGAATCAGCAAATTTGACCGACTTTTTAAGTTCAGATTATTCCACTCCAACAATGTCTCCATTTTCTCCATCTGTAACTTTTTTTTTTTTTCTTACTTTTTATGAATTCTTTTTTTAAAAAAAAACTTTTTTTTTTTCCAAATTAATTCTTAGGATGACTTATTTTTAAATATGGATTCACCATATACAAAAGAATCTTTGCTTACTTTAGATGAAAATGGATTTGGATTAATACATAAAGTTGTCGCGATATCAGATCTTCGCTCACTTCAAACTATTCTTTCTTGTGCAAATTCTTTTCATGAACTATTATCAACTGTAAATTTAAGAGATATAAATCAAAACACTCCAATATTTTATGCATGTCAATCTGTTCATCCAGATGCTGTAAGAAGATTTTTCTTTTATTTGTTTCCCTAAAAAAAGATAAACTTTTATCTAATGATTTTTTTTTTTTTTTTCAAAAAAAAAAGAACGAAATTTTAATTTTACTCCTCGATAAAGGAGCTGACCCTTCTGTCAAAAATAAGTTTGGTGAAACTCCACTTCATTTTGCAGCAAGAGTCAATACAAATTCCCTTTCAGTTTTACTGGTTTTTTTTTCTTTCTTTTTCTTTCTTTTTCTTTTTTTTTTCTTTTTCTTTTTCTTTTTCTTGTTCTTTCTTTTCTCTTTTTACTTATGAACTTTAATATTTTTAGCAAAGGAAAGTAGAAGTTAATGTTGTAGATAAACAAGGACAATCTCCTTTATTTGCAAGTTGTCTTGCTTCGCAGCTTGAGAATGCACATCGATTGATTGTAGCTGGAGCTGCTTTAAATCAACGAGACAATTCAAGCTCTACTCCTTTAATAACTGTTACAAGGATTCCTTTAACAAATGTAGCATTATTTTTAATAGAAAATAATGCTTCATTAGATCTTCCCGATTTTCAAGGTACTTTATTTTTGATCTTTTGTTTTCTTTTTCTTTTTTATAATTAAATTAAATTAATTAATTAAATTAGGAAATACTGTCCTTCATTGGGCAAGTTCTTGTGGAGGAGAAGAGATTTGTAGAGAATATTTAAAGAGAGGAAGAAAAGTTTCTGCGAAGAATACACAAAATAATCGGAAGGAAACAGCTCTTTTCTTAGCAGTTAAACAACAACATGCACAAAGTACTTTTCTTATTTTTTTTTCCTTCTCAAATTTACTTTACTTACCATTTTCCATTTCTAGTTGTATCATTATTACTAGAACACAATGCAGATCCATTTATATCGGATCAAAGAGGAAGAAATTGTTTCACTCTTGAAAAAACAGAAGAGATTGGGAGATTGTTGGAAAAATACAGCAAGAAAAACCAATATCCAGATTCCCATGATCAAGATGTTTTATTATCGATTTAATTGTTTTATTTTTTTTTGTTTGTTCAAATTTTGTATTGTATAAAGTTGTTAATTTTTTTTTAAATTCTTTTTTTTTTTTAATTTCGATTTCTCAAGATTGCATGAACGAGCTTTTGTCTTTCTTGACTTAATTCATTTTGAGCTTGATGATAAATTGTATCAAGCTATATCATTATTTTTTTAAAGAAAAAAAATGAGATTCAAGGGTGAAAAAGAATGAAAAAAAGAAAAGAAAAGAAAAGAAACATTCTGAAAAATTGGGATTATGGAAGAAGCAAAGGTTTCATCAGCCCAGGCACGAGCATAACCTACTCTTACTGCAATATCTTTTAATTCTTGTACTGATTGCATAATTTTTTGTTTTGCAAGATAATCGGTAATAAAGTTATCAAAACTAATAAAGGTTTTATGTTAAGGGAATTTTGTTCCAAACATAAAAAAAAAAAAAGAAAGAAAGAAAGAAAGAAAACTAACATTAGATTTACAAAAGTATTTAAAAATGTGACATCCCCAGGTTTAACGTAAGGAATATTTGGAATATGCCTTAATGCATGCTCTAAGTTAATTCTTCCATTTTGAACCTGTCAATTATTAATTTTTATTTTTTTCAAACAAATTCGATAAGAAAGAAAAGGATCACAAACCAGATTTCGGACAGTCGCAATTGAAGAATTTTCAGCAATATCTGAAAGATGATAAGAAGCAAACATATCATAAGTTGCAGCCATATTCGTATTCTAATTTTTTTATTTTTTTTCTTCTTTTTCTTTTGTTACTAAAGTTGAAAAATGGAAGTACCTCAAGTTCCATAACAGCCATAGATAAACTTTGTTGTGCCTTAACGTTTAGAGAAAGAATGGAGTGAGTTCCAAAATCAATTATAAAAAATAAAAAAATCAGAAGTTTACAATATTGATATACTGACTCCCAGTTTCAAATTGAGTTTTGTCAGCAGCTGCACGTCTTCGATCAGCTTCAATATCCTTTAATTCTTTGGTCAATCTATTTTCTTCAGGGCTTTTTTTTTTTTTTCTAGGAGGTTAATGACAATTTAACAGAAAAAGAAAAGAAAATGAAAATGAAAATGAAAATGAAAAAGAAAAAGGAAAAGAAAGAAAGAAAAGAAAGAAAAGAAAAGAAAGAAAATTTACCTTCCAACTGGCCCAGAAAAGATTTTGTCGAGAATATCTTGCAATCTTTTTTTTGATTGTTGTAAATTTCTTACTTGGGATTGGAGAGATTTTGCTTGTTTGTCAAGTTCATTTTGTTGACGGAATAACTAAAAGATTTCATTTTTATTTGATTATTTTTTTTAGTTCAAAAAAAAAAAAAAGAAGAAGAAGAAGAAGAAGAAGAAGAAGAAGAAGAAAGAAGAAGAAGAAGAAGAGAAAAGAATACCTCCTCAACTTCTTTTTTGGCAGCCTCTTCACGACTTCTTGCTTGAATATAAATTTGTTCCTCTCTTGCAATTTTCTCTTCGAGATTTCCTTTTAATCTTGCATGAATTGATTTTCCAGTAAGTTTTTTGTATTTTAAAGTATCTTTATATTCCTTTTTACTTTTTTTTTTAAAAAAAAATTATTATTTGGAAATCAAATAAATCTTAATAAAAAATAATAGTCACGTTAGTTTTTGAAGTGCAAAATAATTGTTTTCTGCCAATCTTCGTTGTTCTGAGATATATTGAAGATTTTTAACACATAATTGATAATTTTCTTCAACAGAAGCAGCTGTTAACTCTGTGATTAAATTTTCAATGCGATCATATTCTTTGATAAGGCTATTCAAATGGATGAATAAGATTAGTTTTATTTTATTTTTGGGAATGAAATAATAATAAATTTAACTTTTTATCAACAATTATATCATCTACTGGGAAATTTTGAAATTGATTTTCGTTTGGAGAGTATTGAAACGAATTTCTTTGTTGATTTGCTGGACTTGATTGATTTGGTTGGTTAATTTGATTTAATTCATCTGGTGGAAATAATGAAGAGTCTATCTCTTCATATTCTGGAGGTAACTTGGTTGGTTGGTTTGATTTTTGTTATTATGTTTTTTCAAAAAAAAAAGAGTGAAATAAAAGATTACTTCTTCAGAATATTGTTGAGTATCTATCCTTAACGATTGAATATTGTTACTATTATTATTTGATGGAGGTGTGTTTGATTGTGATTGTGATTGTGAAGAATTAGGACGTTCTTGAGGTGGAATCTGGATAAAGAATAAAATGAGTTAAAATATTGTGAAAATATAAAGTAAATAAAGAAGTTACTTGAACATTGCCATCTAATATATTATTAATTGTAGCTTCTTTAGATTTTGTAGCAATTAATTCTTTTTCAATTACACTTCTTGGATAATCAGGAAACATTGCCAAAATAAAATCAACATCAGGCTAAATTTGATTTTTTTGAGTCAGAAAATTTGAGATGACAGAAAAAAAAAAAAAGAAATTGGAATTACATTTGAAGAACTGGTTGTGGTTGTATTTCGACTTGAGCTTTCATTAAAAAAGAGATCTGAAGAACTTGTACTTGATAATGATGATGAATTTCGAGTAGTATTTTGATTAGAGTTAAATTTGGGTGAATTTACATTTGAATTTGAGTTTGAATTTGAATTTGAAAGATGTGATTGAATACTTGGGTTCTGTTTTACATTTGTTGAAGTTGTTGATTGAGAACTAGTTGGATTAAAATTATAAAACGGATTTGTATTTGAATTTAAATTAGATTGAAAAGGGTTAAAGCTTGAATCAAAGTCTGTGTTTGAATTTGAACTCGTATTAGGAGTATTACTCCAATTCAAGAAAGGATTTGAGTTTCCAGTCCCTTGACTCGAACCTTGATTTTGAGACAATGGATCAAACTCTGCCAATGAATTAGAATCCAACTAAATATCAAAATATACAAATATATATGAAATCATTTCAGTGAAAGCAATTAAATTATAAATCTCAAAATATCGAAAACAACAAATAAAAGAGAAGAAAAGAAAAAATCAAACCATTCTAGGAGGCTAAATTGAAATTTTTTGAAAAAAAAATTAATTTATTATTGTTTTAAGAATAAGAAAGAATATGAAAGAATATGAAAGAATATGAAAGAATAAGAAAGTTACTTGATAAAATGGGTTGGGTTCAGACATCAGCAAGTTACAGGTTGGAAGAGATTGATTACAGGGACAATGAATGAATCAGCGAAAAAACTTGGCTCCTTTCTTTGATTTTTTTGTTGATTTATTTATTACTTTAACTCCTTCAATAACTATCTATTACACCAATCTATTAGCTCGCTAATTACAACACATCACACAGAACAGATTCTATTCTAAACAATCAAAGCTCTCAATAACTAAAACTACAAATTGTTGGAGAATTGCTTTGAAGAAGGTTTTCAATTATTATAACTTCTAATTTTTTTTTTTTTTTGCATAAAAGATTCTCCTTTTTTCAGTTGTCTTGCTACTCCTTTGAACTTCAACTTCTTTACTATTACCCTACTATTGTAAATTTGTAAGCTTTTCAATTTTTTTTATAATAATTAATTATTATTTTTTCATTTTGCATTGCATTTTATTTTATTTTCTTTAGTTTTGAAATTGTTTAATAATAATTAGTGAATTCGTGAATTAAAGGTGCAAAAGTCAAATTATAAAGTTCAATTTCTAGTTCTTTTAAAATTGAGACATAATGTATATTGGTGTGAATTATAAAATACTAACAAAGATATCAAATTTTAGATAATTCAACTCTCTCTTTATTTTCACTCTTGAAACTCAATGGGACAATGTCTTCCTAAATTCTGTCCAAGATTTGAAAAGAAACAGAAAAAAAACTATGACTCTTGGAATGATGACATCTGGTACCTCTCTTTCTTAATAATTACTTATCTTTTTTATTTCATAGAATAGCAACTTATTTATTTCATTTTGAATTAAAGGAGATATACAGACCAAAAGTTATTGAAAGAATTAGAAGACCCGAATGATATTGCTTCAATTGAAATGTGTAAGATTTTAATTGAAGAGGAAGAAATTAAAAAACTCAAAAAAAAAAGGAAGAAGTAATATAAATTAATAATTTCATAGCATTAAAACAATATGAAAGGAAAGATGTAATCCAACCTAAAGATGTATCACCAGCAACAATCATAATCACAATGGAAGATGAGACACGGAAAAAAAGTATGGATTCGGATTTAGATAGACTTGTTAGTGAAGATAGCTCAACTCATCATTTAACGGAGTAAGTTTTCTTCTTTTTTATGTTGACAATGAAAAAAAAAAAAAATTAAATTCTCAATTATCTTTTAGAAACTTTGGAGTATTTACTTCTGAATAATTGTATAATGGATAGATTGTAAAAAAAGGAAACAAAATTACTGAATACATTAAATTTTGAACAAATATTAACTCGACCTTTTTTATTATTATTAATCAAGTTGTTTTAAAAAACCTGAATTTTCAGAAACAGTTTGTTCCATTAAACTATTCACAATTTTTTCGGTGGAAAAGACCTTTCTCTTTTTTATTTATTTGTTTAATTAATTAACTTATTTATTTTCAAAACTTAACTTACCAAAAAAATAAGAAAGTAAAACACAAAATCTTACAAGTTGAAACTTTGATCTATGATACAATTGGTCATATGTCTCTCGAAATTCTGGGTGATCTTTTGTTATTCCTGATTTTTTTAATACTGAATAAGCAATGGTCTTCAAAAGCTAGTAAATTTTTTTTTTTTTTTTTTTTTTTTGACTTTTTGAAAAAATTTTTTTTTTTATTTCCTATTTTACCTCCTTTTTATGTTGTTCTATTGAATTTCCTTGCTTTTTTTTCTTTTTTTTCGTTTCTGTT
>ERZ778024.3894-NODE-3894-length-10274-cov-64.982484_pt1 | contig 10274 bp, 11 predicted proteins | sample MGYA00375754_ERZ778024 | MGnify/ENA primary metagenome ERZ778024 (study PRJEB29350, sample SAMN05389827) | bioreactor metagenome | isolation source: Thiocyanate bioreactor | place: South Africa: University of Cape Town | collected 2014-02-18 ... | reverse complement strand
ATATCGATGATATTAGTGCAGATTTAGATGTAATTCGTACGAAATATCATATGCCTGGTTTATCAGCTTTGGCGATGAAAAACGGACGAATAGTTGCACAAGGAGCTTCAGGATACCGACGACAAGATTATCCAACGCCTCTTCTCGCCGATGATTATATTAATATTGGTTCGTGTACGAAATGGATGACAGCAACACTTGCTGGTCGTTTAGTTGATCGACAACTTCTCAAATGGACGATGCAAGTCAATGAATGTTTTCCGAATTATAAGAGTTTCAATGAAGCTTTTCATAATACGACTTTAGAAGAATTTCTAGCTCATCGAAGTGGTGTTGCAGATAGTGACACGTTTTTTACTCGACACGCAGACGAATTCCTTGCGCAGAATGGTACATATCGTGAAATTCGTTATTGGACTGCTGAAACTATTTTGAAAGATGAACCACAAGTTAAACCCGGTGAATATCTATATTCCAATCAAGGCTATGCAGTTGCAGCCGCAATGATGGAACAAGTTACTAATAAAGATTGGGAATCATTAATGCAAGAATATATTTTTAATCCATTGGATATGACTGAAACAACAATTCGTATAGCTTATAATGGAACGACTCCACCTCAATCACCAGCTGGTCATGTTTTGCCTAAAAATTCTACACTACCAGTTCTATTTCCTATTCTAAGTCCAACAATGATTCATAATCATGAAGCTGCAACTGGTCCCGGTGGTTTTGTGGCAACGACGCTTCAAGATTGGGTTAAATTTCTATATGCACATATCACAGCTGAAAGTACTGGTTTTCTAAGTGCTGATACAGCAGCTAAACTCAAACGACCATTCATCGGCTTGGAAGGTTATGGTCTCGGAGTTGCTGTATTTAATCGTACATGGGCAACGCCTGGTCAAGCATTGATGCATGGCGGAGATATTGTTGGTCAGGATACAATCTTCTGGATGACACCTGCGCGTGATGGAATTGCTGTTGCTTATACAAATTGTGCATCTGAAGATACATCAACTGCCTCAGCATTGGATGAAACTTCAGGATTACTTGTTAACAGATATATCGCTTAGTATAAAAATGAATTTGAAAAAACTTCATTCTTCAATCTGAATAAATACTTTGTCAGTGTAGATGAAACATTATTTTCTATTTCTTTATTCATGTCAGATGTTCACATTTTCTTCTTGTTCAATAATGTTTAAAACAATGAGTAATGAACTTTCAAATATTTACTCATGTTATCATATATTAAAACATGTCCGATCTTTTTTTTAACCCGATTATATTTCAAAATCATCATACGTTACTATCGCTACTATCAACAGATAGACAAGAAAGGAGAACGTGAGAGAGAAAGAAAGAAGATTTATTGATGTCATTAATTTTATTTCTGACATCGAGCTTGCCTCGACAAAAAAATCTTCTCTTCTTTAAATGAATTTCGAAATCTACTCACGCAATATCTTGATTGTACTTGGAACTTTTTGTGGTTTAGCTGTACTTATTGCTTTTGTACGAACATGGTCATGGTATTCTAAATCTGGCAAAAATGTTATTGACTTACATGTAATAAACAATACTATTTTCTATTTCGATTTTCACATATCTCTGTCTGCACTATTCATTCGTAGACATTGGGCAAACTTTTGCTTCATATGTTCGGTGTTGTTAGTACGACTATTTTTGTCGTCGTGGCTGCTGTATCGATTTGGTGGTTGATTTTCTTTAAAGTATGTATTATTAGATTTCAATCGTTGATCGAATATTTTCGTTTTCTATATATTATTTAGAAACAGTACGATAGTACATTGGAATCTGATGCACAAGGACCTGAAGAAACATTTAAAATTTTACTAATAGTTTCGTTTGTATTGAAAACAATTGATATCATTCATCTTGTTATTCGACAAACAACAGTCGATATATTTTTCATCGATTGGGAAAGACCAAAATCTGGTAGAATGAACGATGATTTGACTTTGCAAAAAAAAAACAACAACAACAAAATTCTTTCCCTAGGAAACACAAAGAATATTTCAGCATGGCGAACATGTTTTATTGCAAATGAATTCAATGAAATTCAGACATTTCGTCGTATTCGTGTTTCATTTCATCTTCTATTCGCTTTATTTCTACTCAAAGTCGTTAATCTCGAATATCTCGCCACAACTGATAGAAATATGTCACTTTCTGCGCCGTCATTTTCTGTCAATTCAACAATCGAATACAATCCAGTATTTCGTGTCGGTATAGCATTTCCTGTTCTACTTGGCACTGGTATATTGTCAATGTAATATTCCAAATATTAAGAATTTTATTTGATATGTTTAGCTTTTCTTCAATATTTTTTCTATATTGCCATCTATCAACATTGCATCGAAGATAAGATAATGAATTTTATTGATTTATGTTCGGTATCGAATATCAGTGTGTTTATTCTCGATCAAGCTCATCATGGATTCTATCTCCATGGTCGTTCACCACATGGAATGACTGATGTTAATATCAAAGACATGATCATGAATCTCGATCGTGAATCTCGATTATTAAGTGGTACACGAGGTTTAGAAGTCAATTCAACCGAACAGATATTCATCATGAAAATAACAAAATCTTTTCGAAAAGAATACGATTTATTATTTCGGAAATATTATGTAAAATTCGGTTTTGTTTTCTTTGATCAATCGATTTTATTTTTGTTTGTCAAAGGATTATGTTCAAATACGAGGACGACGACGTGAAAATATCGAACAATATACCGACGTTCTCTTGCAATCATATCAAACATTGAACGAATTTTTATGTGCATTCATTGATCATTCTCTGCCGACATTTCAGTATACGATTCGAAATCGATATTTTATCGAGAAACTTCTCAACTACGAATTCAATCCCATTCGACGAACGCCAATGCTCGAATATTCTGAAAGTTTATTTTTTGTTGGTATGTTCGCAATTTCTTCTTGTTTTTTGGCATATTCATTTCTTTCACTTGAATAGATAACGAGAAAATATTCACAGAAATTTTATTCTATGGCGAAGAAAATACTCTTTTCATGTGGAATCTAATCACATTTATCTTCATTGATTTTCTTTCCTCGAATTATATTCTAGCAGCTGTTCTAACATATCTTCTAAATCAAGTACGAATTTGTCATCTATCATATTAATTAATAATTGAATTCGATTATATTTCCTCTAGATCATCGTTTGCCTACGGAATTCATTTGGAAGAAGAAATCTATCTCGTAAGACATTAGTTCCTAGAGAACTTCTAATCTAGATTAATTAATCTTTCTTGATTATTTATTCGATAAATAAAATAATAATCAAAAATGACGGATCAGATATGCTTAACCATAGGAAACTTGTTTGTTTATCTTCCTCTGCATTGACTATCTCATTAAAAAAATGATTCAAGAATATAATAATCGTACAGATATACGTATATATGTATATATTGATTTAAAAAATAAAAGATAATTACAAAGAAATGAACGAACGAACGAACTCACTGGAAAATTGCTTGTTAATGTATTGTTTTTTTTTCTCTTTTATTAATCAATAGCTTCATCTCGTTTACCAAGTAATTTAACAGTTAAAAATGCATTAATCACATGAATAAGTACACGTAAATGTTGGCATTGAACTTCAATATGTATAGTCGGTTGATTTCCATTCAGTACTGAATCACGTTTAAATTCAAAATAGATTTTATCTCGTCCATTATCCGAACTTGATTGCAATTGATCGAATGTAAATGACCATAGAACAATATTACTTTCATTATTCGACATTTCAAAACCGTTGGATATATCAATAAGAAATCGACAGATTTGTCCTTGATACATGCAACCAAATGCACGACTCTTAAGTGCGTACACCGACATATAAAGTGAACGTTGCCAATTCGTTAAAAATTCATCTAAATCATTTTTAATTTCGAAATTTAAATATCGACATTGAGTTAGCAAATCATTTGGCAATGTTAATGTAAAACAATATTCTCGATCGTCGAGACGAGACTTTGACGCAACAATTTCAATTAATATTTCAACAATTGGATACACACGCGAACAACAAATAAAATCATAGGAACACAATGGCGGCGGTTTATTATCATCGAATATATATAAATCACTGCCTTTAAAAACGAGAAATAACGGTTTCCATTGTGGTAGACAATTCAGTTTCGAATTTGTTATTCGTTCATAAACCCATGTTGCATAAAGAACTTGTTCGCTTGGTAAAAATGTTTGATTCAGTTCCGTAATTGTACGAGTTGTTAAATTATGTATAATCATATTGATACGTGAAATCCACATTTGTTGTTGAACAGATGTATCGGTTATTATAATTCCCGTTTGAGAACCATCGAGTGTATATAGTTGAAAAGAATTGACACGTAATTTATCTGTTCCACTCAAGTATTGTGTAACATATGCATACAAAAGGGAATATTCTTGAACAGATACATAATCAATTTTCGATTGATCATCATCGTCATCATCGTCGTCATTATTATTCTCTGCAATAGTTTTAGTAATGGATTCTCGTTGCTGTTGTTCTTCAGCAAATGTTTCTAATTGCCGTCGACAACGTTCATTTTCAGTTTCACACAATAATAATCGACTTAGTAATTCATATTCATCTGTATCCTAGGAAGAAGAAGAAGAAGTCGATTTTTTTCTCTTTTTCTAATCAAATTATCTTTTCTTATTGATGATTGATAATTATTTTTGTTTTGCAAGACTAAATCCTTTCTAATTGAATTCTCCCATGTATTTTACATATCCCAAATTATTAATTCATCCTCAGGACTGACTGACTAACCAAGAAAATCTATTCGAACTATATGTTCTGTTTTTTTTTCTTTTTCTTCTTACTTTCTGTTGGTCGGAAAGCATCAATGATAAACGTTGTTGTTGTTTACCGGGTCGATGATATCCCGATGGATATTCTGCTGACATACGGTTATGTGTCCGTCGTATTCTCGAAGACATCGGCGTAGGCAAGGTAAAACTTGTTTGTGCTAGTGGTGCAACACCCACTGACAATGATGAACGAGCTGTAGAATTTGTTGAACGTAAATACGGAGCCATATTATTCATATATTGAACAGTCAATTGAACGTGTTCACCGGATATATCACGTAGTTTTTTAATGACTTGATCATGAGATAAATTCGATATATTGTCATTATCTATTGATATTATCGCGTCGCCAACATGTAATAAATGGGCGTTTGCATATACAACACGTGATATAAGAACTGGAAAACCTATTAATATTAATCAAACAAAGATAATGGCATTATTATTGGTGGTCGTAGCTGTTTTTTTTCCAATTACCCGTATCATTTCCGCCTTTAATTGAAAAACCAAATGAACGTGTCATTGGATGTCTTTTCAAAGTGACAGTACGTGGTGTAATTGTTTGAATATCTCGATTATTAATTGATGATACTTCAGCTATTTTAAGACGTCGAATAATAAGTGTCTCCGATGTTAATTGAAGTAAAACAGGATGAGGTTTTGAACGACCATCACTTAATGTGACATGATCTTCGAAAATGACTTCAACTGAATATGGTTGATGTCGATCATGCATCTTAACGTCAATCTGCGGAAAAAAAGCATATGTTCGCATTCGATGCTTCGACATTCGTTATGTGATATGTTGTTTTTTGTTCTCTCTTCTCGTTCTCCTATTTTTTTTTCTATTTTTTTTTCTTCTTTTAGACTAATATGCTTACCCACGGTGAATAAAATGATAGTATTAGTATCTACATGGATATGTGTCATCACGTCTTCTCGACAACCATACGACAATAATAAAAGCCTTGGGCTCATCACATCTAAAAACATAGGCAGATTGATAGATAGCTGAAGAAATAAGGGTTGCATCAACATGCAAACCCACTGACGTGATTGACTCAGGCACCATCACTATCATTAAGATTACGAAAGAGAGAGAGAGAATAGAAAAAAAGAAGAAGAAGAAGAAGAAGAAAGGAAAAAAAGAACATTGTCGGCAAATGACATTAGAAATGCACATATTAGTAAGAAAGAAGAAAAGTATGTCTTCATACATATAGACCCAAAATTGAAGTAGTGCAAAGATAAAGACAATTATTTGACTATATCACATAACTATCAAAGTATATAGAAGAAAAGAAAAAGAAACGAATCGTTCTAAGTCTTTGTTTCATGAGGTCGTTTTCCTAACTATACGTAGAGAGTTATTTAATGGTTTCTTTCTCTCTCTCGCTGCATTTCTTTTTTTACTCATCGCATTCATTCTCTTTTTTTCTTCTTTCATCATTCGCTACCGGAAGTAGATTTCGAGTCAAACTCCTCCATTGATTGGCAAGACGAGCCAAAAATAACCGAACTTCTGCTTATTGTCGATCATTTTTGTGTTGTTTTTCATTTGAAATTTATCATGTTAGCTAGTTTCATGGTCGTTGAGTAGTTCTCTCCCGTAAGTTGTCTATAGATTTCATCGAATAAATGAACTCAGTCGTTATTCTGATGCTAGTTGTGTCTATTCTTCGTATGTCTCTCGAGATAATGAAGTAGGAGCGGAAGAGAAAAAAAACCGAAGAAAGAATGTAAAAGAAAGAAAAGAGAAACAAGCACAGAGAACGAATGCTACGACATCGACGACGAAGAAGAAAAAAAATGACAATTACAATTGGCAATACTTATCAGTCTTGTGCATAGCGATCGTTCCTATTATTTTTGTTACTGTCAATGATCGACGATTTTGCTTGAATGCATACGTACATCCTATCGAAAGCATGCATCAACACATGTCGCTCTTTCTCTCGTATGCTCGATTGGTGTAGTCTTAACATCATTTACTATCAAGCACATACAAATAAGAAAGTCATGTATGCCTTACAACTGTATATACAAATCATGAGAAAGACGAGAAAAAAAAAATAAATTCGAATTTGTTTGACTCAGACTTTCTTTCTTTGTCGTTTGTGTTTCCTCTTTTTTCCCCTTGTTATTTTTTTTCTCGCGTTTTTTCTTCTTCTTTTTCTTACACACATCGTTATGATGTTTAGTTAGATGATGTGAATGAAATTATGCGTAAAATATATGGTAGCATGTTCCTTCTATATATGTTGCTTCCGGCTGAGCTTCGACATCCGGCAGACAAAAAGATATATAAACGGATAATCGGATATGTACTTATGTGTGTGCATAGGACTCGAAAAAATCATAAACGCGAATAAACAATATTGATCAATATATATTAAAAGAGAAAACGAGAAACTAACAACTAACTGTTCGATTATTGATTGTAAATCTTTGTTGAAGAAAAAAGTTCCATTTAAAATTACATTTTCAACTAATCTGTCAAATCTATTTGATGTATTGAGTATTCATTGTTTGTTACGCTAGGTTTTTCTTTCATTCTCAAGAGATTTATCAATACATTTGATGAATTTTTTATGATGACAGTTCTTTCCGAGATGATCGTCCATCGAGACACAAACGTTACACTTCACACTAAATAATCTATCACAAAAAAACAGAAGAAAAGTTATCTAAAACGGACATTGACAAATGTATAACTTAATCTATCTCAAATCTATACTATAGAAAATTAGAATGCTAATGGAAAGAAAGGCTTCTCTTAGAATCCTAAAGAAAAAAAAAGAAATTACTAATCTTCTTAGATGCCACTTCTACTGATAGAAGTAATGAGCAGAACTAATCTTGCTTTTGTAAATCTTAAGAACATCTTATACTTCTGTTTGTCGATACAAATAATTACGTTGTTTGATTAAACATGCTTTTTTATTTGTTAGATTTTTTACAATAAGTGTTTTTCATGTATTGACTTTTTTGTCTAATATTTGCAAAATATATATTTGCTCGCAAATATGCTTTTGAAAGTACTCTATATGAAATATTAATGTACTTGCACAACATTCGAACCCAATCGAAAGAAAAAAATTCTAAACAAATGTGTTTGCAAACAAATGTACGTGTGAAAAAATATTTTATAATGTATTTATGTGTCATAGTATGTCCTTCAGAACATCTTAACGACATATAATAAATATCGAGTGCATATCATATTTGAATACACTGTATCTACAGTATATTTCAAATGCATTTCTTCTATCGAGTCCTGAGCTATGCTACGCATGGTTGAATGCACAACTGCGTGTGCATATAATATTGAGGTATCTTTTACTGCACAGTATTTGCGAAGTGTCGTATCGTGAGAAAGAAAAAACGAAGAAGACATGGCGAATCGAGACAATAATTTGAGTCAGAATGGTCGACCAATGGTTATCGAAGACGATTCAAGTCGAGACCGAACTTTTCAACGATATCAAACATTAGCCTATCGAATTTGTATTTTAACTATAGTTCTCGATATAATTCTTGGTTTAACTGCATTTATTAATTGTATGTTGGACAAATCATCGGTTGGTTTAAGTTATTCAATCGATACTTTAATGGATTCGATTTGTATTTGTTTTGTTGCTTGGCATTTGAAAGGTACATAGAAATAACTACAACAATAGATAATTCTTTTTCTTTTCAACTTTCAATTTAGCTCAAACAATGGATGATTTCAAACGACGAGATTATCTTGTTTGCTGTGTTATTGGTGCACTTTTTATCGGTTCATTTTTAGCTATTGAATCTCGTGCAATACAATCGATGATTGTTCCACAAGCCCCGACAGGCGATTGGCTTTTACTTGCTTATTCTGTAACGCACATTGTTTGCTTTACAATAATATCAATTATAAAAATATTTCTTTCAAAAAAACTGAACTCGAAATCGCTCATGGCTGACGCATTGAATTCTGTTATTGGTATTACTATGGCTGTTCCATTGATTTTATGGGATCGAATACCAATCTTGAATCGACATCGACATTTCGATGATTTAATATCCGTTCTTATGGCTTTATTTTTACTTGTTATTGGTTGGACATTAGTTCATAATGGAATAACATATCATAATAAACTGTATTTGAAATCATTGAAACGTGATAGCAAAGATGCTAATGCACATACGACACTTCTATCGCCAATTCACGGACAAAATACCAATCAAGCAAGTATCGAAGAAACGCACAAGAAATTCTTGGATCTGGATAAAGATGTTGAAGCTGCTGAACGTGCATAAATCAGTGAAACTCTATTTTTTTATATGTGATTAGTTTCTTATTGAAAACACAAAACATTTTTTCATTTTCGTATTTTTTGAATAAATAATAACATGTAACGTTCATCGAAAGTCGATTCACTTGACCCTCGACTCGTTGCATTTCTGAAGGAAATGGCTAAACCTTCTTTAAAGTAACTTACAGTATGTTATCATTGCAAGTTTAGTTAAATTATCTCATAAAACACCCTACGATTACAAAGAGAGTCCTTATCTAGACTTCAAAAGTTTTTTTTTACCAAGAAAACGGTGGTGTCACAACAGAATTCTTATCGAAACTTTGTAGGTTTTTTTTTCACCATGAAAACTCTAGAGTCAGTGTCTGAGTAGCATGACTTTTCTTCGACGGACTTTCCGACTGAACTTTGAGCAAATGTCGAAAGGTAGCACGACGACATTTCTCTTTTCGATTTGCATCGCATATCATACTTTCATAACTTTGAAATCGAAACCTTGAGTTATTATTATCAATTACAAGAAAGAAACATTAGTTCTACGTATAAACATCAACCTTGAATAAAAATCCTCATATATTTCATTCCAAAAACGTTCAGTGAATTCCTGCGATGAGCGCTAATTATTGATTTTTATAAGACCTATTATTCTAGATTCGAAGAAACATGTCTTTATCAATTCATACACTCCCCATCGACATAATATATCGCATCTTCGATCATTTGAATGACAAAGACATCTTCATCTCCGCAAACAATGTCAATCAACGACTCAATGCTATTCTAAATACTTACCAACGATTCCAAGTAAACTTAACTAAAACCTTAACATTTTTTACATGTAAACCGTGACATCCGCATTTCACCAATATAACCCTAAAAGGCCCAAGTGTCCCTAAATTTGCTATCCTCATTTTTCCCAGTTATACTCTACTCTCAATCGTGAATAAATACTCATCACACTCGACCTCTCTGAGAATCAAATTAGCGATGATGGTGTACGAACAATTGCTCAAGCATTACAAAGAAATCAAGTGAGATAAATACTTAGTTTCTTCATCTCGATTAGCTATGTTTTTTATTCATCTCAGACACTCACTACACTCAA
>ERZ778024.3893-NODE-3893-length-10275-cov-6.489922_pt1 | contig 10275 bp, 12 predicted proteins | sample MGYA00375754_ERZ778024 | MGnify/ENA primary metagenome ERZ778024 (study PRJEB29350, sample SAMN05389827) | bioreactor metagenome | isolation source: Thiocyanate bioreactor | place: South Africa: University of Cape Town | collected 2014-02-18 ... | reverse complement strand
TTAAAAACAAAAATAGAGATATTATTAATACATCTTCGATACAAAAACCTTCAAAATTACCTAAACCATCAAAAGCAATTGATTCAAATTCTTTGACTCCATTATTAACGACATCAATTGTAACTCAAGAAGAGACTGAAAAGGTTTTTTTTCTTCCCCTTCTTTCTTTCTTTTGAGTTAAATACAATAAAATAAATACTCAAGCTTCAACAACAAGTATCTTCAATTTCTGAGACATTGAAGAACTTTAAAGTTAAAGATGTTGGACCTATTGTTGAATCACTTCCTGAATTGTAAAAATCTCTCACAACCAAAAAAAAAAAAATGAAATGAAATGAAATGAATGTAAAAATCATTAAAAAAAAAAATTAATAAAATAAAAGTAAAAATAATCATAATAAATTGAAACACAAATCTTTAATTCTTCTTTAAGTTACTAATTATTTGTTTGGACGTCCTCCTTCAGCTTCACTAAGTTCACTATAAGGTCCATCTAAAGGACGATCATTTCTTTTCCAAATTGCAGCTCTTCCACCTTTATATTTAACAATAACTTTGGAGGCATTTTGACTTCTCCAACCTTGAATAAAACTTGGATCCCAAAGTTCACTAGCAATTCCCAAATCTTTACATGTTCTAACTAATGCAGATGATTTAACTCCTTCTTGAGCTGTTGCAAGTCCTTGTTTTTCAAAATATAATTGTTCTCCTCTTGCTTGTGAAACAAATCTTCCTAAACAATAAAGTGCATATTCTCTGCTAAGAATTTGATCATCAAGTGAATGACGACTTCTAGGAACAAGTGCCCATCCTTTTTTTTTTATTTTTGTATTAATTTTTTTATTTTGCATTTAATCCTTAATTCCATTCTCAATTTTGTTCTTTTTAGTTCAATAATAAATTTTGTTGGAATTAACACCCAATCTCCACAATTGAATTTGTAAGTTAAGAAAGAAAAAAAGAAAAGAAAAGAAACGAAAAGAAAAGAAAGGAAAAGAAAAAGAAAAAAGAAAAAAGAAACCTCCAGGTCCGAATGCTCTAAATAAAATTCTTCTGTATTTAATTTCTGGAAGATAAAGAATTCCATCTAATAAATAAAAGATTATTGAAGGTTTTTGATTTTTTTTTTTTTTTTTTTTTTTTTTTTTTTTTTTTTGTGAAAAGAAGAAAAATACCAGGTTTAATTTCAATATCATTTGAATTTATTGGTTCAAGTAAAATGGTTGCAATCTCTTGAGAGAAAGGTTCTTTAGCAATTTGATCAAATTGATAAGTTGGAACTTCAGGTTCATCTCCATCAAAAACTGTAGTTCCTGTTTGTTTTGCTACAGGTTTGTCTTCAAATGATGGTGGTGAATCAGAAGCCTTTTTTTGCATTTAGATTTCATAATTTAAATATTGACAAATAATTGTTTTAAAATAAAATAATAAAAATCAAACATTTCTTGCTCCAATTAATGAAACAGGTCTTGAAAGGGATGAAGAAACAAATCTTGGAAGAACTCTTAATGCCAACATGTTGAAAATTTCTATTTTTTTTAAAAAAAAAGAGAAAATTTAGGGAACACTTTCAAAAATTGTTACTCTTATAAAGATATAAAATATAAAGATATTGATTCTTTTCATTGAACTAAGTTACAATTCAAATATAAATTAAATTAAAGTCATGAACACTTGAAACGAAGTCAAAGCATAACCAAAAAATTTTTTAAAGTTTTTCTCATTTTTGTTTTGATTCAATTCAAAGACAATGAAATACAACGAAATTAAATAAAATAATGAAATGAATTGAAACTTTCATGTCAGAATATATTCATGAATCTAAAAGTTATTAACACTAGACAAAAGCAATCAATCAAGACAAAAACTGTCACAATCAACAAAAAAATCAACAACATTTTGTAACCGTTTTTGCCAACTCAAAAATTTTAAAATTTTTAAACTTGATCGAAACACAACTCTCAAAAAAAAAAGTTTATTCACCATTTTGAAAAGAAAAAAAATAAGAAAGAAGATTGAGACATATATATATATATTGAAACATAATAATATTGAATTGTAGTTGAATTAAAAAACCAAAAAAAAAAAAAAAAAAAAAACGATTTTTTGGAGTTTGGACCTTGCGTGGATTGAACACGCGACCTCTTCTTTACGAGAGAAGCGCGCTACCACTGCGCTAAAGATCCCTCTCAATTCTTAAAGGTTCTTTTTTCCAAAAGTTGGTTTTTGACCGAAATGAAAAATTCGAAAAGGACAATCGCAAAACAAATTTTGGAAGCAAACAAAAACTTGTTCGGCTTGTGAGATGCTCACCCCTCAACAAATTATTGATGCCACTTTCCTTGATTCAGAGTTGCTTTTACATCAAGCTATCAACTCAGGAGATGAAACAAAAGCTTTGGAAATCATTGAATCCTTTCAACATTATTTTGTTAGGTTTGGACATGTAATTGGCGATTTGAAGTTTCTCAACCCTCTAAAAATTTTATTCAGAAATTCTTTCTTTGGTGGAACTTCACAAACATCTATTTCCAAGATATTTTACCGAAGAGGTCAGAAAGGTGAAGTGGGCCCAATTCAAATTTCACCGTCCCTGTACTGGACTTCGGATTATGGAACAAAATTCTATCCAAATGGTTGGCTAACAAAAGAAAAACATTTATATCTCAATGGCTTTGATTTTAGAAATTTCGCTTCTGAAAAATTTGATCAAAATAAATTTCAAATTTTACTTGGAGAGGATAAGACTTTTTTGTATGTTTTGGATAAATCAAAGCCTGAAAATATATTCCATCGGAACAAAGAACATTTCCAAAATGCTATACATCTAGCGGCTTATCGTGGTATGGTGGAAGTTGTCGCAAAACTTTTGGAAAAAGGGATTCCTATTGATCTTGTTGATGGCATCGGGAAAAGTGCAGTTCATTATGCAGCAATACAACAACAAAGAGAAGTCTTAAATTTTCTCAAAGATAAAGGAGCAATGATGTCAAAACCAGATATTTTTGGTCAAAGACCAATAGATCAAGCCACACCAAAAAACAATCAAAACTTTAGCCTTGATATAATTGAAATATTGGATGATTCACTTGATCCCTCAAAACCAAATCCTTTACATAACCTCATATCGCAATTCAATTCTTCTCTTGAAATGGTAAAACAGATTCGACAATATGCCCGTTTCAATCCACAATGTGTTCAATGGAAACAAAATGGCTTACTCACATCTGGATTAGTTGCCAACGAAAGACCTATCCCAACAGAGCCAGAAAAACTTTTAAAAACAATTTTGGAATCCAGGCAAAAATTTTGTTCGTTGTTCTGGGAATATACAAAACATTCTGCTCAATTTAGAAATCTCAACAGCATTCAGGCCAATGACATCGCTTATCTTTCGTTCTTGATCAAAGGTCTTGAATTCATAATACAATTTACAACTCTTGGTTTGGAGAGCAATTGTGATGAGGTTCTAGATACACTAAATTTAATATCAACTATCTCTGTTTCTATTAGCTATGATTTACGAGAGGCGAGTTATGATAAAATACCATGGGCAAATATTGAATATTTAAGATATATAATTACTCAAAATCATATCATGAAAGCAAATGAGAATTATATTGATGTTAACAAATCGATGTTGGAAAGTTGCCTGCCCGATTTTATTCAGGAGAGTGTACCTACTTTACAACAATCTCTTTCAGACATAAAATCTGTACTTGAAGCAAACCAGAGTACTCCCGAAAATATTTCTAGTTTCTATAACAGCAAAAACACCACTTCCTCAAAGAAATACATTCCTGAGTGTAAGGCTCTATATCAAATCACTGAACCAATTGCTGATTTCAGATATTTGCAGCGACTTCGTGAAATTTGTAACAATCTCGAAAAATTTGATTTGGAAACTGAAAATGGACGAAGGGCTATGCTTGCAAGCTTGCAAAAGATAGGCGAGTATGCAAAGTTTAGTCATGGATCAAGAAAATTAAGTGGTGCGATCAAATCAAAATTTGATAATGTTCCATGGAATGATTTGACTCAATTGAGAGATTATCTCACGCATTACCTAGAGAAAAAATTACCAGGGCAAATCAAGGTTCAAGTTCACTCCAATATTACAAATTTAATCGATAATGGAAAACAGAAACTTAATGCTATTTTAGAACCAATTAAACATTTAAAGGAACAAACTGAAGCTATCATAAAAAAGCAAGAAGAAATGTTAGTAAATCCCCATAAAACAAAGAAATTTTATGAAAATGCTGGGAGAAAAAGACTCGATGAAAAACAAAAAAGAGAGTTGATGAGTGATCTATCTTTATCTCTTGGTACAAAGGGTATTAGAAACAAGATTGACGGTTTAAAGAAAGCAGTAAGTTCTTTGGAGACACGTGGTGAAAAATTAGAGACTCTTGCTGAACTGAAAAAAAGTTTGGAGGAGAGAGAAAAAGAGTTAGAAGAAGCAGAGAAGATAAAGAATTCTTTCAATTCCGAGGTAATTTCTAAGGATTCACAGCAGGAAATATTACTTTTGTTGAAAGGAAACGACATCCAAAAAAAATGGACGAAAACATTTGAAAAAGCTCTTTCTTTCTATCCTGGATATTCAAAACTATCAGATTTTAAAACCAATTTAGAAAAAGGACCTGCAAGCGAAACAATGCCAACAACTCAACAACTTTGTACCAAAACTGTTGAGGTTATCGAGAAATTGGGCATAATACTTGCCGGTGATGAACAAACATATAGAAAATATTGCATGGATGTCGCTACGAAAAAGAACTCTGAAATCCCAATTTATCTAATGTCGCAAGAATCACTTCAACGTTTCGTAAAAAACCCAGAATTGCAGGAAACCTCTGATCATTTGATCTTAGATATTGAACAATATCTTGGTCTCTTGAATGGCAAGCTAGGTGATCAAATTGATTCAAATAAGTTATTCCGCAATTTCATTGCTCATTCCCACTTATTATCTGACACACTTGGCCCAAACTCTACCCTTCTGAAGGTATCAACACTCTTGGATTATGTCATTGAAGCTCGGCTAGTAGAAGAATTAATCAGAATTCAAATTGACCAAAATTAACTATTGTCCAAGCTTGAAAAAAGTCAAAGAAAACTGCAATTTCAATTGCTTCTTTATTCAATTCTTTTTTCATTTTTATTTATTCTCAAATCAATTGAAAAAAAATTTGATTCTTTTGAAACAGAAAAAACAACAAAAAAACGAACATTATAAATAAATAACCCCTGCAAAACCATCTTATTCCTCCAATAAACCCCATCAATTGCATTTTGATATCTAATACAGCCTCTAATTAATCAATTAACTTTATTTACAAATAGATCCATTCACAATTGTAGACTCTTTCAAACGTTCTTTTTCTTATTGAAAATTAGCGGGATTGCCTTAGCAAGTTCAGTTAGTGAATTTGAGCCTTCTATTCTGCTTCTATTTCAATGTTTTAATATTTTGGATTAAGTGTCAAATTTGAGGACTTAAATATATTGTGGAATTAGTTCTTTTTGTATTTTATTGCTATTGCTTGCAAAGTTTTTTTTTCTTTTGGAGGGAGTTGATCAAAAATGAAGGGTTTTGCCAAAGCTTTGATTCATCGTTTGTTGGCCTTTGTGATTGAGGTGTTTTTTAGAGAAGCTGAAGGATTGAATTGTGATAAGATTCCAACTTCTGGACCTGTTATCTTTGTTTGTGCTCCTCATGCAAATCAAGTATTATTTATTTTACTATTCTTTTATGATTTCCTTTTTATTTTATTTTTATTATTTATTTATTTATTTATTTTATTTATTACTTTTTGAAATTAAATCAATCATCAATGAATGAAATAAAATATTTAGTTTTTAGATCCTCTCATGGTTATGAGAAGTTGTGGAAGAGAAGTTGGATTTCTTATTGCAGCTGTGAGTTTAAAACGAAAAATGGTTGGATTCTTTGCGAAAGCAATGAATTCTATTCCAGTTACAAGACCTCAAGATCTTGCAACGAAAGTCTTACTTTTCTTTTTGATTTCTTTTCTTTTCTTTTTTTCTAATCTTTCTTTTTATTTAGGGAACAGGTGTTGTAACTGTAGATCATTTGAAAATTATTGGAACTGATACAAAATTTACTGAAGTATTTAAAAAAGATTTTTCAATTCAAATTGCTGGAGAGGTAAAACTTGAATTTTGATTGATAATGAGACCTTTTGATTAATAATTAATATTAATAATTATCATTAAAGATGGCAGTTGTTGCTGATGTGATTTCTGATACAGAGCTATTGATCAAAGAACCTGGATTTTCTACAACTTTAAAATTTTTCCCTTTTAAAGTTATTCCTAAAATTGATCAAGCTCAAGTTTATGATACTGTTTATGAAGTTCTTTCAAATGGTTTATTTTTGAAAAAAAAAAAAAAAAAAAAAATCATTCTCAAATCAAAATATTACATCTATTTAGGTGATTGTGTTGGAATCTTTCCTGAAGGTGGATCACACGATAGAACAGAAGTTCAAGAATTAAAAGGAGGGGTTGCTGTTATGGCACTTGGTGCAATGTCAAAATTTCGTAATCAACCTGATTCACCAGAGAAGAGAAATGTCAACAATTTGGTTATTATCCCAGTAGGATTAGTGTATTTTAGAGCTCATGCTTTTCGAAGTTTAATTTCATTTAATTTGAATTTTATTTTTATTTTTTATTTATTTATTTTTATTTATTTTATTTCCTTTTTTTTGCTCCTTACATAACAATTAAATAAATATCAGGCACAGCATATGCAGATTACGGAACTCCAATTCGAATTTCTGATGAATTAGTTGAACAATATATGAAAGGTGGAGCTGACAAAAGAGAAGCTTGCTCAACTTTATTAAAGCAAGTTCACAATGGATTAAAAGAAGTGACAGTCAGGTTTGTTTTTTCTTTCTTTAAAAACAAAAAAAAAATTCTTTGATTCAATATATATGAATATATAAATAGTGCACCTGATTATGAAACTCTTCAAATGTATCAAGCAATTAGAAGACTTTATAAACCAACTGGTTTAAAACTTTCTCCTGATCAAAAACTTGAGTTAAACAGATCATTTTCTCAAGTATTTTATTTTATTTTATTTTGTATATTTTGTATATTTTCCTAAGAATTTTAAAATTAAATTCATCATGAATAGGGTTACGAAAAATTTAAAGATGATCCAAAAGTTCAAGCTTATGAAAAAAAAATTCAAGATTATCGAAAAAAATTAAAACAACTAAGAATCAAAGATCATCAAGTTAAAAGAATTGCTGATGGAAGTTTTTCAAAACTGATTTTCTTGCTTATTTGGAGAGTTTTATTACTCATTATTCTTTTTGCATTTGGACTTCCTGGACTTGTTCTTAGTTTCCCTGTTTTTGTTGTTGCAGAAAATATTAGTAAAAAGAAGGCAGCTCAAGCTAAAGCAAGTTTGTTTCTTCATTTAATTTTTTTTTTCTTTTCTTTTTCATTTCTTTCTCTTTTTCTTATCAATAAAACTTTCAGATTCAAGCATTAAAATTGCTGGAAGGGATGTTCTTGCAACTTGGAAAATCTTGATTGCATTTGTCCTCGCACCTCTTATATGGACTTCTTACACTTTCTTAGTTGCTTTTGCTGTTTATTACTTTGGAGAGGTTTTTTTTAATTTTTTTTAATTTTATTTTATTTTTTTATTTTATTTCTTACAAAATAAACAACTAGTCCCTTTCAACAATGGATAAAATTCTCATTCCAATATCAATATCTTTATTCCTTCCTTGGATGTTTTATGGCAGTATCATATTTATTGAGCAAGCAAGAAACATTTTCCTCTCCTTATCACCACTATTTGTTGCTTGTTTCAAGTATTTTATAATTACTTTATTGAATTTATTGAATTTTATTGAATTTATTTATTTAGCCCTCAATTTGGAAAAGATTTAAAACAAGAACGAAGAGACCTTCAATTTGGAATTCAAAAGTTAGTTGATCAAGTACTTTTCATTCTTTCTTCTCTTTTTTTTTTGGATTTTTAAAATTAAATAAACAATAATAAAATTAGCTTGGACCTCGTTTATTTCCAGATTTTAATGAAAGAAGAGTTATTCCTAAAGAATTAGTTAATGAAAAAGCTCAAACTTTACCATCAAAATCAAAAGGACAAAAAATTCGAACTTTTTCACATAACTAAAAATAAAAAATTTATTGGAAATCTAGTTTTTTAAAAAGTAAAGATGCATTTGTTCCTCCAAATCCAAAAGAATTTGTCATTGCAGCATTTACAGTTTGATTCTTTGAAACATTTGCAACATGTTCTATTATTTCCTTTCCTGTTGGATCAGGATTTTCTAGGTTGAGCGTTGGAGGAATAATATCCTACAAAAAACAAACAAATTTAAATTTAATTAGAGAATCAAAAGAAAAGAATAATTATAAATAATACATTTTTAATAGTCAAGATTGTTGAAATGGCTTCCACTGATCCAGAAGCACCAAGTAAATGTCCAATTGATCCTTTAATTGATGAAACTTGAATTTTATTTTTTCTATTTTTTTCAAATACGTGAGAAATTGCAGCAAGCTCAACTGCATCCCCTAATTTTTTTTGTTGTTGTTTCAATTCAAAAAAAAATTTCAATGAATTTTACCTATTGGAGTTGATGTAGCATGAGCATTTACATAATCAACTTTATCTATATCAAATGTTTGACGTTTAGAGTCACAATGTCCCACCCTTAATGCGGATTTCATGGATAAAATAGCTCCTCTACCATTTGAAGAAGGACTTGTGATATGATATCCATCACCTAAATGAAAATATTTTTGAAAAATTTAATACCTTCTTTTAAAAAAAAAACATTAAAGAAAAAAATCTTTTCATTTAATTACCAGATAATCCATATCCAATAATTTCAGCATAAATTTTAGCTCCTCTTTTGATTGCATGTTCATATTCCTCTAATACTACAATACCTGCTCCTTCAGAAATTACAAATCCATTTCTTTTTGAATCAAATGGTCGAGACGCTTCTTTTGGTTTATCATTCCATTTTGTACTTAATGCTCTCATTCTATAAATTTGAATTCATTTATTTCAATTTTAATTAACATCAAAAAAAAAAAAAAAAGAAAAAATACTTAGAAAAACCAGCAATAGAAAGTGAATCAATTGAAGATTCACATCCTCCAGCAATCATAACATCTGCTTCATCTCTCTTTTGAAAATTAAAAAAAAAAAATTTTTTTTTGTAAAAATAAAATTCAAATTCAAAAAAAAAAAAAACTTGAATTAATCTATAAGCATCTCCAATTGAATGTGCTCCAGTTGCACAAGCTGTTGAAGCCGCATGATTTGGTCCATAAAATTGATATTTAATACTAATATTTCCAGCACTCATATTGACAAGAATCCTTGGAACAAAATAAGGATTTACCTTTTTGAATCCCTAAAAAAGAAAGAAGTTTAGCTAATCATGAGGAATATGTTGAAATAAAATAAAACTAACATGTGAATCAAAATTCCTTGAGGTATTTACAACATCTGATATGCTTCCAATTCCACTTCCAACAGTTACACCCTTTTTGTTTTTTTTGTTTTTGTTCTTTAAATGATTGGTAAAATAGAAATTGATTGATTGATTGATTGATTGATTACAGTTCTTTCCCTGTCACTATTTTCTTGAGGTTTCCAATTCGCATCAGTTAATGCTTCTTCAGTTGCTGCCATCGCATATTGAATAAATAATGGTATATCTTGATATTCCTTTTTTTAAAAAAAAAATTATTTTTTTGGAATCAATTTTTTAAAAAAAGAAAACAAAGAACAAAATTGAAAAAAAAAAAAACCTTTGGAGTCATATAAAGAGAAGGATCAAAATTTGAAACGATTCCAGCGATTGTTGAAGGAAGAGAAGCAAGTCTCTTTCGTTCTTCCTGATCCCATCTTTGAGATTCCCCTTCACTCTCTTGAATCACACTTCTTATTCCAGATTCACCCTTGATTAATGCTCCCCAGAACTTCCCCACTCCAATCCCAAGAGGACTAACAACACCTAATCCTGTCACTACTACTCTTCTCATATCTAAAAACTTGAAATTTGTCTGATTCTTTGTTTTTTTATAAGCAAATTTGGCAGCCAACAAGCAAATCAAAAAAGAGAGATTTTATTCTGACCAAGGGCGGTGCAAATAAGAAATAAAAAGAAACTTTCTTATCCAATCAGTTTATTTGCACCCTCCTTTTGATTTCTGACTTTTTTTGTCGGGGGTGCAAAT
>ERZ778024.3883-NODE-3883-length-10298-cov-5.941228_pt1 | contig 10298 bp, 12 predicted proteins | sample MGYA00375754_ERZ778024 | MGnify/ENA primary metagenome ERZ778024 (study PRJEB29350, sample SAMN05389827) | bioreactor metagenome | isolation source: Thiocyanate bioreactor | place: South Africa: University of Cape Town | collected 2014-02-18 ... | reverse complement strand
TGTTCGCTGCCTTTTTGATTTTTACTTTTACTTCTCCCATCAATCGTTTGTCCTTACTCCAAAGACTTTTTTGTTGTTGAATTTTTTGGAGAATATTCCATTCTTCTTGAATTTGTCAAATCTACTTTTTTTTTATTATAAATTTCTCCAGTTTTGAATTGTTGATTCCCATTTAAAGATTTTGGTGTTTTGATATTTTGTATTTTTTATGGATTGAATTACGTATATATAAATCTCGAGAAATGAAACTCTCCAGAAGAATCTTTAAAATTACTTTTTAATATTTGTCCAACATATTCAAAGTTTTGAAGAGATTCAATTTTTTCAGTTCCTTGATGCACTTTTGGTGTTTCGAATCTTGTCATCATTGGTTTTCCTTTTTCTTTCAAAAAAAAAAAAAAAAAAAATAACTCTTGTTTGTTAATTATCTTTATTTACAGTAATAGAAAAAAAAAATGAAAAAGAAACAACAATACAATAATGAGGGGAAAAAAAAAATCAAACTTGAACATCATTCTAACTAATAAGAAGGTTGAAAAATTTCCAACGAGAGTTAGAAAAAAAAAAATTGTTAATTATTGAGTTAATTAATTGATTTGAAAGAATGAAAATTTCAAAGTAAGAAACCAATACCTTTTTTTCAAGAACAAAGCCCTTTGATTTTTTTTACTTCTATTCTTCAAGTTTTTTAATAGCAATCTCTAAACCTTTTGCATACCAGTTTGAAAAATATCGATGACAAAATTTATCTCCAGTATCTAATTCTTCAAGAAAATCTCTGGGTGAAAGAAACCAAATATTTGCAGTTTCTGTTGTATCAATATCCATATAAATAGGATTCTTTATTGAAAGATTTGCAAGTGATTCCATCTCCAATCCAGAAAACATTGAGATCTCATTCAATTTCTCCTCAGTAAGAGCCAAATTCCTTGTCTTCCAAAGAAACCTGGCAGTAATTTGAAAATCAATCCTTTGAAGGTCCTCATATTCAAACTGAAAGAGTTTCTCACCTAAATCCACAAGTTCCTTCACATCAATATCAATTCCAAGTTCTTCTTTCACTCCCCTTTTTGCAGTTTGTCTTGGTGTCTCCTTTGGTTTTGCATGTTCTCCAACAATTGACCATTGTCCAGGACATAACTTCAAATCCATACTCCTTTGTAACAACAACATCCCTTTATCTTCATCATAAATATAAACAACACTTCCTTTATGAACCTTCCCTTTCGCATGAACATTCCCTAATGTATCTCTATACAACACTACTTTTCCCCTCGCATCTTGAAACACTTCAATGAGTTCGAGACCAGGATTTGGAGGATGATTGGTATGGTTTGAGATGTAGAAGAAGAAGAGGATTAAGAAGAAGGTGGAGAGGGAGAAAGTGAGAAGGTAGAGCTTCTTAGCCATTGAATAGGTTGATGTTGTAGTTATTGGTTGTTGTTGATCCAGGGTCGCACTTATTGATTTAGTTATTAGGGATCTATAATTGAAAAACATGGCGAAGGAATCAATCAAACTTCAAACAAACAAACCCCCTTTTTTCTTTTCGTTCTTTGTCTTTCAAAAAAATCAATGATGTGAAAAAAATTAATTTCACTTTGAAGAAAGATTAGTATGATATTATTCTTGATTTCTTTTTTTTTTTGTAGTCAAATCTTTTGTCTTCTAATATTTTTCAATTTATGAATATATCGTCCTTTTGATTCAATTCTATTTGAAATGGATGAACATTCTTTTTTTTTTTTTCAAGAAATTAAAAGTTATCAACAATAATTCATTTTGGTTCAATATCCATGATATAGTTGATTGTTAATTATTGTTTCAGTTTCCATTTTCAAATTGATTCCTATTATTGCTAATTATTGACTGAATCATTCATCTCTTTTACAATTTAATTTTTATTATCCCTAATTGAGATCTTTAAAAAAATTGATTCCAAATTTCAGAAAATATTATTTTTCATTTGGTTGTTTGATTGTCTATATTATTGTTTTGGAGTTGATTTAACAAGAAGGAATTCATTAAGATTTCTTGAGAGATCATTTGGGAATCTAGAAAGGTTTCCATAAGCAACAATAGAAGGAGGGGAAGTTAAAACAGTTCTTGAAAGATTTTGAAGGTCTTGACTTGTTACAGCATCTATTTCTTCACACATCTCTTTCCCACTCATACATTTTTGGGTTAACTAAATTAATGTTAAAATTAAGTTCCAATTTTTTAGATAAAAAATGTATAAATTAAATGAAATCTCTTACTTGTAATTGTTTTAAGATATCTTCTAATTGTAAACTTTTAGCTTCTAAGTTCATTAATAATAAAGATTTTAATTGATTTTTTGCCCTCGTTAACTCATCTTCAGGAACTGGAATTGTAACTAAGCTCAATAATTCTGCTGAAAGGACCTATTTATTTATTTATTTATTGCGAAGGAAGGAAGAAAAGGAGAAAAAGAAAAAAGAACTTGAATAGTTTTCCAAGAGTGTTCATCAACTTCAATATAAAAATTGAATAATCCAGTATCAGAATAACATGTATTTGTAGCAATAGCACTTTGAACAAAGCCATATTGATTTAACACATTAGTATACAATCTAGACTTCATTCCTTTTCCTGGACCACCTGCAGAGAATGATCCTCCTCCACCTTTAATTTTTATTTTTTAATTTTTGATTTTTTTTTTCAAAAAAACTTTTAAAAATAATAAATAAAGATAAGATCTTAATGTACCCATTAATAATTGAAGAGTTGCAGCAGCATAAAGTTGTTTACTGGTAAATGGAACGGAATGGAATGCTATATTCAAATAAGTTTTCGTAGTTTCTCCAGGAATTAATAAATCTCCTCCTTTATAAATTGCTTTCTTTCTTGATAAAATTGATGAACGAGGGTTAGTTTCCTTGAGATCTCCAAAACTATTTTCAACCAATGTTTCAAATTCATCAGGTGGTAATCCTGTTGAAGCAACAATTATCTTTGAAGGAGTATAAAATTTATTTTTAAAATCTTGAAGCATATTAGGAGTTGCAAGATCAAGATCTTCAGGTTCACAAACTGGTGAATTTTCTAAATCACTTCCTTTATATGCAACTCGATGAACCATTTCTGGCATCCATACTTCAGGTTTTTCGTAAAGTGTTGAGTATTCATACATTGCTACTTGTTTTTGTTCTTCTACCTTGAATTAATCATATTTTTTTTTTTTCCTGAGTCATTGACCAAATTAAATTTAAATACGATAAATAAAAAATTAAATAAAAAATAAAAATAAAAATAAAATAAAAAAAACTTCTTGAGGAGTAAAATTTGGATTTCTGATAGTGTCAGCAATAATATCTAAAGCTTGAGGAACATCATGAGCAAAAACAAAAGCAGAATACATTATATGTTCTCTAGAATGTTGACAACTAAATTGACCTCCAAGTGCAGAAATTTCTTTTGACATTCTTTCACTTGTTCTATTTTTTGTTGACTTAAAAAGAGATGAAAAAATGAAAATTTTAGTAAATGGATCTTTTGAAAAAAGGTAAAAATGAAAGAATCAAAATGAAAATCAACCATGAAAGCATTATGTCTAATAAGTTGTGCAGCTCCTTTCATCATTGGACCTTCATCTCTAGTTCCTGCATCAATTAAGACTCCAATTGCAACTAAAGGTGTTTGATTATAATGAGACCAAACACGAATACCATTACTTAAGACTTTCGGTAAGAGTTTTGCCATCTATTTGAAAAAGAAAGAAAATGTTAGAATTGAAATATGAAAATATTAAGCATAAATATTTTAAGACAAAAGATGAATGAATTCTGAATTATGAATGTAGAATCAATAAAATCAATAGAATCATATCATGAAAGTGAATCCAAAAAATGAATGAGTTGAGGAATGCTATTCAATTCAATTTTAAGTCTCCCACTTCATAACTAATTAAGAGAAATAATTCTTTTTTCTGAAACAAAATAAACTAGTTTAATGAAATAATGAATTAGATCCAACAACTATTATACTTTAAACTTTTTAAAACTTCATTCAATGTCTTGAGAAAGTTAAGAAAAGTCCATTAATTAATTAGAAAGAGTTCATGCGTGGAAAAGTCAAATATTCCAATATCTATAATTCCAATAATATAAACTTCAAATTCAAATTTCTTCTTGAAAGTTACTTTTATAACTTGATGAAAACTAAAGGATAAGTACCTTCTGTAATTCAAATCTCTCTAAAGGTTCTGAAATTGAATAGGAGGAACTGGCAAAGACAAAACTGCCAAAAGATTTCTTTTTTTTTCTTTAGATTTTGGCAAAGTTCATCATCATTCTCATTATAACAATCAGAAAATACAATATACTGATTGATCCAAACCTATTGATTGAAACAAACTCTTTAGATTCTTTTGAATTATTCTTTTTGATTGATAGATTGTTTGCAAATTTGACCTTTGAATAATTCACTTTCGAACTTGTCAAACATGTTTGGAGTTCTAATATCAAAGATTTTCAATCAAAACAATCAATCTGTAACTAACTAACGATGAATTCTGTTACCGAACTTTCATTGAATGTAAATCAAAGATTATCAACTTGACTTTGATTTTAAAGTAACAAATAAACAAACAAACAAACAAACAAAGATCTAATTTTGAAGGAAAGGGGGTTTGTAAGTATTTATTTATGAACATTTTTATATCTATATCTATATATATTGAGAAAAAAAAATACAAGGATAATAAAAAGAAAAGAAAAGAAAAAAAATACAAGTAATATTAAAAAGTAATTAACTAAAAAGATAAAATGATCATCTCCTATTCATCATTTTTTGTTGGATCCTTCTTCTTTCGAGATTTTCTTTTGATGGAGTTGAAAAATCTTTTAATTTTTGAAGGGTTTTGTTGTTGTTGATTGTCTTGATGTTCTTGAGTATCATGATGATGATGATGATGGTGATGAGGTGGTGATTGTGGAGATTTCTCAAATGGATTTGAAAACTTTCTAATCTGTCTTGGTGGCCAAGATGGAACTCGAATAAAGTCAATATTTCCTTCAGAAAGTGATCTTCTTCTAAAATCTGAAGCTTTTTGTTCTTCTTCAGTTTCATCAATTCCATCAAGTGTTGGTGTTAAATTCATTGAAGTTGCTCTTTTTCTAAATTTATTTGAGGCTTTAATCTCTGCAAAGTTTGTTTCTTGAAGTGGTGGTGAAGAGGATGAACCAGAGGAAGGTGAAATTTCATCTGATGTGGGTATTGTTGTTGATAATGATGATGTTATTATAGGAGGGGGTCTGTTGAATTCATTTGATGTGAAATCATTGACATGAATGGTAGAAGAATAATTTGGAGGGAGGGGATAAGAGTAACGATTGAGTTTAGGACTTAAATGTTGTAATGGTGAACCAACAGTATCCATTGTAGGGGCACTTTGAAAACGTGGAACAGGAACAGGTTTTTTAAAGGAACGTGAAGGAGTTTCTTCTGATTGAGTGGGTTCTTCAACTTCTTCAACTGATGTCAATGTATCATCTTTTAAGATGGAACGAGCAGAAGGAGAAGGAGGTGGATGAAGTGGGGAAGTTGATAATTGTGAATTATGTCTTCTGAGAGACATTTGTTCCTTTTTTGATTTTGCAAATTCCGAACGTTCCAAACATTTTTGTCTTCGATCAAGGACTGATTGTGGTAAAGAGTTGTTCATTGAAAACGAAGGAAATTGACCTGAATGTGGGGAAGGCCTTAATGGGGAGATTGGAGAAGTTGGTGAACCTGATAATGGAGAATGAGAAGGTAATAAAAGTGGGGTTAATCCTTTGGTTCTAATATGTCTAGGAGTAGTAGTTGTAGTTCTTTGGAAATCTTCTTTTTGTCTATTTAAATTTATATTATCCAAATTAAATGCTTCATCTTCTTCTTCTAATTCATCACCATCATCAAAAAAAACAACAGAGTTTGTTCTATATACTACAGTGGGAGAATTTGAAGGATTATTTGTATTTGCATTTCTGTTTTCAATTGGTTTGTTACGATAGATCACTCCATTTTGTAGTTGTTCTGATTGTTGTTGTTGTTGTGATTGTTGATTATTATGATCTCCATTTTGGACTTGATTTGAATTATTATTACTATTATCCTCATTATTTTCACAAATATCTCCAAGATCTGAAGGTATTGAGATTGTTGAGTTATAGTTTTGGTTTGAAGAAGAAGTAGAAAATGATGCTATGGACATATCAGAATAAGAATATTGTGATGGATTTAATGGTTGAAGTGAACGAGTCGAAGATCGCCTTCTTTCTGAAAGTTGTGAAGTTTTACTTCCAATCTCAGTATCTGTATCACTACTGTCTGTATCACTATGAATTACAATCTTTGAATCACTTTTGTTTTGTGTTTCTTGAGTTTTGCCTGCAAAACCGATGTTGTTATTGTTGGTTTGTTCCTATTTGTTCCATTTAATGTTACATTTTAATAAAACATGGAAAAAAAAAAAAAGAAAATTTTATAAAAAAATTAAAGAAATTAAAGAAAGTATTGAAAGTATTGAAAATGAAAAGAAAGTTATAAAGGAAAAGACAATAGAAGTTATTATTTAAAAAGAAAAGAAAAGTTCCTCCAAAAAAAAAATTTTTTTTTTTTTTTCAAACAAGAATTTTTTTTTAATAAAAAGCCAATTAACAAAAAATAAAAGAAGAATAACCAATAAATAAAATAAATAATTGAAAACTATTAAACAAAAATTCAGATTCCAATAAACTTCCTTTCAAATTTTCAAATTTTCAAATTTTCAATATTTTCATTTATTTTATTTTTTCTTCTTTTCTTTAAAAAAATAAAAATTTAATTCGAAAAAAAAAAAAAAAATAAGAATAAAAGTTAACCTTTATCGTTACAACTTCTCCTACATGAACACTTGAGTTCTCCATAGTTCAGTGAGAGAGTTTCAATAATTACAAATAATAATATTAAATAAATAAAAAATCACAAAAGTTTTTAATTGTTCCACTATTCCTCTCTCCACAAAAAATCCTTCTCTTATGTCTTCTTAATTTGTTTTTTCCAATTCCTTTACGAACTTGACAATGTCAAAGCAACGACAAAAAAAATAATAATAAATAAAATAATAAATGTTATAAAATTGAAACAAAATAGAATAAAGTTATAAGAAATATGAAAAATGGAATCGAAATGAAGGGTTTGTGTGTGTTGTAAAGAAAAATGAGTCAGAGAAGTGAAGAAAATGAGATATTTTAGTTTATAAAATTCAGGTCCTGAAAGGATTTTTTTATTTTATTTACTTATTGTTACTAAGGAAAAAAAAAAGGTGATAGAAGGAAGATTCGGAGAAAATTGATTTATAATTCACAAGAAAGAGTGAAAGAGTAAACAATTCAATCAAACAAACAAAAATCAAATAAAAAATTAAAGAAAAATAGAATAAGAGTGAACTCTTTGATTTGAAAAAAATTGGAATAAAAGAGTTGAAACAAGAGAAGAGAGAAGAGAGAGAGAAAAAGATTGGAAAGTTTAAATAATAAAAGATTTGAAAAAAAAAAAAAAAAAAAGAAAAAGTTCGAAAAAAAAAAAATCAAAAAAATGGCCGTTTTTGGTTTTTGGTTGAGGAGAAGCTCCAAAAGGAAAGCAAAGTGTTTTGTTTTGTTTTTATTTTTTTTTGTTTTTTTTGTTTTTTTTTGTTTTATTTATTTTGTTGATGTTGATGTTTATTTTTCTTCAATTTTTCGGATTGATAAAAAAAAAATTGTTATTATTTATGATTTATTCGATGAACAAAACATAAATAACCACACAAACAAAAAACTTTGACTTTTATTCACGTCTTCTTTGTTTATGTTTGTTTTTTGTTTTGTTTTTTTGTTTTGGGTGGTTTTTTTAGTTTTTGGACAAGGAATAATTTCGGTGGCGCGCTCGACTTATTGGAAGGCTTTATGATTCAATTATTATGAGCGTTTCTTCCTTTTTTTCTTATGTTCTATTCCAAATTTGGGACAGAAAGAAGGAGAAGGTTGGAGAAAAAAAAAATAGATGTTCATTTATCTTTATCGTTCTACGAAACAGGGACACAATCCAAATTTGAATAAAAGACAAGTATTAGATCTAAACCAAACTCTTCTTATTTACTCTCTTCTGAGATCTCAAAAAAAAAAAAATAAGACTTCATTGAAAAACAAAAAACAAAGAACAAAGAAGAACACGAAGAAAAGATGAAGAGTTGAACAAATAAAGTGAAGGAATTGTTCAATAAATCTCGCAAAATAAATAATAAAATCTCCTCCGATCAGAAAATTTGCAGAGGAAAATTTTATTTTTGCAAAGGAAAATTTCAACAACTTTTCGGTTTTATTTTTTTGCGGAACTTTCATTTCATTCACAAAGCAAATCAATTTAGAATCAATACAATAAATGAATGAAAGTTTTAATTTCTTGAAGAAAACTTTTGATTTATTCATTTATTGTCCAGATCATCCCTTTTACCCAAAGGAATAATTATTCAAAGAAATTGGTGTAGAACGTTGCTTTTCAAAACTCTTTTTTTCGGGTTGAAACTTCATTCAATTTATTTGACTTCATAAAGGAAAAACCTCACAAAAACTTCAAAAAAAAAAAAACATAAACAATTTTCAAACTCAAAGTTCTTGAATCAATAACTATTAGAATTCATTCATTCATTTTGCTCAAATTCAAAGTTCAATCAAAGTTGGGTTGTTTTTGATTTTGAGTCTTGTTAGCGAAAAAAAAAACATGGCGGATTGACCAAACAAAAAAAAAAAATTTTTTTTTTTTTTCATAGTCATCAAAAAACAATTAGAAATTTTCAATAAATAATCACAATTTATCATAATTAATCATAATTAATCATCATCATCACCTTTAATCATGTTGGACATAGCAGAACAAGGTCAAATTGACTCCTCTACAACAATTGAGGAATGGCTTGAGAGAATTGGATTTAGTGAATATATTGAGAATTTCAGGGCAGAGGGATTTGACTTTGCCGCTTTGCAATACGGACTTGACCAAGAGGATTTGAAAGCACTGAGGATTACAAAGAAAGGACACCAAAAGAAATTGATTTTCGAAGTTCAACAACTTATATCTCCAAGTATTTTATTTTTATTTTTCTTTTTTTTTAAAAAAAAAACTTTCTATTATTTTTCTTTATTTTTTATTTTAATTGTTTTGTTTTTGTTTTTGTTTTGTTGTGATTTGTTTTGATTTTGATTTTGATTTTGATTTTTGATTATCAATAATAGGTACCAAAAACAACTCATATAATCATCCTCTTCAAGTTGTTTGTTCTCAAATTATAAGTTCTACCCTCTCACTTTCAAATGTTACACAATATCTCAACCTCTCTATCGATGTCAACCAAGAATCATCCAAGCAACAATGCTTAGAGTTTATTCAATCAAATGTTACTCAATTTTTTCAGCTTCAACATCACTTGTCCTTATCATTAAAAGCATTTGAGAGCCTTTTACAACTAAGTATTCTTGACATTGATGAAATTATATTATTTCAAGCCATTTTAGGTTGGGGGCACCAAGGAGAAAAAAAGGATATGTCTTCTCTTGTCAGCTTAATTCGTTTGACCCATATTGCTCCTCAACACTTGATACAAATAGTTGAACCAACTGGATTAATTTCTCAAAATCTCCTGTATTATGCATATCGATTTCATTCTCTCCCTAGCAACATGATTGATACATCAATTCCTTCCAAAGAATTTTATCAAAGAAGAGGCAAATCCAATGACTTTCAGGAACCAATTTTGGTGGCAAAAGAAATTTCATAACTTTGTTCAAATGCTCATCAAGTTTTTGTTTTCATAATGTCTTTTTAATTTTTTTCAAAAGAATAAGAATAAAAAAATGAATTCTTCTTTGGAGTGAACTTTTTTTTTTTCAAAAAAAGAAAAAGTTTTCAAAATTTATTTATTCCATTTGAACTTGGGAATCACTATCAAGAATTTTGTGTTGGCTCTTTTTCGATTTACTCTTCATTACAAAAAAGATAACAAAACCAAGAACCAAGAGGGCTCCTACAACAGATCCAATAACAATACCAGCAATAGCACCTCCACTAAGGTTTGATGATTTACAATTAATTTGATTTGATTCACAACATGATTTTTGTGAATTGATCAACAATTCTCCAACTGAATCTTTCAAATCCTCAAAACATTCCATTTCTTGATATTTTTCAATTACTTTTTTACATTGATCATTACATTCCGATGCACAATAAGATTTCAATTCTAAAATTACTTCATTTTTTAATCCTTCAATTGATTC
>ERZ778024.3881-NODE-3881-length-10308-cov-6.046035_pt1 | contig 10308 bp, 7 predicted proteins | sample MGYA00375754_ERZ778024 | MGnify/ENA primary metagenome ERZ778024 (study PRJEB29350, sample SAMN05389827) | bioreactor metagenome | isolation source: Thiocyanate bioreactor | place: South Africa: University of Cape Town | collected 2014-02-18 ... | reverse complement strand
TTTTTTTTTTTTTTTTTTAAAAAATTAAAAAAAAAAAAAAAAAAAATTAAAAAAGTCAAAAAAAAAAAGAAAAAAGAAAAAAATAAAAAAAAAAAAAAAAACAAAAGTTTGGCCATGTTTTGTGTACGTGGCCATGAATACGTGGAATTTGATCAGATTCCAAGAATTTGAAAAAGAAAAAGAAAAAAGAAAAAAAAGTCAACCCAAACGAAACAAAACCACAACTAAGAAACCGTTTAGAATCTCAATTATAAATAAGATAAGATACTTCACTTAACACCAAACTAATAACTATTAAGTATCTGATGGAAAGTCAAAGTCTGACTGAACTCTCCACTTTATCATTATCTAATGGAACACTTCAAGAAGATGAACTTTTGCTTTTGAAGTTCGCATCAGAGGGAGATTTGAATCAGGTTCAAGAATTGATTCAAAAGTCACCTAATGTTCAAGTTAATTGTCAAGATAAAGATGGGTACACTCCTTTGAATTTGTCAGCTTCGAATGGACATGCTTCAGTGGTTGAGTTTTTACTTGAGAGAGAGGATGTCTTGGTGAATAAAGTAAGAAATATTTCTATTTTATTTTTTGGAATAAAATAAATCAATCAAATATCAATGAAAGCATTGATTCATTTTTGTTATATTTATTTATTTATTTTGAAACTTTCTAATCAATCAAATAAATCAATAGGCAAGTAAAGATGGAAATACACCACTTAATTGTGCATGTTTTAATGGACATTTGAATGTTGTTCAAAAACTTTTACATCATTCTGGAGTTGATGTTAATCAAGCAACAAGAAGTGGAGTTACACCATTAACATTTTCATGTTTTCAAGGTTATGTTGAAATTGTAAGTCAATTATTAGAGAGTAAAGAAATAGATGTAAATAAAAGAGGAAGAGATGGAGTTTCACCTTTGAATTGGGCAGCATCATTAGGACATTATCAAATTGTAGAAATGTTACTTAAAAAGGATGGAATAGATCTTAATGAGCTTGGAAATAATCGACTTTCTCCTCTTTGTCAAGCTTCAAGAAGAGGAGATCTTAAAATTGTAAAACTTCTTTTAAATACACCTGGAATCCTTACAACATCAAATAAAGAAAATGGACAATCTCCACTCTTTTTAGCAGCTACTGGAGGATATGTTGAGGTTACAACAGAATTACTTTTATCAAATACAGAGTACAATTTAACTGAAATATCTGCAGTTATTCGAAATACACCTGAGGCTTTCGAGACATTATGTAAATCAAATACAGAAACAGAGGAAGGAAGAAGTGTTGATGCAGCAGATTATTACATTCGTTATAATTTCCAAGCAGCTGGATTTTGTCGAGAAGATGCCTCAATAGGACATATTCTTGCTTTACTGATTAAATATCGTCGAACCTCATTATTACATGACCCTTTAATTGATATGGTCTTCAATTTAAAATGGAGAGTTCTTCAATTTTTTTATTATCTCAATTTAATTGCATATTGTATTTTTTTAGGATTATTAACCACTTTCTCATTTCGTCTTCAAGAAGATCCCACCACCCTAGATCACTCAATTGTAATTCCTTTATTAATTTTATGTTGTATTCGAGGTGGAGTTCATATTATTCAATGGCTTAATAGCTTGAAATTTCTTCATAAAGACCCTCATATCATTTGTGAAACCCTTGTTTTTGTATGTACTTTTTCTGCAGTCTTCTTTCCTGGAGACCTTCAAACTAGATTAGATATTATAAGTTTTACTTTATTAGTTGGATGGATAGCTTTTTTCTTGTTATTAAGACATGTTCAATTCTTGGATCTCGGATTATTTGTTTTAATGTCCACTCATGTCGCACAAACTTTCCTTAAAGTCTTAATTTTATTTGTTAGTCTTGTAATTGGATTTACTTTGGCCTTTCAAGTGTTAGTAAGATCTCCAAACCTCCCATTTGGACATGTCCTATTTTCACTTGTCATGATGGTACTTGGACAACTCGACTTTTTAGATACATTTTTCTATTCAACTTCAAGATTTGGTCAAGCTCTCTCATTCCTATTCTTAATGGCACTTCCACTATTAGCTGTTAATTTTTTAATTGGTTTAGCTGTAGGAGATATTGATAAAATTAGAACCTTTGCAGAGATTGAAAAGTTAACATTAATGACAGGATTTATTCAATCTTTTGATTGTCTTCCATTTGTTGAAAGATTATTTTGGAAGTATTATTCAGTTTCAGTACTTTTTCCAAACAAACCTTGGTATCGAAGTGAAGTTATTGGAAAATTTGGAAAAAGTACAACAATAGAATCTTCTTTAGTGAACCTTGGTTTTTCAAAGATTCGAATTCCTCAACCACCAAAACATGGAAAAAAGAAAATCCCTCTCAATACAATTTCTTATGAAGACCTTCAATTATTTAAAAATCAATTAAAAGAAGAAATTCGATCAGAGTTTGCTCAAGAACTTCAATTATTTAAAAAAGAATTATTGAAAGATCTTTTAATGTTAAAACAGAATGTTAATGAGTGAAAAATAAAATAAATAAATAAATAAAAAATAAATAAAAAAAAACTTTGAAAATTCAACTTTTAATTTATAATTTCATTTTGTTACAATAACATCCAATATAGATGTTTGACAAAGTGGACATTTTCCAGCAATTTGATGAAGAAAGTTTCCACATGTTGAGCAAACACACACTAAATTATTTTGTAGATTAGATAATTGTTGATTGTTGAATGGAAAAAAAAAAAAAAAAGAAAACATACTATGTCCACATCGATATAATACACAATCAATAGTATTTTTGGAACATACTCGACAAAGACCACTTTTTGTTGTTTCTATTGATAATAATAAAAAGTATTAATGAAATGAAACCATAAATAACATAAATAACATAAATAACGTAAATAAATAAGTTAATAAATAAATAAATAAATAAATAATCAAAAAGACCAATATAATTCTGAAAAGCTTCATTGACTTCTTTTTTGATTGACTTTTGAGTATCTAAACTAACTCTAAGACATGTTTTAACTAAAGTTTTAAGCTCTCTTATTTCTTGTTGTAAATCAAAAAGTTCATTTTTGTTCAAATTTGATTGTGATTGTGATTGAATTGAATTAGAAGGTGAAGTTCTTTCTTGAGATTCAGAACTTAAATTTTGGATTGAATTTAAATCCAAATTTTGATTTTGATTTTGAGTTTGAGTTTGAATTTGATTGGATTGAATTGGAATTGTACTTGCTATTGCATTTAAAGAAACAATTTTTCTCTTCACTAAAGTTTCAAGTTGTGCTTTAAAGTTACTTAAGAGCAAATTTTGAACGACATGGTTTTTTTTAAGGAAATGAACTTCTCTAAGAATATTTTCATCAACTATTTGTAAGGTATTTATCTTTAAATTTGTCTTTTCTACATTTGTTTTGGGATTTTGATTAGTTTTTTCATTTTCCTCTTCATTTTGTTGAGGACTTGATGTTGAAGGAATGTTAAGTTGAGAAGGATTTGATTGAAATGATTCTTTTGATAAGTTATTATTTTTCATTGTTGATTGTGGGGGATAAAGAGAATTCAGTAAAGAAAAGGAATTTCCGTGAGTATTTGTCATGGTTGGTCGAATATAAATTGTGTTTTCACTGATTTGATCCTGATTCTGACTCGGATTCTGATTATTATGAATATTGTTTGATTGAAGTAATGAAGGAGCAGAATTAGATCGAGTTAAAGGACGACGATATGAATATTGTTGATGTGAGTATTGTTGGTGTAAATATTGCTGATGTTCATGTTGATATTTATATTGTTCATGTTGTAAATCTTGAAAATGATCATTCTTTGGACTCCTATTTTCATGAAAAAAAGAACTAGCATGCATATAAGGATAATGATTAACTGGAAAATTTGAAAATGAGAGTTCATCTGGAACTGGAGTTAAAGACTCCGTTAAAATTGATTCCAATTGTCCACGAAATGATGTAGAAAGTAAAGTTGAAACCTTTTGGAGATTAATTAAGGAATCAACTTCCATTAAAGTCTCTTCAAGCATTGAAATATCTGGATTATTTACAGGTCTTTCTAAAATTGGATGATTTTGATAAGGAGAATAGAAGGAAGATGCAATGCTTGTTGAGGAGGAAGAAGAAGGAGGATGACTTACTTCTTCTTCATCTTTCTCAAAAAGTTTTTCAAAAGCTTTTGAGCTCTCATTCCTTGAAACTCTCTTTAAATTCTTGATATGATCCAATTCCTTTTTGAAATCATCTGAAGTTTTAAATAAAATAATTCCTGTTTCATCTTCCTAATTATTAATAAAATAAAATAAATAAAGTAAAGTCAACAACATTAGAATCAAAAAAACCTTGTTAATATTATTAAAATCTGTCTCTTTACAAGTGAAATGAGTCTCTCTTCGAGTCATCTCAGCCCATCTCATTAAACTTTTGCTCCCCTTTCAAAAGATTTTGAAGAGAGGGCACAACTCAAACTATTTGAGCCTTAATTAATTAGAATTGAAGCTATTAGATTCTATATTTTGTTTTAATTTAGGAGTTTAAACAAAGAAAATAGACAAACAAAAAAGAAAAAAAATGAACAGACCTTTTGAACTTTTTGAATTCTACAAGTGTGTTCCAAATAAGAAGAATAGAAGAAGGAACTTTTCTATATTTTAATTATTGTTATTATTAGGAGGTTATGAAAACAAAGTTAGAATTATTTTTTTTTATTTTTTTTTTTTTTGAAGGAAAATTTCCAAAAAATTAAGGTTCGACCCCAAAATGATTTTATTGAAGTTGAAAGAAATCATCAAGAAAAATCATAAAGAAAAATCAAATCAAATCGAGTATGAGTTTCAAAAGTTCGTTGTTGTTAATTAAGTGTGAATTGAGAAGCTTTGAGTTCAATCAAGAATCAAAAAAAAAAAAAAAAATCAAAAACAAAAACAAAAAAACAAAAAGAAAATGGCGAATTTTTTTTCTTCAATTTTTTGAAATTAAATTTTTAAAGCTTTTTTTTCTTCTTTTACGATTGACTGCCAAAGAAAGAAAATGAGAAACAGGAGATATCAAGATGTTTTGCCATTGAAAGCTTCTGGATTTGACTTCGATATAGATATTTTGATGAATACAAATTCAAGCTGTTTTTCTCAAGAAAGAAAGCAAATAAAGAAAAACTTCCAGGTTTTTTTTCTTTTGTTTGAAAGTCTGTATTTTTGTTTCGCATTTTGAGAATTTTTTTTAAAAAAATAAAAAAGGAACTAAAAAATGGGATACCAACTTTGGGAAGCTTGTTATGATGGAAAAGTTGAAGAAGTTACTAAATTACTTCAAAATTCACAACTCAATGTAAATTGGCAAAATTATTCTAGACATACACCTTTGGATGTTGCTTGTCAAAATGGACATATTGAAATTGTGAAAGTATTATTAAATGATAATAGAGTTGATGTCAATAAAGCAGATAAATATGATGACACACCTTTTTATGTTGCTTGTCAAAATGGACATATTGAAATTGTGAAACTATTATTAAATGATAATAGAGTTGGTGTCAATGAAGCAGCATATCATGGAGCAACACCTTTTTATATTGCTTGTGAAAAAGGACATATTGAAATTGTGAAATTATTATTAAATGATAATAGAGTTGAAGTAAATAAAGCAACTAATGATGGTTGGACACCTCTTTATGTTGCTTGTCGAAATGGACATATTGAAATTGTGAAATTATTATTAAACGATAATCGAGTTGATATGAATAAAGCAACTAATGATGGTTGGACACCTTTTTATATTGCTTGTGCTTCTGGACAAATTGAAATCGTGAAAGTATTATTAAATGATAAAAGAGTTGAAGTAAATAAAGCAGATAATGATGGTTGGACACCTTTTTATATCGCTGGTTTTTATGGTTATATTGATTTTGTGAAATTATTATTAAATGATAAAAGGATTGATATAAATAAAGCAAATAATGATGGAGCCACACCTTTGTATATTGCTTGTTATCGAGGGTCTATTGATATTGTTAAATTATTATTAAATGATAAAAGAGTTGATACAAATGATCTTCCACCTCTTTGGATTGCATGTGTATTAGGAAGAATTAAAGATGTAAAATTATTATTAAATGATACAAGAATTGATATTAATAAAGAAGAAAGTGATGGCGGAACACCTTTTTGGATTGCTTGTGCTTCTGGACAAATTGAAATCGTGAAAGTATTATTAAACAATGAGAAAGTTGATGTTAATAAAGCAAAGAATTATGGTGGTTGGACACCTTTTTCGATTGCTTGCTCTGAAGGACATATTGAAATTGTGAAATTATTATTGTCATTTGATCAAAGAATTGATATCAATAAAGCAAGCGATAGAGGTTATACACCTTTTCATTTTCCTTGCTCTGAAGGACATATTGAAATTGTGAAAGTATTATTAAATGATGAAAGAGTTGATATCAATAAAGCGAATGAGTATGGAGAAACACCATTGTATGTTGCTTGTGAAAATGGGAAAACAGAAATTGTGAAATTTGTATTAAGTGATGAAAAAGTTAATATCAATCAAGCGAATGAGTATGGAGAAACACCTTTTAATATTGCTTGTCAAAATGGATGGACTGAGATTGTGAAATTATTATTAAATGATAAAAGAGTTGATATTAATCAAGCACATAATCATGGTTTAACACCTTTTTATAGTGCTTGTGATGAAGGATATATTGAAATTGTGAAATTATTATTAAATGACAATAGGGTTGAAGTAAATAAAGCAAGTAATGACGATCGGACACCTCTTTATGTTGGTTGTGACCAAGGACATTTTGAAATTGTGAAAGTATTATTAAATGATAAAAGAGTTGATGTCAATAAAGCAGATAAATATGATGACACACCTTTTTATGTTGCTTGTGAAAAAGGACATATTGAAATTGTGAAATTATTATTAAATGATAATAGAGTTGATATCAATAAAGCAGAGAATCATGGTTTAACACCTTTTTATCGTGCTTGCTATGAAGGACATATTAAAATTGCGAAATTATTATTAAATGATAAGAGAGTTGATATCAATAAAGCAACAAATATTGGCCAAACACCTTTTCATATTGCTTGTGAAAAAGGATATATTGATATTGCTAAATTATTATTAAATGATAAAAGAGTTGATAAAACACAAAATGAGAATGATTGTTGGGCATCTTTTTGGATGGCATGTTACGGTGGACATTTAGAAATTGTAAACTCATTATTAAACGATGAAAGGATTGACCTAAACAAAACCAATACAATAAATGAAACACCCTTTTGGATTGCTTGTGAAAATGGACATATTGAAATTGTGAAGTTCTTGTTAAATGATGAAAGAATTGATATTAATAAAGCATCAAATGGTTATACACCTTTTTATAGTGCTTGTTGTAGAGGATATATTGAAATTGTAAGATTGCTCTTAAATGATGAGAGAGTTGACCTCAACAAATCCAAAAAGAACAGTGAATCCCCTTTTTATATTTCTTGTAAAAATGGACTTATTGGTGTTGTGAAATTATTATTAAATGACAAAAGGGTTGACATAAATCATTCAAATAAAAATGGTTTAACACCTTTTTATATTTCTTGCAAAAATGGACATATTGATGTTGTGAAATTATTATTAAATGACAAAAGAGTTGATATAAATCATTCGAATAAAAATGGTATAACACCTTTTTATGTTACTTGTTCTTGTAATCGAATTGAAATTGTGAAATTATTATTAAATGATCAAAGAGTTGATATCAATAAAGCAAATAAGAATGGAACAACACCCTTTTTGATTGCTTGTGGAAATGGATATATTGATCTTGTGAAGATATTACTAAATGATAAAAGAGTTGATATTAATCAAGATAACGATGGAGTAACACCTTTCTTGATCGCATGTTATTTTGGACAAACAGAAGTCGTGAAATATCTGTTAGTATGTGGAAGAGAAATAGATACCAATAAAAAAGGTAATCATAGAAAAACTGGCCTGGATTGGGCAAGAGATAGAGGGAAAAAAATTTTTGGAGAGAGTGAAGAAAATTTTGAAACTAGGAAAAGAAACTGTTTAAAGATTGTTGAATTAATAGAATCATTTCAAAGAAATTCGGTTGAAACAAGAATAAAATTGAGAAAAGAACTTGCAATTGGTAATTTATTTTTTGAAGATTTAATTTTTTTTTTTTTTTTCATTACTTTTATTAGATGAAGAACAGCTTTGGTATGCCTGTGAAGATGGAAAAGTTGAAGAAGTTACAAAATTACTTCAAAATGAACAAATTAACATTAATTGGCAAATTCAAAATGATTATTTATCAACACCTTTTTATATTGCTTGTTGGAAAGGACATATTGATATTGTGAAATTATTATTAAATGATAATAGAGTTGATATCAATAAAGCAGATAAACATGGTGAAACACCTTTTTGTGTTGCTTGTGAAAATGGACATCTTGATATTGTGAAATTATTCATAAATGATAATAGGATTGATGTCAATCAAACAAGTGATAATTGCCAAACACCTTTTTGTGTTGCTTGTTATTTGGGAAAAACAGAAGTCGTGAAATATCTGTTAGAGAGTGGAAGAGAAATAGATATCAATAAAAAGGATAATGATGGGAAAACTGGCCTTGATTGGGCAAGAGAAAAAGGAAACACGGATATTGTTGAATTAATAGAATCATTTCAAAAGAAAATTGAAGAAAAAAAAAATAAATTCGAAGAGGAGAAGAAGAAAAAAGAAGAGTCAACAACAAGTATTTTCTTTTTTTTTTTTTCAATTAAACAAACAGAGTGAGTCCAATAAATGAAAATACTTTAGAATCAATCCATGAAACCTACATTGAGTACAACAATAGAAATTATAGATTAAAAACAATAGCAAAAACATTACCAGAATTAGAAAGTGATATTAAATCAAAACTGAAACTTCAACAAAATGATGAACTTGTTTTAGAATTCAATGAAAATGGAAAGTGTCTTGTTTTCGATGATATGGAAGATTTAAAAGAAGGAATGTCAATCAAAGTTTCCATTTCACTTTCTTTAGTTTCAAATTTAACTTTTCCTGATTCAACAAATGTAAATTATGAGTGTTGGTGGAATACAAAACCAAATGAAAAAATTAATTGGGAAGAAAAAGGATATGTAGAAACAAAATATCTTCGATATTTACTTAGGGATAATAAACAAAATGTAGTTGATAATGGAAATGAATATTTAAAGAAACTTGAAATATTAATGACATTTTTTGGAGGAGATATGAAAAAAATTAACAAAGCTTATGTTTTATTTAATGAGAGATTATTTGATTCATTTCAACATTATCGAGCTTTACTTTTTAATCAACAAAGAGCAAATCCAACAAATTTCAAAAAAGATGATTGGCAAAATGGAAATGACTCCTTACAAAAGTTTAAATTCTATCATCATTATTCCAAAATGGCTGAAGGTTTTGATTGGAATCATTCAAAATTCGTATAAACTCTTTTATTTTTATTTTTATTCCTATTTCTATTTCTATTTTTGCAAATAATCAAATATTTTTAATAAAAAGTTACATGCAATTCCAATGATTCATGGAACAAGTGAAACTGCATTAAATGAAATTTGTCAAACTGGTTTCTTTTTCTCTTTTAATTCACAATAATTTGAATTATTTATTCACTTTGATTTTTTTTTTTTTTTCTAAAAGGTCTAGCAGCAACAGGAGCAACTGATGCTGGATTTTATGGTCAAGGTATTATGACCCATCTCCTATTTCTTCATTTTTTAAAAAATACAAATAAATCAAAATAAATAGGGATGTATTTCAGCAGTTCATTATTTTACTCATCAAAATATGCTAAAGATAGTCCTGATGGAAAGCCTTTTATTATTTGTATGATTACTCCTGGAAATGTTTATCCTGGTTTTCTTTCATTTTTATTTTATTTTTTTTCTATTCTTTTCCTTTTTTTTAAAAAAAAGAAAAAAATTAGTGACGGAGAGTCCATATATTGAAGGACCAATTACACAAGAAAATCCAGAAGGTTTTATTAGAAGACCATGTAAATTGGGTTATCAATCTCATTATACTTTAGGTTCTTTTCTTTTTTCATTTTTCTTTATCATTTTGTTCTTTTCTTTCATTTTCATTTTTTTTTTCAAAAAATGATAGTGGATAAGAGGAAGTACAAAGATGCATATCCAATCACAGGAAATATTGATGGAAATGCTGCAAATGAATTAGTTGTTTTTGACAAAGCTCAAGTCCTTCCTCTCTTTGCTATTTACTTCAAATAAC
>ERZ778024.3878-NODE-3878-length-10312-cov-5.716486_pt1 | contig 10312 bp, 16 predicted proteins | sample MGYA00375754_ERZ778024 | MGnify/ENA primary metagenome ERZ778024 (study PRJEB29350, sample SAMN05389827) | bioreactor metagenome | isolation source: Thiocyanate bioreactor | place: South Africa: University of Cape Town | collected 2014-02-18 ... | reverse complement strand
AAAAAAAAAAAAAAAAAAAAAAAATAGCAAAAAGGATGAAAAAAAAGAGGAAAAAAAGGAAGAGAAAAAGGAAGAGAAAAAAGAAGAAAAAAAAGACGAGAAAAAGGATGAAAAATCAAAATCAAAATCAAAATCTTCAGAAAAAATTAACAAGATTGGTGAACTTGAAAAAAGTAATTCAGCAACAGACAAACTCTTCTCCTTTCTGGGTGATAAAAAATCCAAAAAAAATGAAACTCAATTTTTCTCGAAATCACAAGACAATTTGGTAATTTTTTCTGAAATTTTGGAACTAAACATTTATAAATGATACCAACATTTTTTTTTTTTTTGTCGATCCTAAAGGATTCAAATCAAATTAAATGTTATTATAATGGAGGATATAAAACTTTGTTGATGGGCAAGGGAGACAAAGGAAAAGATGTATTACTTGAATGTATTTCTCTTTCTCTCTTTTTTTTCTTTCTTTCTCTTCTAAATTATTTATTTATTTATATTTGTAGGTCTTACAAAATTTCAGGTTCCAATTGATCAACATTCAAAATATTCAATTTTTATGATTCAAAATGGAAAGGGTACTTCTTCTTCTTCTTTTTTCTTCTTCTGAAATTACTTTATATTAAATTAATTTCTAGAATCTCTTCTTCCAAGTGAAGAATTAGTTTTCAAAAAGAAGGTGGATGATCCAAATATTTATATTGAGCTCAGAGAAAATAGTCAAGATTCCCCATCAGAAGTATTATTTATTATTTATTATTTATTATTCATTAAACTTATTCCAAAATTAAAAACCAAACAAATAAATTGATAAACCAATCTTTTAGAAAAAACCCGTTCGAAGACTTAGAAGTGCATCATTTTTTAAAAAATCGTATAATCTTTCAATTTAAATTTCCATTTCAATTAACTTCTTTTTTTTTTTGAATTTTCAGTGATGATTCACGAAAAACTAAAGATGCAGATTCAGATGGTCCATCAAAAAGGTTTTTTTTTTTTTTTTCTTCCATTCCTCAACAAATACTTTAAATCAAACTTTTGTAGCCCATCAAAAGAACTCTCTTCAAAAAGCTTAAAGAAAGAACCTGAAAATTTGATTTTTGGAATTGAATTAGTTGAACTTGCTGAAAGAGAAAAGAAATTAATTCCCTCAATAATTGTTTGTTGTATAGAAGAAGTTGAAAAAAGGGGAATTGAATTTCAGGGTATTTATAGGATATCTGGCTCATCTCCAATTGTGAAACAACTGAAGGCCAAATTTCAAGCCAATCAAATACCTAGTTTTGAAGAAGTTGAGATTCCATGTGTAACAAGCTTACTAAAAGAATATTTAAGGGATTTGCCAACTGGTTTGATTCCAGATGATGTATTTAATAAATTGTCTGGCCCTGTTCAAGAAGGTTTTTTTCTTTTCCTTTTCTTTTTTTTTCTTTTCTTTTTTTTTTTTTTTGCCAACAAAAGTTGAACTGAAATAACCAATAGAGGAGTATAATGAACCTAAGTTACTAGAAGAATTTAAAAATGCACTCAAAGAAATTCCTAGTGCTCATATGGCAACATTGAAATATCTAGTTGAACATTTGGATCGGTTTCTTTTTCTTTTCTTTTCTTTTTCTTTTCTTTTTTTTTTCTTTTTTTTTCATTTTTTTTTAAAAAAAAATTCTTTCTTTCTACTAAAAGTGTTAGTACTCATCAAGAAGTCAATAAAATGGGAGTTTCAAACCTTGGAATGATTTTTGGACCAACCCTTATTAAAGGAACTCTTGCAAACTTAGATGCCCTTGATAATATTGCTGTTCAATCTAGAATTATGACCTTTATTCTTCGTCACTTCACCAAACTTATTTAGAAAAGAAAAAAAACCTTGTGTAAATATAGAGAAATAATAGATGTTAACATAATTTTTTTTTTCATTTATTGGAGATTTAATACAAAATTTTGGAGTTTTCATTTGCGTTTTTTTTTATGATAACAAGTTTTTGAGTAAATTTTTTAAGCTTTTGAAGCTTTGCTTTCTTTTCTTGATCTCTCACTAGGGGAAAAAAAAAAAAGAGTGAGTTTCAATAGTTAAATAATGAACATTATCAAGTGAAAAAAAATTAATAAATAAGGAGGTTGTACCCTTTCTTTTTTTCACTCTTTTTCTCACCAGACTTCTCACTAGAAGCTTTTCTGTCAGTTACAGTTGTTCGTCTACTTGCTTTTGCTTTACTTTCTTTTTCTTCTGATCGATCAAATACAGCACCACTTCGAATTGTGGCAATCAAATCATCCATTACATTTCGAGAATCATCTAAGTATTCATTTTTAGAAAAAAAGTGAAAAAAAAAAAAAAAAAAAAAAAAAAAGAAAAAAAAAAAAACATAAAAAGAAAAAACACTTAGTATTAATTTTTTATTTTTAGCTTTTTTTAATTTCAGTTTTTTTTTTTTTTTTTTTTTTTTTTTTTCCAATTCTTTTTTTTTTTTTTTTCCTGTTTTTTTTTTTTTTTTTTTTTTTTGAGTAACCATCATTCTAAATTAATTTGAACGAGAAAAAAAAAACCTCAAGGGATGCAAGAAATTGAGCAAAGATTCCAAAGAAAATATCAGGAGGACTTTCTTTAACTTCTTCTCCAAAGAATACAACTGTTTCTTCAAATACTATTTTTTGTTATCATTATTTAATTTTTTTTTTTTTTTAAAAAAAAAAAAACATTGAAAGAATAAAAATTAAAAATACACTGTGACATGGCCTTAAATTTTTGATCTAAAGAATCCATTGTTTTGAATGACCTCTCAATAAAACTCTATTTTTTTTTAAAGAAAATGAGAAAACGAATAATTTTTGAAAAACAAAAGAGTACATTCATGACATTGAAAAAGTTATCTCCACTCTTAGGTGTTTTATGATGATCTAATTCATTATCAATAACTTTTAATCCATTTCTTAACTCATGAACCTCAGCTAATAAGGAATTTAAATTTGTTTTGCTTGCAGATTCAATATGTCCTAATTCTGCTCTAAGGTCTTCTGTACCAGGGAATTTTTCTTCAAGTATTTTATACAAATAATGTAACAATGAGAATTTTCCATCAACTGCTTTAGTATCACCAACCTAAATAACAATTTAATTTAATTTTAATTATGTTAAGTCAATAACAGATTTCTCAGGTTTAAAAATGACCTTAAGTAAAAAGCTTATTTTAAATCCATAAGCTCCACCACGATTTGTTCCAGCATTTAGATAATTTCCAAGAGAAAGGATCAACTATTTATTTGAGCATTAAATTATTAAGTTAGCTTATTCATTGAAATGATGAAAATTGATCGATATGAAGTTGAAAGAAAAAATCAACCTCCAACATTATCTTTAATTTTGAACTATTCTTCACTTCTTGACAACCAAGATAAATTGCATTGGTTCCCTAAATAAATTGATTGATTTTTTTTCCCTCAAGATGTATTGAATTGAATTTTGCAAAAGAAATCTTACAGGAACAACTTCTTCAACTCTTTCATCGAATCTTCTTTTAAAATACATAGCTTTCAATCTTTGTTCATATCGATCGATTTTCATCATTTCAACGAAAAATTGTTCTGCCATTCCAAGATTTTTTGTATTATCTCCATGCAAGTAAATTTGTAGTGCCTCATACTATTTTTTTTTTTTTAAAAAAATTAATGAGAAGAAGAAGAAGAAGAGGAAGAAGAATGATTCAGAGAAAATATTACTTCCTCTGGTAATGGTAGGAGTTCTATAAAACTTTTTAACATTTGTTCTGTTAATAAACCTTCTTCCATTGCAGTTATACAATTTCTAATTTCAGGGAATGTCATTCTAACTCTTGAAAGCATAATAGCTATTTAAAAAAAACATTAAGATTACTTTGCAAGGCAAAAAAAGAAGAAAAAGAAAAATAAGAAAATCAAACAAATATTATATGCTCTTTTTGGATCAATGACACAAATTTCAGTTTTTTCTTTCTTTTTCTTATCTGATTCTGTTCATTTTATTTGGTTTTAATTATTGGAAAAGAAGAGAATAGAAAAGAAAAGAGTAAATTACCATCAACTGTTGATTCTAATATTTGAAAGAAAAAGAATTTTTTTTTTTTAAAAAAAAAAAGTTAATATCAATTCAATTAATAATAAAATAAAGAAAGAAAATATTACTGACAACTGATTTAATTTTAAATTGTTCCTCAAAATCATTTAAGTCTATTTGTTTGCGAAGAGTATCTTCATCAATTGGATGATCCCAAAATGTTTTTGCAATAGCCATATCTGGAATTTTTGGCCAATGTAATGCTTTCAATTTTTGTTTTGGAACAATTTTTGCTTTGGATGCTAATTTGGATTATTATTACTTATTAAGGTCTATAAAAAGTAATAAAAGTATCAAGAAAAAATATATACGTAATCCAGAAGGTGGTGGAGGAGGACCACCCATTCCAGGTGGTGGAGGTGGACCACCCATTCCTGGAGGAGGTGGAGGTGGAGGAGGTCCACCCATTCCTGGTGGTGGTGGGGGTGGTGGTCCTCCTCCTCCTGGAGGTGGTGGAGGAGGTGGAGGTGGTAATCCTCCTCCCATTTCAGGTGGAGGAGGTGGAGATCCAAATGAAGAAGGAGGTGGAAGCTTTAAATAGATTTTTTTATTTTAATATTTTTAGAATAAAATAAATAAAATAAAATAAAATATAAAATAAAATAAAATATAAAATAAAATAAAATATAAAATAAAATAAAATATTAAGAAATCAACCTCTCCAATTTTATCATTAATCTCTTTAGCTGCTAACATTGCAGCTTCGATTGCACCTTTTTCATCCTTTTATTTTATTTTATTTTGAAATGATAATATTTCAAAAAAAATAAATAATAGGAAAAATACTTCTTCAGCTTGTTTCTTAGATTCTTCAATTGCTTGTTGAAGAGCTTTATCAATAGATGTTTGAACAAATTTTTTAAATGTTTCTTTTGCTTCATCAGATACTCTTTGTGTCACTGGAAATTTAAGTTCACTCCAATTAAAAATGTTAGCAGAAAGTGCAGGTCCTTGATTCTCTTTTTTACTGAGCTTATACTTTGTTGCTATTTAATATAATATTTAAAGTTAGAATAATTTCTTTCTTCTTTTCTTTTTTTTTTTTGAAAAATTAAAATTCTTGAGAAAAGAGATTAGAACCTGCAGCTTCTTGAGCATAATTTTTTAATTCTTCAGCTTGTCTTCTAAATCTTTCATCTAATTCTCTATATTCATGTTCCCTAATTCTGAGATCTTCTTGAGTTTTTTTCAATTCTTTATCTTGTTGTACAACTTGTTTTTCGAGTTCCCCAACAATTTGTCTTGTTTTTTCATATTCTTCTTGAGCAATAAAACCTTGAATAATAGAATCTACATTTATTTGAAATTCAGAAGCATCAAGATCTTGGCCTTCTCTTTGTAGTACAACTTGAGAGATTAAATTATGAAAGAGTCTCCAATAATGATGACTAATATAATTTATTTATTATTTATTTTTGTTAATTAATTTTTTTTTAGAATATAAAGAAATAAAGAAACAACAAACCGATGTCTCCTTGTTGCTGGAATTAACATGAGCTGTTGGAAGGTTCTTAAGAACCAATTATAAGAATTTGAATCAGAAACTTGTGCTCTCAAAGCATTAAAGATTTCAGTTGGGTCAGTATTTGGAATTAAAGAAAATAATCTTTCTCAATAATGATTTGAAAAAAAATAGAGGAAGAAAAAATAAAAAAAAAGATCAAGTAAAGAAAGGATATGTCATATTAATGCTCACAACTCCATAACGATCAGAAATAGTCTCTTCATCAGTAACAGCTTCATCTTCGAAAACATTTAATTGAGTATTTAAATCATCATTATCAATTTCTCGAAGTTCCTAAAAAAAATATAATTGACAATTTTTTTTTTAAAAAATAATGAAAATTCCATAATATTGTAGAGAATTAATTAATTAATTACTTCAATGATAGTTTCAATTCCTAAATCTAACAACTCATTTCTCAAATGAATTCGAAATTCTAAATCATCTGAAGAATTAGCAATTGCATTACAAAGTGACATACATGTAATCTATCATTATTTTTTATTTAGAATGTGAAGGAATGAAAGAAAAAAAAAAAGAAAGAAAGAAAGAAAGAAACCTGATAATCAACATTAGATATAGTACGAAGGTCATAAATCAGAGATTGAAATCTAAATTGTTCTCCTTTTTGATCCCTAAAAAATGTAAAGGATGCTAAAACTTGTTGTAATCCATCTGGAGGGACGAAACTTTTTTTTATGAATTCATTAAGATTCAAATTTTTTTTCAAAAAAAAAAAAAAAATACCAAACAGCAGCCAGTAATTCTAATAACAATGTTTTCATTTTAAAATTTGCACAAGAAAGGCACATAACAAGGGTTGTAATTCCTCTTTCATCTTCTAATACAGCTGGTAAACTTACAGAATTATTCATTAATGCTAATAATGAATAGGGTTAATATCCATTGATTTCTATGATTTTAATTCAAATAATTCAACAAACCTTTCATGCACAAAATTGCTTTTGATAAAATTTCTGCATCTTCTTGAGATCTATAAGGAGAAGGATTTAGGAAGGAAAAAAATTTTTTTCTTCCCCTCTTTTTTGAAATTAAGATAAATTATTACCTTTCTTCTTTATCAATTAATTCAATGAGTATATTTAATAAAACATTAAGTCCATCAACTTGTAAAAATTCAACGACCCAACTTTTTTTTTATTATTTTTTTATTATTTGAAATGTCAGTTTTTGAAATTGATTAATAGAATTGTTCAAATCTCATACCTAATTCTTTCTGAACGAAGACAAACTTCTAATGCAGTAAAATCATTTACTTTCTTATTCTGACTTTGAATAATTTGAACAAATTCTTCAGGTTTTTTGGAAACATTTTTAGATGAAACTTGTTTCTAGAGATTTTTTTATTTTAGTTCTATCTTTTAATATATTTTTTTAAATTTTGAAAATAAAAATAAAATAAAGATAAAAAATAAAAATAAAAGAAATAAACTTGAAGATATTCTCTTCCTTTTTGTTGTAATAACAATGTCCATTTCCTTTCAGCTGACATTTGCATCATTGCATCTCTTTTTGGTTGAGGAAGACCAAGTTCATCCTAATCAAGTTTAGTTTTCAATTTGTTTTATTTTATTGTTGTCATTTTGTTGAGATCTTTTAAACTAAGTTTTAAATTTAGAAAAAAGAAGAAAATCAAACCAATAATTCCATAAAAGAAGGTAAAAACTCTTCTTCTGGAGGCATCGCAAGATCTGAATCCTGTGGTAATCCAAATTTTGTATCTAATGTCTTTGTATTCACTGATCCACCAACCACCATCGTACTCTCCCTTTTCTTCTTCTTCGCAGTTTGCCTCGATAACGAGTTTGCTGCTGAAGCAATTGACACGCTATCACTCGATTCATTCATTTGTTTACTCTCTCTTCCACCCATCTTGTCTCTTCCTCTTCCTTCTTTTTTCTAATCTAATATTACAAAGAACTCTTTATTTTCCTCTTCTTCTTATTTCTCCAGTCCCTGCTTTTTTATTTTTTGACACAACTAATCTCCTTTTTTGCTCCTTTAATCCTTCCAAACTAAATCAACAAAATATAAAATTTTTAAAAAGCTTGAATAAGATCTTCAACTTCACTTATTCCTATCTTCCCTAGTCAAGTTCAATTCACTTCCAACAATAAATAAATAGAAATAGTAAAACAAATCCTTTTCAGATTTTCCAAAATCCCCAAGATGAAGCTATTATTTTTTGTTCTGTTAAATATTTCCAATATTCAATTTGATCAATTAGGATATTTTGAGTTGAGATGATATATGATTGATGTAGATTGGAGAGGTGTTTTTCTAAGTGATGGAGAAGAATCTATTTCGTTTATGCGTTTATGCGTATTTATTTTTATTTTTTTATGCGGTTGAAGAAAGTTATTTTGTTTGTTATGATTTTCATTTATTGATTTTGTTGGATTCTCAAGAATTGTTTCTGGAGTATTACTATTGCTTGTTTCAAAAAACAACTTACTTTTGCAAACAACCAATTCAATGCAATATAAAAGATATAAAAGAGATGAATGGGAAATAGTATTAGATTTTATTGAATTGGATTTTTTGATTTTTTGATCATAACCTTTTTTTTTTTAAAAAAGTTAAAAAGTTAAAAACAACATCAACATTTTCATGGATTCAATCTTTTTTTTTTTCTTCTTGTTTTTTGTTTTTTGTTTTTTATTATTGAAACCTTTCTTTCGATTCTTTCTTTTGAAACAAATGAATTCATTCCAGAAAGAAAGAAAAAGAAAAGGAAGGTCCATTTCAATTTACAAAAAAAAAAAAAAAAAAAAAAAACAAAAAAAAAATAAAAAAAATGATTATTTTTTTTTCTTGTTGTTTTTTTTTTTTTTTTCAGGAGTGGTTTTTTTTTCCCGCCATATTTCTTTTTATAGGCAATATTTCGATTCAGTTCAGTTCCCAAACGCACAAGCATAAACCATTTCAACTTCAGTAGCCAAACCTAAAGAACCTAACAACTTCAACTTATTAAGATCTTAATTGACATCAAACACTTAATTCTACATCTTAGATCTTTTATAAATTGGAACAGAATCATAATAATTCAAACTCATGAGAAAAAAAAAAAGAAATGAAAAAAAAAATGAACAAACTTTTAATTTTTTTTTTTTTTTTCTGAATACAAAATATGAGAACTAATCTAAATTTTCAATAATAGAGAAGAAGGTCAGAAGATAAGAAGAAAGAAGTTGAAGAGAAATAAGAAGGAGAAGTAGTAGTAAGAGAAAGAGAAAGAGAAATGGATCGTTGGTTTCGAGGGAACCAAGTCGAGGCAAACTTGACGCCAAGAGTGCTTGAGTTTCAAAAATATGACCCAGATTTTGCAAAGTGTTTGGTTAAGATTAGATTTAATGATTTTTTTTCAGAAGAGAATCCAAAGAAACGAATGCAACCAATTTTGAATCTCTTCAGTGGTTTGAATTTCTTTTTCTTTTTCTTTTCTTTTCTTTTCTTTTCTTTTTATTTTGAGATTTTCTCTTTGAAATTATGAAACAATTTATAATCTTAATCTTAATCAACTACACCCTCATCATTTTTAGAGAACAAAGCAGCTTATGAACTCATCATTTTTGAGGAATATAAGAATTTGATTTATACAGTACTCCTTGATGCATTCGAAAAGCAAGTTTTAAGTATCAGTAATCTCTTCCTCTTTTTTCAATCGAAGATCGATATACTTTAAATTTCATTTTTTTTTTTTTTCAAAAAATCAAAGAGGGAGAAAGAGCTATCGCAGATGATGATGTAGCGAAAAAATTTGATAAGATTTTTAAAATTTTAAAGAAGGTTATTGAGTATGGTGGAGGGTGGCAAAAAAGAAGTATTGGTAATTTCTCTTTAACTTTATTCTGATCATCTTTTCCAACTAATTCAAAAAACATCTATTTTAGCAACCATATTAGAAAGGTTGCTAGTTTCCCAAAATATTCCAAAATTAAGAACTGAAGGGTTTAAGGTTCAATACTTTGTTTATTTACGAATTTTTAAAGACTTTCTCTCAAAAAATAAAAAAAAAATTATCACCAGTTACTTTTAGAATGGCTCGGAATTCAATTAGAAGAAACACAAGAAGGAATGATGCTTTATTCTTTTGCAATCACAATTCCTTCTTTTATTGAAGGAAATGATGGAGTTAAACTCAATTATCAACCAATTATTGGTGACTATTTTACTTTTTACTAAATGATCCATGAAAAAAAAACAAAACAAATAGCAAGTGATCATTCAATAATATTCCAAAATCTCAATCTAAACCCTGAAAAGGCAATTAGGAACAACTTGGATATGCTTGAAGCGAATCTTAGTCATATTGGAAACTTGGCTGGAGACCAGAGAAAAAAAGAAGCATTATTTTTCTACAAAATTTTCCAAAAAGTTTTTTTTTTTTTTTTCTTTCCTGATTTCATTGATTTTTCAAATAACATATTTTATTTAGTATTATCTGACAAGTTTCTATCCAAACATTTGTCGAGAAATCAATTTAATAAGTTCTGATGATGGTAAATCTTTTTTTTTCTTTCCTTTTCAAAAAAAAATATTCTTGATTCCCAACAATTCTGTTTAAAGAGAGAGGTTTTAACCAACGATGTCCAATAAAAGTCCAAGTTACAATTTTACATTATATTCATCGGTGGTTAAGTGTTGATACCATAAGAGAAATTTTATTTTCTGAAAATGTAAATCTTTCATTTGAATTTTTT